>OLWC01000846.1_pt1 | contig 11717 bp, 8 predicted proteins | sample 1673911 | NCBI WGS metagenome assembly OLWC01 (sample SAMEA103958134, study PRJEB25191) | human gut metagenome
CCATCAGTGCTCCTCCTTCGTGAACGCCTCATATTCCTCCGCGCTCAGAAGCTCGGAGAAGTCCGTGATATGCTCGATCTTCATGATCCACGCCTCATAGGGGTCGGAGTTCAGAAGCTCGGGAGAATCGTCCAGCTCCTCGTTGACCTCGGCGATCACACCGGTCACGGGGCTCATAACGTCGGACACGGCCTTGACGGATTCGACGTCGCAGGCCGTTTCGCCCGCAAGCACCTCGTCGCCGGGCTCAGGCAGATTGACGTAGACCAGATCGCCCAGCTCGCTCTGGGCAAAGTCCGTGATGCCGACAAGAGCGGTCGTGTCGTCGAGCATCTTGACCCATTCGTGGTCGCGGGAATACTTCAGTTCAGCGGGAAAATTCATAATTTGTTCCTCCAATTCTGTTTTGTGGGGTTGATTGGTTGAGTTGGTGGGGGGGAGAAAAGGGGCGCTGGATATGCTTCGCCATATTTGCAGGCAGTGCGGATTCGCACAGTATAGTAGGGGCCGATGCCCACATCGGCCCGTTGGGAAGCTGCGAATTCGCCGAAGATTTTCGTAAAACGCGGTGCAATCTGCCGGGCCGATGTGTACCGGCAAGCGGCAGACCCACATCCGTAACGCTCCTTCGTCGCGAACGGCTGTGACCGGCATCGGCCCCTACACTGAGCGGGCAAATTTCTGATAAAGTGTACTCTATCCGCTCAGATGCCCGTAGCCTCGGCCAGGGCGGAAATGAGCTTTTCCGTCTCCGCGTCGGAGAAGCAGTAGCGCATATCGGTGAAGCCCTCGCGCAGGCGAGCGGCTTCTTCCCGGACGTCCGCATTGCGCAGGATGCAGTCGGCGATCAGGTGCGCAAGGTGCGCAAACTGCTCCCTGCCGAAGCCGAAGCGGGTCATTTCGTTTACGCCCATGCGCAGCGCGCCGGAGGCAGTGAAGCCCTCCTCGTCGGGCGTGGCCTGATAGTTGCAGATGATGTTGTTCTCCTCGAGCCGCTTCGCGATCTCCGGGCCTCTGGCGTAGCCGACGCGGACGATGACCTGATGCGTCTCGGTGTAGCCCACGGCCGGGTCGCCCGCCACGTCAAGCCCCTCGGCCTTCAGGCTGGCGGCGAAGCTCTTCGCGTTCTCGATCACGGCCCTCTGGTATTCGTCCTTGAAGGCGTTCATTTCATACGCGGCCATCAGCTGGCCGAGCAGCGTTCCGAGGTGATGGTTGGAGACGCTGCCGGGGAAGGCGCGCGTTTCGATCGTCTCCCAGAGGCCCCATTTGAGGTCCTCCGGCTTGTAATTCACGCCGATCACGCCGCGCTGCGGGCCGAAGAAGGTCTTGTGCGTCGAGCCGGTGACGATCTCCGCGCCCTCTTCAAACGGCTTCTGGAAGTGGTCGCCGATCAGGCCCAGCACATGGGCCATGTCGTACATGACGGTCGTGCGGATGCCCTGCTCGCGAATGAATCTTACAAGCTCCGCGACCGGCTCCTTGTACAGCACCATGGACTTGCCGAAGATCACGAATTCCGGCCGGTACTGCGCAAGCAGCAGCTTTGCCGCCTCCGTGTCGATGCGGTACGGGTCGTCGGCGCAGACGGGGAAATTGACGACCATCTGCTTTTCGGTGACGGGATCGACGGCGATATAGTCATGCAGCGCACCCATGGGCTGTGCGGACAGATGGCCGCCGCGGACGATATGGTTGTTCATGACCCAGCCGAGCCGCTGCGGCGTGCGCTTGCGGTCGACGCGGTTCTTGAAGTCCATGAGCGCGGAGAAGACGGCGGTATTGGACATCTGGCCGGAGGTCACGCGCGTTTCGACCTGCGACGCGCCGAGGAACTTCTTCATCTCCTCAACGAGCAGTGCCTCGACCTCGCCGATGAAGTTTGTGCCCTGATAATAGAAGATCTCCGCGTCATAGAACGCCTTCTGCTTTTTATGCTCGGCATAGCGGTTCGACGGATCGGAGGCCGAAAGCAGGCGCACGGCGCGCGACTGCGTGTTTTCGGACGGGATGAGATTGATGCACCGGTGCTGCCGCCAGAGATGGTTCTCCTGCGCTTTTTTCAGGAGCGCGGCAGCCTTTTCGGCATACGGCGCGTCGCAGTGCGGCGCAGCCGGGGCGGGATGATCGGGCAGGATGGGACGGACATAGGGCGCGGCGTCCTGCCGGATGTGCCACGCGACGACCTTGGCCGGCTGCCGCTTGCCGCGGATGTCGATCTCAAGATCAAAGTCCTGGCAGATGCGCGAATCGAGATACGCAAGGCCGATGGAGCGCTTGCCCGTCTCGGAGGTGATGACCGTTTCCAGTCCCTCGCCCTCCGTCTTGAAATAGGGGATCATCGTGCCGGAGGTCACATAGCCGACGGGCTTTCCCTCTGCCCATGCGTCCCTGCTGTAGACCGGGAAGCCCTTGCGCAGAACGCCCTTGCCTGCAAGATAGACCGGCTGGATGCGGTATGGAAGATCCGCAATTGCGGAATAATCGCGGTTCATGATCTTCTGGAACGCCTCGAACTGTCGCTTCAGCGCGGCGCGGCCAATGAAATCGCCCTTTTCCTCTGCGAACGAGACGGCGAATTTGGCCAGCGGCACAGCATAGACCGGGATCTCGCCGCCAAACTCGCACTCCCCCATTTCATGGCCGTAGAGCGGCAGAGAAGCTTCCATTCGCAGCGTATCGCGCGCGCCGAGCGCGGTGGGTCTTGCCCCGAGTTCGATCAGACGGTCCCAAAAATACCGGGCGTCCCTTGATTCGCAATAGAGTTCATAGCCGATGGGTTCTCCGGTATAGCCGGTCTTGGCAACGCGGACGGGACGGCCCTCCATGGTGAGCGTCCCCAGCGCGTTCTTGACGTTTTCCCGCGTAAGCGCCTTGCCGCCCGACAGGGTCATGAGCAGCTTTTTGGCCTCCGGGCCCTGCACGGCGATGGCGGCATAGCGGTCGGAGACGTTGGTAAGCGTGACGTTATAACGCTCGGCCTCGCGCATCAGGTGGGCGAGGTCCTTGTCGATGTTGCCCGCGTTGATGACAAGGAAATACTTTTCCGCCTCAAAGCGGTAGAGATATGCGTCGTCGATGGCGCAGCCGTTCTGGTCGGGGATGATGCAGTACTGCGCCTGATTGAGATCCAGCGCCTGCACGTTGCTGGACAGGACGTGCTGCAAAAACCGGACCATGTCCGGCCCTTCGACGTCGATACGGCCCATATGGGACACGTCGAAGATGGCGCAGCGGCTGCGGCAGTAGAGATGTTCGGCGACGATGCCGTCCGGGTACTGGATGGGCATATCCCAGCCGCCGAAGTCGACCATCGTGGCCCCGGCGTCCAGATGGGCCTGATAGAGTACGGTTCGTTTCAGTTCGCTCATGGTGTTCCTCCCTTTTTCCTGATCTCGCGCAGGCTGTGCGCCTGCGGGTATGCGGTGCTTCGATAATCCTTATCCGCCCGGTCCGCCTCCAGCAGATCCAGCCGGTCCAGTTCCTTGAGTTTGCGGTAAATGCGCAGCCATGCGCATTCGTTTTCGGGGTTGACCTCGCAGCGGCCGTTCCGCTGTCCGCCGCACGGCCCGTGGACGAGCGATTTTGCGCACTGCGTCACGGGACAGATGCCGCCGGTCTGGCCGAGCATACAGTCGCCGCACATCCGGCAGGCCTCACGGAAAACGCCAGCACGTTCAATCTGCCCGAGAAACAGCGTGTCGTTCGCGGGGAAAACCGGAACCGCAGTATTGGCCGCGACAGTCTGTGTGCCGTCGCCGCAGGCCAGACAGACGATGGCCTCCGCGCCGCTGTCGCGCAGGGGCTTGAGATCGCGCTTGACGAGCAGCATATGGCAGCACTCGTCCGGCAAGACCGTACCGACTGTCTCGATCCCCTGCTCCTGCAGCAGCTGGCGCATCTGCTCCAGCTCCTTTTCTCCGCCGGTCTGACAGGCTGCGGCGCAGCTGGCGCAGCCGACCAGCGCGACGCGGCGGACACCGCGCAGCATCGCAAGCACCTGCTCCACGGGCTTTTTTCTTGTTACGATCATATGCTTCTCCTTAAAAAACAGAAAACAGAGCGCGCCAAAAGAAGGCGCGCTCTGTTCGTAAACCTGAAAGATTCTCCCGGCTGACCGGGATTGCTTCTTCGGTGCTGCGGATGCAGCTTTCCAGAGTTCCGTCCGGAATCAGTTTTTTTGCCTGAGAGTTCGTTGCGCGTTCCCCTTCGGCGGCATACGGGTATGCCCTCTCCTGATTCGTTCATCCGGCTGAATTCAGTTGTCTGAATTTGTACATTCTGACGAAAATCGCTTTTGTTCATCTGCGTATCTTATCTACTTTTTCAGTCTATCGTATTTCCAAGAAAAAAGCAAGCACTTTTTGGGAAATGCGCAAAAACAGCCCCCAACAAAGGGGGCTACACACAGCCGCCGGTGGATGGACACACCATCCGCCGGCGGCTGTGATACTTGCTGTGAGAGAAGACCAACTCCACACCTACGATGGGTATCGCTTGCTGAATCGCAGGTATATTCCCGCAGCTTGCATCGTCCTGCCTATATCTTCTATACGGAAGGACCGGGACTCTTCCAGCCACGATCGTTTTCTTTGTGATCCACAGGGTTTTGCAGCCCACATCCATAGCTTGAGCAGTTTCCTGATTTCGGGAAACTGCTCTTTTTCAACGAGATAAAATTCAAGCGTCCGTTGGCTCAGAGCCTGCGGACGCTTTTTATCAGTGTACAGGAGCAGATCGCGCTGCTTTTGCCGCAGCCGGAACAGGAGCAGGGGTTCACAATGGAACAGACAATGTAATATTCGCAGGAAGCCGGGATTTTAGAAGTCCCGGCTTTTTTGCGTTCAGGAGGTCAGCTTAGTATAAAAACAGGGAAAATGCGGAAATCATATCCGCAAGGAGTGTGAGGCTATGGAAATGACCGTCAAGGACGAGTGGAAGCTGGTTGAGATTTGGCTGACGAATGCAGAAAAGTCAGACCCGGTCCTGCGCGCCGGCTTGCAGAGCGTCTATGACACATACAAAAAGAAAAAGTATCTGGTGGCCGTATTTGAATCGGGCAACGGCGACCTTTATGAACAGACGCGGGATCTGCTGCTTTATAACCGCCAGAGATTGGCGGAGCAGGAAGTCCAGCGTGAAAAGGCGCAGCAGATGACCATGTAGCGCCGGATACATTGGGGGCGAAGAGAAATTTTCTCTTCGCCCCCGTTTTCTTTTTATGCACCTCCCGATATACAGCGCATTTTTGTCTTGCAATCTCTATTTTGATGATGTACAATATTATCTACGATATCAAAACGAAACCGTAGATATTTGTGATAAGAGCGCGGCTGATTGGGGAGGACGAGAATGGACGAACCAATGAAAAACGAGATTCAGCTATTTGAAGACCAGAAGATCCGCGTGGCGTGGGACGCAGAACGGGAGGAATGGTATTTTTCCATTGTGGATGTTGTCGGCGTGCTGACAGACAGCCCCGACTATAATACCGGGCGGAAATACTGGAACAAGCTGAAGCAGCGGCTGAAAGACGAGGGCAGTGAACTGGTGACGAATTGTCACCAGTTGAAAATGCGGGCGGCGGACGGTAAAAACCGCCTCACGGACGTTGCCGACACCGAGCAGCTTCTGCGCATCATCCAGTCCATTCCCTCCAAGAAAGCCGAGCCGTTCAAGGCGTGGCTGGCGATGGTCGGCCGGGAGCGCATTGAGGAAACCATCGACCCCGAGCAGGCGATTGACCGTGCGCTGGAAACCTATCTGAAAAAGGGCTATTCCGAGGAATGGGTACATCAGCGGCTGCTTGCCATCCGCATTCGCAACGAGCTGATGGACGAGTGGAAAAAGCGCGGCGTGCAGAAGGGCAAAGAATACGCGATTCTGACGGACGAGATCACCCGCGCGTGGGCTGGCATGAACACGCGGCAGTATAAGAATCTCAAGGGGCTGAAAAAGGAAAATCTCCGCGATAATATGAGCGATCTGGAGTTGGTGCTGACCATGCTGGCAGAAGCGTCCACGACCGATATTGCGAAAGCGGAACAGCCGCAGGGCTTTGACGAAAACCAGAAGGTCGCCCGGCGCGGCGGCAATGTCGCGGGTGTGGCAAGAAAAGCGTTGGAAGCCGAAACCGGCAAGCCTGTCGTTACCGCACAGAACGTCGAGAGCTTCCGCCAACTCGTCACGGACATAGTAACGGACGCGGCACAGCTGCCGGAGCAGACGGAGGAGAACGCAAATGGGAAATGAACCGAAAAGCAACTACCGAGGAATCCTCGGCAGCTGGCGGCAGACGGAACAGTATCTCAAGGGTGAATGCGAATGATAGAACGCTTTGACATTGCGGGGTATGCCCGCATTTCGGTCGATGAAGAGCTTGACCGCGACAATGTGTCGATCGAAAATCAGAAATCCATCATCGAAGATTTTGTAACGACGCACTTTCCAAACAGCACACTGACGTTTTTTGAAGACCGCGACCGTTCCGGCTACACGTTCGAGCAGCGCGAGGGGTATCAGGAGATGCGTCGGGGGCTGATGAGCCACAAGTACGACATTCTCATCGTCAAGGATTTCTCCCGCTTTTCCCGCCGCAACTCGCGCGGACTGGTAGAGCTGGAAGATCTGCGCGATGCGGGCGTGCGGATCATTTCGATTGGCGATAACATCGACTTCCCGAATGACGACGACTGGCTGAAGATCCAGTTCCAGTTTCTGATCAACGAAATGCCGGTCACGGACACGTCGAAAAAGGTGCGCAGCGTTGTCAGGCGGCGGCAGGAGGAGGGGCGCTGGCTCTGCGCCGCGCCGTATGGCTATATTCTGAACAAGCAGCAGATCTTTGAGGTCGTGCCGACGGAAGCCGAGGTCATCCGGACGATTTTCAAATTATATCTGGACGGCTGGGGCTACAAGAAAATTGCCAACTATCTGACGGACAACAACGTGCCCACGCCGCGGATGTCCGAATGTGAGCGCCGCGCCGCCGCGGGAGAGCCCGTCCGCCGCAGGGCGAGGGCGGCGTGGGCCATCGTCACGGTGCAGGGAATCTTAGATAACGATTTTTATATCGGCACGCTGCGGCAGGGAAAATTCACACGCGTGAAAATCAACGGCAGCGACCGAAAGCTGGACGAGCGCGAGCACCGCGTCTTTGAGCGCCACCATCAGGAGATCATCGACTACCGCACGTTTGCAACCGTGCGCTCTCTGCGCGAAAGCCGCTCAACGAACAACTATCGCGGGGTCAAGGTCAACGACAACGTGTACTCCGGCCTTCTCGTCTGCGGCGACTGCGGCAGTCCGATGTTCGCGATGAGCCGGAGCGATCTGGCGCCCGCCTATACCTGCGGAACGTATCACAGGCGTGGACTCAAGGGGTGCACGAGCCACCATATCCGCGTGGAAACGCTCGATGCGCTGGTCAAGGACTATGTGCGGAAAGTCCGTGACAATTCCAGCACCATGCTCGAGCGGCTGAACGCCGATCTGGAGAAAGAACAGACCGACATTGCAGAGACGAAGCGCACGGAAGAAAATCTGGAAGCCTTACTGCTTGACAAGCAGGAGGAGCTGAAGGCCACGAAGCGCCAGCGCATCCGCGACATCATGAAGCACCCGGAGCAGGAAGCACTTTTGGAGGAAACCTACGACGAGCTGGAAGCGGAGCTGACGCAGCGTATCGCGGGCATCCAGCACCAGATCGAATTTGCCAGCGACAAGCGCAATACCATCATCCGCATCAACCGCGTGGCGAAAACGGCAATGGATGTATTTCACGACATTCTGGAAAAGCCGTCACTTGACCGTAATGACCTGAATCTGATGATCGAAAAAATTCGGGTGTTTGAAGATCACATCGAGGTACAGCTCAAGGCGGACATCGACAGCCTGCTCAAGACCGGCGCGCTCCCGGAGGACGCCGTAAATTTTAATTGGGACACGGAAAATAGCGAATCCAAGCTTGTAGGGGCGGACGACTCTGTCCGCCTGCGGGTCGATGTGGGCATCGACCCCTACGAAACTGAAATTGTCCAAGGTGCGGCGCACCGAAAGGACAAGGTTTTCCGTGTCAGTGTTATCAGCAGCGGCGACCCGCTGGAGATTTATACGGAGAAGGACGGCGAGGTGATCTTTAAGAAATACTCGCCGATGGGCGATCTGGGGGAATTTGCGGGACAGATCTGTGAAGCGATTGGGAAGAACACCGGATATATCGCGGCGGTCTGCGACCGGGACGCGATCATTGCGGTGCATGGCGTGCAGAAGCGGGAGCTTCTGGACAAGCGCTGCTCGCAGGAGCTGGAGCAGCTCATGGAGCTGCGGCGCAGCTACCGCTATCAGGACGGTGATCTGCCCGTCCGGCCGACGGACGCATCCGACCGCTACCGCGTCGGCGCCGCAGCCCCCATTGTGACAGAGGGCGACTTAATGGGCTGCGTCCTGCTTCTGAGCGAGGACGGCGCGCCTGCGCTCGGCGAGGCGGAGCAGCGGCTCGTGCAGACCGTCGCGGGCTTTCTCGGACGGCAGATGGAGAGCTGAACAAGCAGGCAGGGATTCGGTTCCCTGCCTGTTTTTGCGGGTGGAGAAAAAACAGTAGCAAAGCGGCGGAAAATCTGTTATACTACTATGATATAAGGCGAAGTATAGGCCGAGAAAGGAACACCGAACATGGACTTTACCGGCTTTCTGGGAAATGACGCCGTCAAGGCGCGTCTGAGCGGCGCATTCGCCAGCGGACGCGTGGCGCACAGCTATCTGCTCTGCGGGCCTGCCGGTTCTGGCAAGCATATGCTCACGCGGATCTTATCGGCGGCAATGCAGTGCGAGGGGCGCAGCGGAGAGATCCCCTGCGGCGTCTGCTCCGGCTGCCGCAAGGCGCTTGAGGGTGTCCACCCGGATATCATCACCGTCGACGATCCCGACCACAAGGCCATGACCGTCGACCCCATCCGCGCAGCCAGAAGCGATATGTTCATCCGCCCGAACGAGGGAAAGCGCAAGATCTACATCATCCCGCGCGGGCAGGATATGAACGAATCCGCGCAGAACGCGCTGCTGAAGATTCTGGAGGAGCCGCCGGATTACGGCGTGTTCCTGATCCTGTCGACCAACGCGGAGCGGCTGCTGCCGACCATCCGCAGCCGCTGCGCGGAGCTGCAGCTCGGCCCGGTGGCGCAGGATGAGGCGCTGCCGTTTCTGCGGCAGAATGCGCCGGACAAGCCTGACGGCGTTCTGCGCGCGGCCTATCTGCGCGCGGGCGGCTTTCTGGGTCAGGCGCTGACGCTTTTGCAGGATGCGGAGGACGAGCCGTTCGTCCGGCAGTTTGCCGCGGCCTATGCCGCGCATGACCGGATGGCGCTGCTGCGCGTGCTGCTGCCCATGGAAAAGGCGAAGCGGGAGCAGCTGCTTCCCGCGCTGCAGCAGCTGCGCGCGTGCATCTGCGGTGCGCTGACGCAAAGAGGCGGACTGGACACCGCGTCGGAAAGCGCCGCGCAGATCGTCGCCAGCCGCTCCGGCTCAGAGCTTTTGCAGGCGTCCGACAGCATTCAGGCTGCCATTGACGCGCTGGCCGCCAATGCGTCGGCAGGCGCGGTCACCGGCTATCTTGCGATGAAGCTGCGCTGAGCGCCGAATCTGAAATTTTACCTTGCCGCAGGCTCTGCGGCAGATTGGAGAGAACCATGCAAGAACAGACCCCCGATACCGTTCTGGAGCAGCAGACAGCTGCATCAGAACCGGAAGATCAGGTGCAGGAGCCAGCGGCTGATATACAGCAGCCTGCACAGGCCGCCGCGCCTGCAAAGGAGGAAGCGCCCGCCCAACCGGCGGAGCCTGCCGCCGTTACCGTGGTGGACATCCGCTTCCGCAATAATGCAAAATCCTATTATTTCGACCCTGCCGGACTGACGCTGCAGGCCGGTGCGCACGTCATCATCGACACGGCGCGCGGAGACGAATTCGGCCTCTGCGCTGCCGGCAACCACCCGGTCAAGCCGCGTGAGCTGGTGCTGCCGCTGCGCAGGGTGCTGCGCGTAGCGACGCAGCAGGACGAGCGCGCGAACGCAGAGAACCAGGAAAAGGAAAAGAAGGCCTTTGAGATCTGCCAGCAGAAGATCGCCGCGCACGGGCTGGAAATGCAGCTTGTCTCGGCGGAATGCGCCTTTGACGGCAGCAAGCTTCTGTTTTTCTTCACGGCGGACGGCCGCGTCGATTTCCGCGAGCTGGTCAAGGATCTGGCCTCCGTCTTCCGCACGCGCATCGAGCTGCGGCAGATCGGCGTGCGCGACGAGGCCAAGATGCAGGGCGGCCTGGGCGTATGCGGCAGGCCCTTCTGCTGCAAGGAATTCCTCGATGATTTCCAGCCCGTTTCCATCAAAATGGCCAAGACGCAGAACCTCAGCCTGAACCCGACGAAGATCTCCGGCACGTGCGGCAGGCTCATGTGCTGCCTGAAATACGAGCAGGAGGCCTATGAGGACCTCATCAAGACCGCGCCGAAGATGGAATCCTTTGTCGACACGCCCGACGGACGCGGGACGGTCGTCGAGGTCAATCTCCTGCGCCAGAGCGTCAGAGTCCGCATGGAAGACCATCCGGAGACGATCGGCAGCTATAAAAATACGGATATCTACATCCTGCGCAGCGGAAAGGCCCGCAAAAACGACCCGCCGATCCCGCGCGATTTTGCGCCCATTTCCTCCAAACCGCGTCCGGTGCAGAAGACGGAGGCGTTTTTTGAGGAGCTGCCGGAGGTCATCTATCCGGATGCCGTCGCCGTGATCGAGCCGGAAGCGCTGGACACAGCGGAGGCAGCCGGCGAAGAAGCCGGAAAGAGCGCGAATCGCCGCCGCCGGCGCGGCGGCCGCCGCACGAAGCCCGCAGGCGAACGCCCGCAGGAGACTGCCGCCCCGGAAAAACCCGCGCCCGCGCCAAAGGATCAGCCGCGCACTGACGCCCCCCGCAGGGACCGCCCCAAGAAGGAGCGCCCGCCCCAGCAGGACAAGCCCGACCGCAAGCCCGCCCCGCAGAAGCAGGAGCGTCCGGAAAAAGCGGAAGCAGCCGACGGCCAATCCAAGCCCCGCCGCCGCAGACGCCGCAGCGGAGGCCCCAGAAAGCCGTCGGGCGAGGGCCAGCCGCCGAAAGCCGAATAACAGACAAGCCCCCGGCCAGCCGCTTTACAAGCGGACGGCCGGGGGTATTTTGGTCCTGCAGAGCCGGTTCAGCCCTGAAACGGCTCTGCGTAGGATGCGTAATAGGATACTGGTTCTCCGCCTATCAGAAGGTGCGAGGTATCGCCCATCATCTGGCAGCGGAAGTATGCAATGCCGGGCTGGCGCTCCTCCGTGTTCAGAACCGTTACGGACGTCGGGGCGAGGAATGCCCCGTGCAGCACGGCAAACGGGCTGACGTTCCACAGGTGAGCCAGCAGAACAGCCGTGATGCCGAAATGACAGAAGCAGACGATGGTTTTTTCACAGGTCTCGCGGCAGGTATAATATCCGCCGTGCCGGGTGTAGCCGTATGACGCGAGCAGCGCGTCCAGTCCGGCGGTCACGCGGTCGTATTCGGCCTTGACGTTCGTACCCTGTAAGAGCGGCGCGGCCTCCCAGCCGGTGGGCTGCAGCAGCTCCGGCTGCGCCGTCCAGTCGGCGGGCATCAGATCCCAGCAGAGGCGCGTTCCGCCGGCCCCGTCCGGCACCTTGCCCAGAAAT
>OLWC01000850.1_pt1 | contig 11677 bp, 15 predicted proteins | sample 1673911 | NCBI WGS metagenome assembly OLWC01 (sample SAMEA103958134, study PRJEB25191) | human gut metagenome
CGGGGATCGCTTTGCTCTGGTAGATTTGTTCGCCGGTATCGTTGCGGATGAACTCCACCTGCTGTGGGTAGTTATTGATCGATTCGTTTACGATCATGATGTTGCCTTCGGATGCACCGTTTTCAAAATACGGTGCGGTGTTCATGCTGATGTTGATCATGCCTTCGGCCACTTTCTCATTCAGCTTCTCCGCAATTTCTTCCGGGCTGAGATTGTCCCAGCCACCTTCAATCGCAGATTCATCGTAAACGATGCCCGTCTTGGGATCGTTCTTGGATGCAGCAGGCTTGCGGATCATGCGGACGGCGGTGAAAATGCCGACTGTAATTGCAGCCGCAAGGCCGACAACGGCGAGGATGACGAGGGTCCTGGACTTTGCGTCCCGTTTTTCAAATTTGTGCATAGCTGTTTTCCTTTCTGAATTGGGGCGCAAAGCAGCTCTGCGGCTGGTCACGCGCCCTGTACGGTGTGGTTGTTGTCATGGAGTTAGACCTCCCTTTGCTGGACATAAAAAACGCCCACCTTCAGGGTGGGCGCAGACAATGAACGCGATATTTCATTGGGAACCTCCTGCTTTTTTATTTCGTCGCTTTTCTGTAAGCGTCGATAACTGCTTCCTTGAGCGCCGTGCGCGCGCCGGACGTGATGGGGTGGAAAACGTCCATGTACAGTGTCTTGCCATTCTTGTTGAATGCTTTCTGCGGCATGAAAATGTTCAGCCCCTGCTTGGATTCTGCCAGCCGGACACCGTGTACCTTGAACATTCCGTCAAAGGTGACGGTCGCGTAGGCTTTGAGCTTCGCGCCCGCGTCAGCAATGTGGTCGATTGTAACTTCCATGTTAGAAAAGTCCATGTTTCAAATTCCTCCTTGTCATGCTTCATAGACGGTATCGCCCTTGACCAGATGTCGTGCGAGTTGCCGCAGGCACAGACCGCGCCCGCGAAGGCCATACAACAGCACGTCCGGGATCTTCTGCAGCACTTCTTTTTCGGCGCTGTCCGTTGGAAGGGCTTGTGCCTCGCAGACGGAATCACAGCGCCCACAGGCATCTTCCAAAACCGCCATCAGCTTTTCTTCTGCGCAGCGCAGCGTTTCCAGCGTATCCAGGATCTCCGCTGCGCTTACAGACCTGCTGATCAGGATGATGCATCGCTTGCCAATTTTCAATCCCATCATTGGAAGCATCTCATCCAGGCGATACTCCTCCGCCATCTCCATTGGGGCAGTCAGCCCGATCTCATACATTTCATTGTGATCGTCCATATTCCCACCTCCTTCTTCTGGGATCGATCTCCCGCAGTGACCCGCAGGTCGGTTCATGCACCAGTACGAGGTCGCCGTTCTCAATCTCGGCAGGAAACATACTGAACTGCGGCTGGATGTACGGGCGCGGGTCGTAGTTCGTGATAATGAGTTCGCCGTAGGTCGCGCCGGGCTTCTGCGAGAGGGGATTGTTCCTTCGGAACGCAAGGATATAAAAATCGCCGTACAGACTGCGGATGAACGGGCAGTCATTGTACGACACGACGATGTATCCTTTGCATTGCGAGAGAATGTGGTGCAGTTCTTCGTGCTTTTCCTTCGGAAAATCGACAGCGTATAAACTCTCGGCGTCAAAGTACGGCGGGTCACAGTAGATCAGGCTGTCCGGCCCGTCGCGCTCACGGATGATGTCCAGACAGTCCTTGTTCTCGATGACTACATCCTGCAAGCGCTTGGAGGCGTCGTCAAAAAGATATAGGAAGTTCGTCAGATTGTTCGGTTTCACGCCAAAGGAGGTGGTCGTGCCGCTGAAGCTGCCGCGGCAGACCTTGTAATACGCGGCCGCCCGCTGGACATCGAACAGGCAGCTTCGCTCCCGCAGGATTTGCAGGAGCTCTTCCCGTTCCTCACCAGAAAAGCACTCCATCACGGCATTTCGCTCGTCTGCAATGCGCTGCTGCAAAAGCTCTTTGTGCTTCATAAATTCTTTCAGGAGATCAAACTCGGCTCTCGAATGGAGCGGCAGGAATTTCAGCTCCTGCACCAACTGAACGGTACATTCCCTTGCACAGAGGAACAGATTTACAAGGTCGCAGTTGAAATCGTTGTAGATGTCCATGCGGCTGATCTTCGGCTGCATGCCGAGCAGGAGCGCGCCACCTCCGCCGAACGGCTCCAAGTACAGTTTTGGTCTTGGCGGGAACACCTGCCAGATATACGGAATCAGTTTTTCCTTGCTGCCGATCCAAGGGATAAACGGCCTAGCGATCCCGGCCACCCCCGTCCGAGGGTTCGGTGAAGGTTTCCATTGCCTGCTCCAAGCCGCAGATCGCCGCATCCAGACCGGCGCGCATTTCCTTGAGCTGCCGGATGGTAGAATACAGCTCTGCGGCATTGCTGGCGTAGAAGTATCCCTCGCGGCTGCTGGCGATGGGGACAGCCTTGCGCCGCAGGCGGTTGACCTTCTTGCGGAGGTCGCTCTCCCGAAGATTCTTCTGTCGCACGAGGTCGCGGCTGCAAATGAGATGCTCGCGCCCAAAGCAGAAGCGTTTCAGATAGTCGCGCAGTTCTTCATCATTCATGTTTGTCCTTTCCGGGCCGATTTCCCGGAAAAGGGCGCAAAAAAAGAAGGGCGGCTTTCCTCTATCCGGAAAACGGCCCTTCTGTTAATTTCGTTATTCAGATGGTTTGAGCGGCTTCCCGCCCGGAATCAGTTCAAAGAGCTTCTGCTCCTGCGGCAAATCGCCGCCCGCCGAGCGCCATCCGGCAAGGAACGCAGCGCGGATAATATCATAGAGCGCCTGATGCGCTTCGTCCGCCTCGGCTCCCTCCAGAAAAGCGTCCAGCGCCTTTTCAAATTCGTTGCTCATCATGCTCTTTCACCACACAAGTTTGGTATATACTCGTTCTGTGTGGTATTTTACCATGATTTTCTCCAAAATACAACATAGTCCGCGTATTTGCGCAGAATGTATCGACGAATACTATAGGCATCTCTCGTAAAATAGAGGCAGCAGGGAGGTGCGTCATGGATAAGCACTACAAGGATTACATCCAGATCGGGTTGAATATCATGCGGTACCGCAAAGAACAGGGGCTGACGCAGGATCAGCTTTCCGAGATGGCGGGCTATTCGCGCAATCATTTGCAGCGCGTGGAAACCGCCGTCTGCAAGCCGACAGTCGGTCTGCTTCTGGATGTGTCGGAGGTTCTCGGCGTTCCGGTGGAACGGCTGATGGAAATACGGAAATAACGAAAGCGTCTGCCAGTTTTGAGCGGCAGGCGCTTTTTACATCCCCATCTGCGGTTCCTGTGTCTGCTCCTGCTTCTGTTCCGGGATCGGCTCGTTCAGCGGGCCAAAATCCTCGCGGTTGACCATACCGTAGGGTGTGAGCTCCGCGCCGTACTGTTTGAGGACGTCTTCTGCGTAGGCTTCGCGGTTCAGATGCTTGTAGATCAGGTCTGCATCTCTGCCGCCGAGGACGAATTCCAGCTCATCCCGCACCAGTGCGTCCTTATCACGTATTTTTGTCTCGAAACAGTATTGCGGCAACTTTTCAAGCCGATCAAAGACGTCATCCAGGGATTCACACTGCGTCGCGCTGACTACGGCCTTGAATTTTGTAAGCTGTCCATTGGCTTTTAATTCTTGAAGAGATTTAGCAAGTTCGTTGATCCTCGGAAGATCTTCCACATCGGTCAGCATGGTGTTCAGCCGCGGTACGATGGCATCGCAGCCGGTGAACTGCGCGTCGAACCATTCCGGTGCATCGAGTTCTTTTTGGACTTCCTGCATCCGCTGTTCTGTTGCAGGCAAGTCCAGAACGGCTGTTTTCTGCTCATTTTCATGATTCATGAGCGCCAGGCGGATCATGTAATTGATGTCCCGCTGCGGCTCGTAGTCTGGCAGCGGCTGCAATTCCTCCGTGCGGACAACGTAGCCGTGCGGGGTGAACGTACCTGCTTCGCTCTCGCGCATCTGTTTGCCGATTTTTGCGTAATCCAGGAGGGCATAGGCGCTGTCCGGCAGGGCATCCAGATCCTCCCGAAAGCCGTTTTCTACATAAAATTTTCCGAGTGCTTCGTCCGTATTGACATCTGCAAGCACCTGACAACGATCTACGTTGGATGCCAGCATCATCAGCTCCGGTACGGTAATGATTCCGCTGTTTTCCTGCATATGATTCTTGACCTGCATCTGCAAGAGTCCTTCCAGCGCTGTTTCCTGACGCTCATCCAGCTTGGAAAGCTGTTCCGTCAGAGAATTGAACTCGAAGATGGACATACTCTCGTCCAGATGGGGCGCGATGTAGTCAAAGCAATAGAATTCATCTACCTGCCAGTAGACATCACCAGGAGACTTCGTGTGAATCTGCTCAAATGCGTCCATCATCTCGTACTGGCTGACAGGAAACGTCAGCTCCACGCCGCGTTCATCTGTGGCGCTGCTGCTTACCAGATAGACCTCACATACTTTGCGCAAGGGTCATTCCTCCCGTCTGTTCCTGTTCAAATCGCTCCTGTTCGGTCTGAATGCTCCACGCATCCGAGTTCCAGAGGTGGACGTACAGCTCGCTTTTGCCATCCACGCGGATCTCCTGCTGCTCGAAGCCCTCGCCCCAGCCGTCAGCAGCCTGCCCCTCAAGGTACGATTTCAGGGTCTCCAGTTCCGCACCGGTCAATTCGCCCGCCACGCGGCATTCTGCCACACCCCAGAGCTGACCGTTCCGTTCTTCCACAGCGAAAACAGCCGAATAAACCTTACGATTGACGCTGTCTGCTTCGTCATACCAGTGCATAACGCCGCGCTCCGCTTCCTCCGGCATTCGGTATTTTTTCAGCGCCGCCGCGATCTGCGATTCATACCCACGCAGTTCTTCGCCCTCTAATGTAACGCCATTTTCGTCGAGATCTCCGTATTCGTTCGGTTCATAAAAATCGGCGGTCAACGGCATATAGAGTTTCAGCGTTTCCAGCTTGGGCGGCAGCACTGTGAAGCTGTCCTCGCCAGGGATCAGCGCCAGCGTTCTGCCGTTGTCCCATTTCATGTGAAGCTGTCCGTCGTCATCCACCACATCCACAACGCCCTCCGTACCGGGGGTAATCGGTGCATATGGGTCATTCATGAAATTGAGCCGGATGCGTGTACCGGGCGGATACTGCTCCTGCATGAATTTTACCATTTTTCTGTCCAAATTTACATCCCTCCCATCTGCATTTCCTGTGTTTCTTCATTCTCCGACCGCTGATACTGCTTGAGGCTCTCTTTCGCCCAATCCGGCAGATATTCGTCTTTCAGAACGCCAATAAAATCATTCCGGTTCCAGCGCGTCTGCTCCCCGTCGCCAAGGCAGACGCAAAGAATGGAGCGGCCGCGTGCAGTCGGGCTGCACCCAAAGCCGCTCTGCGCCAGCCAGAGCTGATTCTCCGGTGACCAGTATTCTTCTTTCAGCGTGTTGGGTGAGAGGACAAGCACCTTGCCGGTGTAATCCAGTTCGCTCGAATCCGGTTCGCACTGCTTCAGGTCGAACATTCCAAGATCCATGACGAGCTTCCTGTAGTTCGAAACGAAGCCATCCAGAATGGCAGAGTGGCTTCGGGCGGCAAAACAGTAATTATGCATCTCATCTTCCGGAATGTAGTGACTGTTGGCCCACTCCCGATTGGACGGACAGAAGCGTCCATCGCCGCGCCGTTCCTGCACCGTATTCGCAAGGACGTGCTCCACGCGCTTGTAGCCGTACAGCTCGACGATCTTTTCCACCGTGCCGTCCTTCAGATGCATCCCGTCGAAGTTTTCTCGAATGAGGATATCGATTCCGCCCGCGCACGCACAATTTTCGCGGAAGCTCTCGCGCCACTTGTCAAGTTCGCCGCGCTCCTGTGCGGTTTTGGCGTTGTAGGGATAAACCGGGATTTTACTCTGCATCACTGTTCTCGCTTTCTGCAGTCAGAATATCGTTCAGCGCGTACAGGCTGTGTCCGGAGGCCAGCAGGCATTGCAGGATCGAGCGCGGCACATCCGTCAGATCATGCCTGTACGATGCCGGATAGACGGCAATCACGCCAGCATCCTCGCTGGCCTCGCAATCCAGTTTGGTGTCTGCCGTGATCCCAGCCTTTTCTCGCGCCCAGTCCGGCACGGCAACCGTAAACTCTCGGAGCACCTCGTCCAGCGTCATGTCCCGGTGTTCTGCCTCTGCCGGGCCGCACTCTGCGGCGACTGCCTCCAGAAACTCGCATGCTTGCTCGTTCAACGCATCGATGAGCATGAGCAGCTGATAGGTGCTCACACTCTCCGGCATAAGCAGAATACCGCCATTGAGCTGCACCATAGAAATTAACTTTGCATCCTCCATCCCGCAGAGCTTGAACATCCCCTCCGGGATGACGGCATTTCCGTTTCGTTTGATAACCTTGAATTCCATATGAACCTCCTTTTTACATTCCGCCCATCTCCATTTCCTCAGATGGGGCTAAATTATAATCTTCTTCACTGCACGGGTTTTCTTCACCATAAAGATCAAACACGATATCATCTACCGCCTTCCGAACGGCTGGGGCCTGCGTGATTGTGCGGAATCGGAAACCAGTTGTCGCCTCATGCGGCAGTTCCTCGCGGATGCAGTCCAGATATTCTTTACTGTCTGTAAACTGCCGTGCATCGCCGTTGATAAAGCTGACACTTCCAACAATTTGCTCGTCAGTAGATGTCTTCGTCATCTTCATCCTCCGGCACATACAGCGCCAGCCTTGCGGCATCCGCCAGATGCGCGCAGATGCCAAGAACGCCCGCCACACCAATGACCACGCCAAGTGTAATTACAATTGCTTTTTTCATGACAAAACCTCCATTCTATAACGTCATTTCGTATGTCTGCTTTGAGGTGCGCAGATCATCCAGAACTGCCTTCGGCAAGCCCTCCTTGCGCACAACGTATCCGCGGCTGCATGCCGCACCGCCATGCGCATCCTGCAATTCGGTCCCGACGGCTTCATAATTGATGTACCCAATCAGCTTTTCCGGGACAAGGAACGCGCCGCAGCCAACCAGATACCGCCCAATAGAATGTGCACTGCCGCATCCCGGCAGAATGACGTAATCGTCCAGCCGCTCTGTCAACTGCAAAATGTCTTTCGTGCCGGAGATGCTGTTTGCATCCAGCATCCCTGCAAATTTATCACAGTCCACCTCCGACATATGCTCCAGCCGCTTGGCAAGCTGATTGATGCGTTCCAGCTCGCCCTCTGCGGCAAGATCTACGCCGCTCAGATACAGGCCTAAATTCATGACCTCGCTTGCCGCACCCTGAATCGTGACTGTTTTGGACATCGACTTCAAAGTTTCCAGCGTTCTGTCAACATCCTCTTTTTCTGCGGGAGTTGTCGTAGGAAATGAGAGCAGCACCTGCTTTCCATTTTCGCCCTGCCTTAAAAACAACGTCACCATGTCATGCCCTCCATTTTTGCTTCCTGCTCCTGCTGATAGCTTTCTGCCGGGTCATCCCGCATCAGCTCGTCCAGCGTCAGTGTGCCGCGGTAGGAAACATAGCCGCGGTCTACAAATACGCCGTCATCCTGAAGTATTCGCTTGACACCGTAGTCGCCATAGTTATAGAATTCTTCAAGGTTCTCGTCATATTCGTAATGACCGGACTGCTGGATCATGTATTTTCCAAGTTCCTCCGGCGTGTGGATATTTGGTGCGAAATCAAATTGATCGAGATTTTCAGCCAGCTGGCGGATATTGGCTGCACACGTTGGTTTCGCCATCTGACAGACCGCGCAGAACTTCTCGAGATCCTGTTCCTTGAAATTTGAGCACATCTGACATAGCCGGTTCAGTTCAAAGAGCGATTCGCGTTCAAAATCCAATGCGCAGTCGACCTCGTCCGGAAATCGGCTGTCTGAAACCAGCATCTGCATTTCGCCGCAAGAGGCAATCCCGGCGCGAAGCATCGCGCGTTCCAGCTTGATCCGGCTTGCCGGGAGCTGTACCCACTCCTGTTTCTTTGGATCATCTTCACCTGTGGCTCGGATTTTCAGCTCCAGGATGCTGTTTGCGGCCATCCAGATTGGGGGCAGATGCTTGCGGTCATAAGCCTGCTCCAGCTTCATGCCGTTGTCATACACAACACCGTATCTCGTTACATAGCCGGACTGCCCGGAGATCAGCGCCAAAGCCGTCTCCTTTCCATCCAGATTTTCCAGTTCTTTTGAATCACAGGCGCCGTGGACGGTCAGATAGTGGCGTTTGCCGGCCTTCTCCAAGTCGGTGAAGTCTGAAATGACCGTCACCTCTCTGGCGCAGAAGGAAAGATCGATCAGCTCGTCCGCTGCGGATAATCCGAATCGCTCCACCGCTGCATTAAATTGCAGCAGTTCATATCGGTTGAAGCTCTCCAACTGCTTTCCGAGCCAGTCCAGCTCGTCCACGTTTGCCATCGTGCCAATTAACCGTTCCAGAGCAGGGCAGTCTGCCGTGCCAATGTCTGCAACGAAGCAGTCCTGCTCCACCACCGCGCCGCTCTGAATTCCATTCAACGCACGAATCATTTCCTCGTATTGAGCTTCCGGAATTGGGAATTCGACTGTGACAGTTCCCAATTCTGGGATATTGTTATTTTTCAGCGATGCTTTGAACAAGAATCCGTCTCCTTCCATTGATTTCTTCCATGTCTGTCAGCACGCAGCTGCCATTTCCGTGGTCACACTGAAAACCGTGCGCCATGTAATTGCAGTGCTGACAGCGTTCATAGTCGCTGCACACCAGCGGCTCCGGTGGGTCACGCGGGCAGTCCGGCGCACACCGGCTGATGTGCAGATTCCAGTGCTTTGATTTATCTACAATGATCGTTCACCTCCAGAACGCAAAAAAGCCGGGACTTCTGAAAAGAAATCCCGGCCCTCTGCGATTATTACATTGTCTGTTCCATCTCGGAACGCTGTTCCTGCTCCTGTTCCTGTTCCTGATTTCTTGGCAGAAGAATTTCGATCTGCTCCTGTATGCTGCGGAGCCGCGTTTCGTCGCCATATGTGAGCGTCGCGTCATCCGCCAATGCAAACTCGCACGCATTCCGGATCACACCCAGTTCCTTGTCCGAAAAAAGGCGCTGGGGTTCTATCAACCTGGAACGGGCGGCGAAGTCTCGTTTTGCACCCGCATAGTCCTCTATAAAGTAGTGTCCCATATGCACGCCATTGCGGTCAAAATCCCATTCCCATGTTACGAAATTAGCGCCCTTTTTCCCAAGCCGCCCGGCCAGCACCGCGTCCCCGAAATCTGCAAGGATTTTATAGCTGCCCTCCAGCCCGATTGCTTTCAGCGCGGGGGCTCGTGCAAAGATCGGCATATATTCTCTGACCTGCGAAGCAATTTGTATCACAGTCTGAAGCGACGCATCTGCATCTACGCCCCTGACCGTCTTCGACGGGAAACAAACCATACCGTCGCCATCAACGTCACAGAGCAATTGACCGTGCCATTTGACGTTGAGTATCCCGTCTTCCATCATCTCCGAATCCAGTCCTTTGCGCAGGAGCTGACGTTCCACCTCTCTCAGAAATCTCTCTTTCTTTGCTGTCTGTTCTTTGCTCATATTCATACCTCCAATCTCAGCGCCCTTTTTGAGCGCAAAAAGGCGCTGGACTTGGTTCGTGAAAACCAACAATCCAGCGCCCATAACTTTGTGAAAGATTTTTCTTCGATTTTTCTGAAATCCAGCCGCTGACCTCTGAAAAAAGGCGCTGCCACTGAAAATCCGCTTGAATATGGAAAAACAGAGGTTCAAAACCTCTGCCAACCGCGATTTCATCTATGGAGTTACCAAAGAATTTTGAGAATAAAAAATTGCCGAACCCATTGAGATGACTGGCTTTTTTGCCATTTCATCTATAGTGTTCGGCAATCATGGTCCGAGTGACTGGATTCGAACCAGCGGCCTCTTGAACCCCATTCAAGCGCGCTACCAAAACTGCGCTACACCCGGATATCGACCGCCGCTTCCCTACCGAAGCGTGGCGACATGAGATATTATACTCAGATACAGCAGTTTTGTCAACAGATTTTTACAATTTTCTTTGCTTTTTTCGTAAAAAGTCTGATTTTTGCGAAAGTACGCGCTTTATTCATTTTTGCTCTTTCGCTTGCAGAAGCTTGTCTTTTTCCAAAAGCGGTTTCAGATACTGGCCGGTAAAGCTGCCCGGCACCTCTGCCACCTGTTCCGGCGTGCCTTCGGCCACGATCTCGCCGCCTGCACTGCCGCCTTCAGGGCCAAGGTCAATGATGTGGTCCGCACACTTGATGAGATCCAGGTTGTGCTCGATGACAATGACCGTGTTGCCCGCATCCACCAGCTTCTGCAGCACCTCGATCAGGCGATGCACGTCCGCAATGTGCAGGCCTGTGGTAGGCTCATCGAGGATATACACCGTCTTGCCGGTGCTGCGTCGGGCTAGCTCATTGGCCAGTTTGACACGCTGGGCTTCGCCGCCGGACAGGGTGGTGGCGCTCTGACCCAGGGTCACATAGCCAAGGCCCACATCCAGCAGGGTCTGCAATTTGCGGGCGATCTTGGGCTGGTTGGCAAAGAACACCACCGCCTCCTCCACGGTCATGTTCAGCACGTCGGAGATGGTCTTTTCCTTATACTTTACCTCCAGCGTCTCGCGGTTATAGCGCGCGCCCTTGCACACCTCGCAGGGGACATACACATCCGGCAAAAAGTGCATCGGGATCTCCAGAATACCGGCGCCCTCGCACGCCTCGCACCGGCCGCCCTTCACATTAAAGGAGAACCGCCCAATCTTATACCCCCGCATTTTGGCCTCGTTGGTGGAAGCAAAAACCTCCCGAATGTCATTGAACACCCCGGTGTAGGTGGCAGGGTTGCTGCGGGGCGTCCGCCCTATGGGGCTTTGGTCGATATCAATGACCTTATCCACCAGCTCCAGCCCATGCAGCGTCTTATATTTGCCGGGCCGCACATGGGCCCCCATCAGCTCCTTGCTCAGCGCCTTGTTCAAGATCTCATTGACCAGTGAACTTTTGCCGGAACCAGATACACCGGTCACCGCCACAAAGCATCCCAGCGGGAATTTGACATTGATGTTCTTGAGGTTATTTTCGGCAGCGCCCACAATCTCCAAATAGCCGCCGTTGCCGGGTCTGCGTGACTCCGGCAGCGGGATCTTCTTCGCCCCGGAAAGGTACTGCCCGGTGATGGATTCCTTGCAATACTTGATCTCGTTTGCCGGGCCGCTGTATACCACATGGCCGCCGTGGATGCCCGCGCCCGGGCCGATATCCACAATGTAATCAGCGGCCTCCATCGTCTCTTCATCGTGCTCCACCACTATGACGGTATTGCCCAGGTCGCGCAGGTTCTTCAGCGCCTCTATCAGCCTTGCATTATCCCGCTGGTGCAGCCCAATGGAGGGCTCATCCAGGATATACAGCACCCCCATCAGGCTGGAACCGATCTGGGTCGCCAGCCGGATACGCTGGCTTTCCCCGCCGGAAAGAGTGCTGGCGCTGCGGGCCAGGGTCAGGTAGTTGAGCCCCACATTGCTCAGGAACGAAAGCCGGCTCTTGATCTCCTTGATGATCTGTCCGGCGATTTTCTGCTGCATATCGGTCAGTTCCAGCGTGTCCATAAATTGCAGCGCGTCCCGCACACTCATCTTACAAAAGT
>OLWC01000866.1_pt1 | contig 11534 bp, 7 predicted proteins | sample 1673911 | NCBI WGS metagenome assembly OLWC01 (sample SAMEA103958134, study PRJEB25191) | human gut metagenome
GACCACCTGCCTGAGGAATACTCCCGCCTGTATATGGCAATTGACGGCAAGCTGGCTGCAGTGATCTGCATCGAGGATCCTCTCAGAGAAGAGGCTCCGGAGGTCATCCGACAGCTGAAGAGTCTCGGAATCCACAAGGTAGTCATGATGACAGGAGACAGCGACCGTATCGCCGGGGCAATTGCGGGTACCGTCGGTGTGGATGAGTATTATTCCGAGGTGTTGCCGGAAGACAAGGCAAGGTTCGTGGAGCAGGAGAAGCAGGCAGGTCATAAGGTCATTATGATCGGTGACGGAATCAACGATTCCCCGGCATTGTCTGCGGCAGATGTTGGTATTGCCATCAGCGAGGGCGCACAGATCGCCAGAGAGATCGCCGATGTCACCATCGGTGCGGACAATCTGTATGAAGTAGCTACCCTGAAGGAATTGAGCAACTCCCTGATGGAACGGATCCATAAAAATTATCGCATGATCGTAGGTATCAACACCGGACTGATCATTTTAGGTGTAGCAGGAATCATTCCTCCCACTACGTCCGCTCTTCTGCATAATACATCTACCCTGTGGATCAGCACCAAGAGCATGAAGAACCTTTTGGATAGAGAAGAAGCATAAAAAGAGAAAAAGCAAAGGCCATTGTGAGAGAAAAAGAGAACTCCTCGCAATGGCTTGTGTTTTACTTTATAGTAAGTTGCTGCTAACTAAAAAATGTAATACAATTTGAATAGAATGTACGGTACTTTTGTAGGAATTATATGTTGCATATTTGCAGATGCGTGTATATAATGATATAGTAATTCCTAGTTGGACGCTAGAGATAGGAGGAAGTATATGTCAGAACAATTATTACAGGTGCGTAACTTGTCCGTAAGTGTAGAGGACAAGCCCATCCTTCATGGAATAGATTTAGAGGTTCGCCCCGGAGAGACCCATGTCCTCATGGGACCCAACGGTGCGGGCAAATCCACACTGGGTTACACCATCATGGGAAGTCCACGGTATGAGGTGACCGGTGGTGAAATCCTGTTCAAAGGGAAGGAATTATTAGAGGAAACTGCAGACCAGAGAGCGAAGGATGGTATTTTCCTGTCCTTCCAGAATCCCCTGGAGGTACCCGGAGTATCTCTTCGGAATTTCATCCGTAATGCCGTGGAACAGAGAAGCGGTTCCCGTATCAAGCTGTGGACCTTCAAAAAGGAACTGGAGCAGGCCATGGAAGTATTGCAGATGGATCCTTCCTATGGGGACCGTGATCTGAACGTGGGATTCTCCGGCGGTGAGAAGAAAAAGGCGGAGATCTTACAGTTACTTATGTTAAAACCCTCACTGGCAATCTTGGATGAGACCGATTCCGGACTGGATGTGGATGCGGTACGTACGGTATCCAAGGGTGTGGAAGAGTACCAGAAGGACAAAAAGGGTGCGCTGTTGATCATCACCCACAGCACCAGAATTTTAGAGTCTCTCCATGTGGACAAGACCCATGTACTGGTGAACGGTAAGATCGTGGCATCCGGCGACGCTTCCCTGGTAGACGAGATTAACGAGCATGGTTTCGAGCGTTTTCTGGAAGCATAAGGAGGTTGACGATCTGAATGAGTGAACGTGAAAAGACATACGTGGAAGACGTCAACAGAAGCATTTATGATATCCGTAATGAGGAGAAGGACGTCTATCGTATTAAAAAGGGACTGACTCCCGATATTGTGGCGGAGATTTCCGAGAAAAAGAAGGATCCCGCATGGATGGCAAATTTCAGATTACAGTCTCTGCAGATCTATAATGAGATGGAAGTCCCCGACTGGGGTCCCTCTATTGAGGGTCTGAACATGGAAGATATCGTAACCTATGTAAAACCCAATACCCATATGAGCGCCAAATGGTCCGAGGTACCGGAGGATATCAAGGATACCTTTGAGAAGCTGGGAATCCCGCAGGCGGAGCGGAAGTCCCTCGCCGGTGTGGGCGCCCAGTACGATTCCGAGCTGGTATATCACAATGTCAGGGAAGAAGTGGCAGCCCAGGGCGTAGTCTATACCGATATGGAGAGTGCCCTGAATGGGGAATATGCGGATATGGTGCGGAAGCATTTTATGAAGCTGGTGACCCCCAGAGACCACAAATTCGCAGCGCTGCACGGTGCTGTGTGGTCCGGCGGTTCCTTCGTATATGTTCCCCCCGGAGTGTCTGTGACGATCCCTTTGCAGTCTTATTTTCGACTGAATGCACCGGGAGCCGGACAGTTCGAGCATACCCTGATCATTGTGGATGAGGGTGCATACCTGCATTTTATCGAAGGCTGTTCCGCCCCGAAGTACAACGTGGCGAACCTCCATGCCGGCTGTGTGGAGCTGTTCGTGGGGAAAAATGCAAAACTGCGTTACTCCACCATCGAGAACTGGTCCAAGAATATGTACAACCTGAATACCAAGAAATCTCTGGTAGAAGAAGAAGGTCATATGATCTGGGTGTCCGGTTCCTTCGGATCCCATACCTCCTGCCTCTATCCGGATACGGTGCTCAAAGGAGACCGTTCCACCTGTGAATTTACAGGCATCACCTTTGCCGGCAAGGGACAGTTCCTGGATACCGGCTCCAAAGTGGAAGCCCTTGGGAAAGATGTGTCCATGACCGTCAACTCCAAATCCATTTCCAAAGCCGGCGGCACCGCCATTTACCGCGGCGTAGTCTATATCGGACCCAATGCCAAAGGGACAAAGGGCTCCATCAGCTGCGAATCCCTCATGCTGGATAATGAGTCCCGCTCCGATACCATCCCGGACATTGTCATTGAAAATGATGATATTGACCTGGGACACGAAGCCAAAATCGGACGCATTCCGGACGAAGATATTTACTACCTTATGAGCCGGGGCCTTACGGAAGAAGATGCCAAGGCCATGCTGGTCAGAGGCTTTGCAGAACCGATTTCCAAGGCCCTGCCTCTGGAATATGCAGTAGAAATGAACCGCCTCATCGATCTTGAATTCGAAGGGGCCATAGGATAAGGAGGCATTATGGAAGAAATCAGAATCAACCGGCTGCCTCTTCTCACATACCGTTATCTTCATACCAACGATACCCCTGTATCCTTTGAAGCACCGAAGAAGGGCGGAGAACCTCATTTTTCCGACCTCACCTATGTGAAAGAAGGGGGCACCCTTCCGGCGGACTTCAAGGGGGCTTCCGAAGAAACGGTGAAAGCTCTCAAGCAGGGCAGTCATTACAACATAACCATTCCCGCTGAAACAAAGGCGGAACTGACCATCACCCTTAGCGGCGAGGGCCAGGCAGGCTTTGCAGGAAGTTTCCTTTTCCACCTGGGAAAAGAATCGTCCCTGAACCTTGTCTGGATCCTGCAGGGGAAAACAGAAAAAGGCACCTGTGTCGCAGGAGCCTATTATGACCTGGCGGAAAATGCCAATCTGAAAGTATCCCGGCTGGAAAGCGGCCTTTCCGGTGTGGAAATTTTTGACCAGCGTCATGCAGTACTGGCCAGAGGCGCCAGAGCTGATTTTTCTGCTGCCGAATTAGGCGGTGAAAATATTTACGTTCACAGCTATGGTCTGCTGGCCGGCGATCATTCCGCCATGACGGAAAAAGCAGTCTATGCCGGCACGAAGAAACAGCATCTGGATTTCTTCTACCACATCGATCATGTGGGAAAGAAGACCCATGCGGAAATCGACGTGAAAGGCGCCCTGGATGATGATTCCAAAAAGATTTTCCGGGGTACCCTGAATTTCAAAAAAGGCTGCAGCGGCTCTGCAGGCGACGAAGGAGACTATGCCATCCAGCTTTCTCCGAAGACGAAAAACATTTCCCTGCCCCTCCTTCTCTGTACGGAAGATGATGTCCAGGGAAACCATGCATCCAGTGCAGGACAGTTGGATGCCAATACCATTTATTTCCTCATGAGCCGCGGATTCTCTCTGGAAGAAGCCAGAAGAATTGTGATTGAAGCCCTGATCCGGCCGATTATCGATGGCATGGATCCATCGGTGAGAGATGAAATTATTACAGAACTCAGGCAGAAACTGGATTCGAAGGAGTTATAATGAACAGCGAATTACTTAGAAAAGATTTTCCCATACTGGAAACCAAAGTGAATGGTCATCAGATCGTTTATTTTGATAATGCTGCCACCACCCAGCGGCCGCTTCCGGTAGTGAATGCCGTCTTGGACTATGTTACCCACGACAACGGCAATCCCCACAGAGGTGCCCATATTTTCGCCATTTCCGCATCAGAAGCCTATGATACGTCCAAGGAAGTGGTACGGAAATTTATTAACGCCAAAAGCGCCGGCGAAATTATTTACACCAGAAACACCACCGAATCCCTGAACCTGGTGGCCCGTTCCTATGGCGAAACCCATCTTCACAAGGGAGACCATATCCTCATTACCATTGCGGAACATCATTCCAACCTGGTCACCTGGCAGAGGGTGGCAGAAAAAACCGGCGCCGTGCTGGACTACATTTATGTAGATAAGAAAACCGGTCATTTCCCGGAAGAAGAACTGAAGAAAATCGACGACCCCAGAGTGAAGATCCTGGCTTTTGCCGAAGTATCCAACGTACTGGGCATCGATTTCGACCCCAAGCCATTGATTCAGCGGGCCCATGCCCATGGCGCCGTGGTGGTGCTTGACGGAGCCCAGTCCACCCCTCATAAGAGAGTGGATGTACAGGATCTGGACTGCGATTTCTTCGCATTCTCCGGCCATAAAATGTGCTCCATGGGAGGCATTGGTGTCCTTTACGGCAAAGAAGAACTGCTGAACGATATGGAACCATTCCTCATGGGCGGCGATATGATTGATGAAGTGCAGGAACAGAAAACCACCTTCGCCGACCTGCCTGCCAAATTTGAAGCAGGCACCCAGTACGTGGAAGGGGCTGTCAGCCTGGTAGCTGCCATTAAATATGTGGAATCCGTAGGCTATGATGAAATCCGGGCCCAGGAACGGCGCCTTGTCACCCGCTGCCTGGAAGGCATGAAAAAACTGCCCTTCATCCATATCATCGGACCCACCAATCCCGAAGAAAAAGAAGGCCTCGTAGCCTTTGAAGTGGAAGGCGTACATCCCCATGATGTGGCCCAGATCCTTTCTGCCAAAGGCATCTGCATCCGCACCGGCCATCACTGTGCGGAACCGCTCCATCACTACCTGGGCATCAATGCCAGCTGCCGTGCCTCCTTCTACTTCTACAACACAGTGGACGAAGTGGACTATTTCCTGAAAGAACTGAAGGACGTACGGAAAGTTATGGGGTATGACGACTGATGGAATTAAAACAGCTTTACACCGACCTTATCCTGGAATATAACAAGGACAAGACCAATAAACGCAAAATCAGCAGCCCCACAGTCCACGAACATGGACACAACCCCAGCTGCGGCGATGATATCGATATCGAAGCCAAAGTTGAAAACGGAGTTATCACCGACCTGGCCTATACCGGCACCGGCTGCGCCATCAGCCAGGCATCCACCGCCATGATGGCCGAACTCCTTCAGGGAAGAACCGTGGAAGAAGGCCTCCGCCTCTGCCGCCTCTTCCTGGATATGATCCGCGGCAAAGTCACCGATGACTCCCAGCTGGAAGAACTGGAAGCCGCCATTACCCTGAAAGACATCTCCCAGATGCCTGTCCGCGTCAAATGCGCCACCCTGGGCTGGCACACCCTGGAAATGGCACTGGAAAAAGTGGAAAAACAGCTTAAAAACAACGGCTGACATCAAAATAAAAAGCATGGAACCTCATAGAGGGCCATGCTTTTTTATTTGACAGGAAGGGTCAGATGAGATGTGGCTTGGCTCCATGGGCTGACTGATGACTGGGAACAAAAGGAACAGGGCATCTTCCTTTTAGTTAAGTTTTATGCTGATAGCAGCTATTGATACCCATACCTGAGGGCATCAAAGATGGTAAAAGAATATAAATTGAAATTTGACAATTAAAGGAAAAGAGTAGATAATGAGTAAAGACTAAATAATAATTATAACAATAAATCAGTAAATTAAACTTTTGATATATTATGATGGGGAATATGAGAACTGAAGCGCACAGCGCTTTTTTTCAGTTCTCTTTTTTTATGGTAAAACAGCGGGGAGGAAACGTATGAATCGGAAAATCAGGACCTATTTGCTTATGGGATTATTCTTGACAGCGGTAGGGGGAATGGAGCAGGTATCAGCTGCTGAAGGTCAGGTGTATGATCTGGCGCCTGTTACGGTAACAGCCACAAGATATGCATCAAAGGATTTGAATGTAGGCGAAAGTACACAGATCGTTACCAGTGAACAGCTTCAGCAGACAGGCCAGACAAATCTGCAGCAGGCCCTTTCTTTCCTGGACAGTGTGGTTTATAACAGCATGGGATCCAATGGTACAGCGGCCAGTTCTATGACCAGTAAGATTATCATTCGAGGGGTAGAAGATGGCACTCTGGTTATGATTAACGGGACGCCGGTTAACTGGAGAAGAAAATATAATTTGGAAGACATTCCTTTGGAAAGTATCGAAAAAGTGGAGGTTATCAGAGGCGGCGGTGCCGTTTTATATGGGAGCCAGGCGACCGGAGGGGTTATCAACATTATTACAAAGAAAAAATTACCGAATCAGGTGCAGGCAGGATTAGGCAATTATGGACAGCAGGATTATAAAGTTTCTGCCAATGCAGGCGATTTCTCATTCGCTTATCACTATAACAAATGGGGAGATACGGGCCTTATTTCTTCCACCTGGCCATCGGCAGATTATCCTGTTAGAACTAAGACATCCAAAGAGATGAGGATGAGATTTAAAAAGGCAGAAAAGAATGATTTCCTTGCTACCTATAAAATCAATGATTCTCTGGATTTCTTATATAATCATGATGAATCGACAAATAACTGGGAATATACATTCCAGCGCGGTACACCATTATCCTATCGGGGCGCTGTCCGTTATGACCGCAAATATGAAAGGGATAAAGATTTTGCCCAATTCAATTACCATGATGAAAATGGATACAGCGGACATTTTTATTACAACAGAAATACGCTGGAAACGCATGGGCATGATTATAGAGACTCCAAAGGCTCTTTGCTGAAAACGCCGTCAGCCGTATGGAACAAAGAAAAGAATCTTTCCTATGGATATGATTTTCAGAAGCTGTGGACAGGAAAGAAGCAGACCTTCTTACTAGGGACAAGCTGGGAGAAAAATGGTTATAAAGACTATTCTGAAGGAATTCAGAAGAATGATTATTCCAGAAATATTTTCTCCGTCTTTGGATCTTGGGATAGGGACCTGACCGATTTGGATAAGATCATTCTGTCAGCTCGTGAAACCTGGACAACCGGTGCTGCAGAAGATAAGAATTTCAATAATTTCAGCGGACAGGTGCAGTATATTCATAAGCTGGATCATGATCAGAGTATTTATGCAAGCGCAGGTCAGTCTTTTGTACTGCCTACGTTCAGTGAAATGTATTCGGATGGTACCCGCGCAGGGGTTAATCTGATCGGGGATTCGAACCTGAAACCCGAAAAGGGGCAGCATTATGAACTGGGCTGGAAGAAAGAAACAGATAAAGCGCAATATAAAGTGGCATTATTTGAGGAACGAATTAAGGATAATATTGCTTATTCCAAAGGCAGTGGGAATTATGCCGATAAGTGGTTTGCGAGAAATGAAGATTTCAAGAATCATGGACTGGAAGCTTCAATGACCATCAAACAGAATGAACATGTCACATGGCATACAGGAATTACCTGGCAGAATCCCAAGACAAAGGTCAATTCAGACAAACCGGGCGACAAGAATTATTGGGATAGAACGTATGGCAGATTCATACTGAACGCAGGCCTGTCCTACCAGAAAGATAAATGGGCAGCAGCTTTGAATGCCAATTATCTGGCAGATCGGGTACTTTCGCCGACGACGGCCCATTCTTTTGATGAAAAGCCCTATTTGCTGACTGCATTGAACCTGAAGTATTCACCAAATAAAAATAGTGATATCAGCCTGACGGTGAATAACATTCTGAATCGTGATGATAACATCAACCATACATCCAGTCATTACAGCTCCACTCCCATCAACTGGATATTAACATATGGATATAAATTCTAATTCTAAAAGCGGCCAGACCATGGGACATACTGGCCGCTTTGTTTTGATTATCTCTTAGGAATTGATTAATTCTGGCTTTATGAGGTGCTTTTTGAAACGTTTTGCTTTACTTCTATTTTCCCTTTTCTGCGGAATCCTTCTCCTTTCCGGCTGTGGGAAAATACAGCCGGAAAGCCCAATGCGGCAGGTGGTGGATGATTCGGAGCAGTCTTTGTCTCTCCCCAGCCATCCCTCCCGCATAGTGTCTCTCACCTATGGTACTGATGAGATTCTTCTGGGTCTGGTAGATACGTCAAGGGTGGCAGCCCTTTCCCGATATGCCGGAAATCCGGATATTTCCTTTGTGACGAAGGAAGAGGCGGAGGCGGTAGGGAGGAAGGTCGATGTGAATGCAGAGTCCATTATGGCCCTGAAACCGGACCTGGTTATCGTCTCAACAGCGGTGTCTCCTCAGCTGGTCAGTCTTCTACGGCAGTCCGGCATCCCGGTGTATGTGTCCCTGGTTGCGGTAAGCTGGGATGAAATGGAAGAAAAGGTCAGAGGAGTGGCTAGGGCAGTGAACGAGGAAGCCGCCGGTGAAGCCATGGTACAGGATATGGAAAATAAAAAAGCGAAGCTGGAGGAAAAACTTTCCGCTATAGGTCCTTCGGATGAGCGGTGTGCCCTGGGACTTTCTTTCAGGGGAATCCTGGGAAAGAAGGGCACCCTTTTCAGTGAGGTGCTGGCCATGGCCCACGTGAAGGATGGTGCGGCCCGGTATGATGTACCGAAGGGGACCAATGCCTATCTTTCCATGGAAATCCTGCCGGAAATCAATCCTGATGTGATTCTTATGCCCGTATGGAAGGTGAAAACCGGGGACGATGAGACAGTCTTTGCCCGGGAAATCATGGAAAATCCGGCTTACCGGGATGTAAAGGCTGTTAAGAACGGAAAGCTGGTACCTTTCCCGGAAAAGTACAAGTATGTCATGAGCCAGCATATAACCGATGCCGTAGAAGCCAGTGCCCGGGCGGTGTATCCGGAGCTGTTTGACAGGGATTCTCACTGATGGCAGGCGTCTGATTTCATATAAGGGAGAAGCAGAATGGCAGTGAAACTGATTTATTTGACAAATGTGGACCGCCGGTATTTCATGATGAGCCGGGCCATGGAGTCCCTGCAGAAGGAGGGCCGGCTTTCCGAAAGCTGCCGGACGCTGAAGGTGAAAGATGACAGCAGTTTTGCTTCCTATGCGCCTCTTCTTGAGGGAGCGTCCCTGGTGATGATCAAGTTCATGGGAAATACAATCCGCACGAAATTCTGGCAGCAGTGCCTTGCCTTTTTAGAGGGCCGCGGGATTCCCTATTACATGGATGCAGCCGGTTCGGCCGAGGAAGAATGCGGAAAATGGATAGGGAAAGAGGAAATAGAAGTCATCAAAAAGTACAGCTTTTACGGCGGACTGGAAAATTATAGGAATTTATGGCTCTATGGCGCTTTCCTCTTTGAGACTTCTCCGGTAAAGCCACCGGATCCCAGTCCCCTCTGCTGGGCGGGACTCTACCATTTTGGCATGAAGGACAGGTATATGACGGATCTTTCTTCCTATAGGGAGAGATTCTGCAAGCCGGAAAGGCCTACCGCCGGCTTTCTTTTTTATCGGGATGAATGGATCTGGGGAGATACAAAATACCAGGATGCTTTCATTGAGGAGGCGGAGCGGCAGGGGCTTAATGTCATTCCTGTTTTCACAAACGGTCTTCCAGATACGAAACTGGGAATGCCGTCTCTCGACGAGGTATTTCACCGGTATTTTATGAAAGATGGAAAGCCTGTGATTGACTGCCTGGTGAATGTAATGAAATTTTCATTCACCACATCCGGCTCCATATCCCGCGAGGTACTCCATGAAATGGGGATTCCTGTGCTGCAGTGCTATTCCCTGCTTATGCCGGAGGAGGAGTGGAAAAAATCAACGGAAGGCATGAATGCCATGGAAGTGTCCATCAGTATTTCCATGCCTGAATTTGACGGAGTGATTCATGGGGTGCCCATAGCGGCCAAGCATGTGAAGAAAACAGGAGAGGTGGAATATCTGCCTTTGAAAGAGCGGATAGCTGCCATGGCAGCTAAGGCCGGTGCCTGGGCCAGGCTTCACAGGAAGAGAAATGAAGACAAGAAAATTGCCATAATTTTCCACAACTATCCGCCCAAAAATTCCAATATCGGAAGTGCCTTCGGCCTTGACAGCATAGAAAGCGTGCGCCGCCTTCTGGAAAAGATGAAAGCGAAAGGCTATAGGATAGATTATGTCCCGGAAACAGGCAGCAAGCTCGTTCAGCTCATCACCAGCCAGGCCACCAATGATTTGTCCATGATGACGGAAGCGGAAGAGAGGGCCTGTCATAAAGTGGCAGAAAAACAGTATGGAGACTTTTTTCAGACCTTTCCTGACGATGTGAGGGCGCAGATGGAGAAAGACTGGGGCAGCCCTCCCGGCAGTGTCATGGTGGATGAAAAGGGCAGTATCCTTGTTCCTGGTGTCATGGATGGACATGTTTTTATCACGGTCCAGGCACCCCGGGGCTATGGTTTTGATGCAGCCAAAATCTATCATGATCCTTTTATCGCTCCTACCCATCAGTATCTGGCCTATTACCTGTGGATACGGGATATCTGGAAGGCGGATGCAGTGATTCATGTAGGCACTCATGGAAATCTGGAATGGCTGCCGGGCAAGGGCGCGGGACTTGACCGTAGCAGCTATCCGGATCTGGCACTGGGCTCTCTTCCCAATGTATATCCCTACCATATGACTATTACCGGAGAGGGGATACAGGCCAAAAGACGGGGGAGCGCCTGCCTGGTAGACCATATGCCTGCACCTATGGCAGATGCAGGCACCTATGACGAGCTCTCAGAGCTTGAGAAGAATATGGATGAATATGCCCATTTCCTTACAGTGGAGCCGGAAACTGCATCCCGCATGATAGGGGAAATACGCAGCCTGGCTGTGAAAGCGGAGCTGGATGGGGAAGTGCCCTATGATGAATCGAAGCCATTTTCCGAATACCTGACAAGACTGCATCAGTACATAGAGGATATTAAAAACAGTGAATGCCATGTGGGACTTCATATTTTGGGACAGATGCCGGAAGGAGAGATTCTCAGAAATGAAATTATCCAGCTCATGAGGCAGTCTGATGGTTCCTGCCCTGCCATTCTGGATGTGTTTGCAGAAAAATACGGATACACAGCAAAAGAATTGATGGAAAAATCACAGACCCTTCTTCCGGAGAAAAAGACGGGCAGTGAAATGATGACTGCTGTCAGAAAAGAAACGGAAGAGTTTATCGACACTCTGATGGTTCATCATTTTAGTGAAGAAGGCATCAGAAAAGCCCTTTCAGCCAAGTCAGTACGG
>OLWC01000867.1_pt1 | contig 11524 bp, 5 predicted proteins | sample 1673911 | NCBI WGS metagenome assembly OLWC01 (sample SAMEA103958134, study PRJEB25191) | human gut metagenome
GGCTTTTGACTTTATTATAACTTGGAGAGAAACACGCACGAGGCCGAATGCTTACAGAGGAATTAGGGTATTCATCAGGCTGGTAAAGGATACTTGTACAGCTTGTTGCTGCTTGTAGTTTGCGATTGGTGGATATGGGGTCTGTCTGTTCCTGTCGGATATGTTTTGAAGTAAGGAAAGAGCTTGGGAAATATTTTTCCATCGGCTGAAAGGACTGATAGCAGACTGAAAGGACTACTGTCAGCCTTATGCATTGTGTAATAGTGAGTTATGCCGACTGAATGGACTGAAGAAAGGTTCGTGAAATAGGTATATGTAAGAGTGTTTTGTAGGAAAAGTGTATTTGTTCATACCATTGTATCCGCAAAGTTTGCATTCGGCGGAAACTGGGTCTGTACTTGGTGGAAAAGAGAACCGGAAATTATTTTCAGTTCTCTTCCTTATTCTTATCCTGTTTCAAATGCTGTTCCATGTACATGCTGGGAGGCATTCCGTACAGATCCTTGAAAGCGGTCGAGAAATTGTTGGGATTGGTGAATCCGGTCAAGTCCGCCACTTCGGCTATGGTGTACCGTTTCTTCGACAACAGTTCTGCCGCTTGTTTCAGTCGGATGTTCCGGATAAAATCCCGTGTGGTCTGGTTGGTCAGTTCTTTCAGTTTACGGTGCAAGTGCACGCGGCTAATGCCTACCTCGGTGGTAATCATCTCCACGGTGAGGTTCGGGTTGCTCAGGTTTTCGTTGATGACCCGCATGATTCGTTCCATCAGTTTGTCATCGGGGGACTGTACTTCTATTGGTTGTACCTTATCCCCTTGGGTCTGTTGTCCGGTATAGGTATTGCGTAGCCGTTCACGACTGCGGATCAGGTTGGCGGTCGTTTTCCTCAATATCTCTATATGGAAAGGTTTGGTCATGTAGGCGTCGGCTCCTGTTTCCAGACCTTCCAGATTGTCTTCCTCCCGTGTCTTGGCAGTGAGCAGTATTACCGGGATGTGGTTCAGGTTCACATTTTGCTTTATTTTGCGGCATAAGGTAAGTCCGTCCATTTCGGGCATCATGACATCACTTATTACCAAGTCCGGGGTTTTATTGAAGATGCTTTCCAGTGCCTCCTTGCCGTTGCAGCTTTCCAGGGTATGGTAATCGCTTGCCAGTTCACGGCAGATATAGCGGCGTATATCTTCATCGTCTTCTACCACCAGTACTTTGTATTTCGTTTTGGTTCGTGTTTTTCCGTTTTCTTCTTCCTCGGTTTCATAAGGAACAGGGAGGACCGGAGCCGGAGTGTGGAAGAGAGGAGCTTTGTCGGCTTCCATTTCTTCTTTGCGCAGATGGGCGCATCCCAGAGGCATACGGATGATAAAGCTGCATCCCGGTTGTCCGTCCGGATTATTTTCTACACGGATGTCTCCATGATGAAGTTCCACCAGTGAGCGGGTGAGGTGCAGCCCGATACCGGTGCCTATGTTTGAGTTGTTTTGGCTATTCCGTATCTGGTAAAAGCGTTCGAATATGTGTTCTGTTTCTTTGGGGGCGATTCCTATTCCGCTGTCGGTCACGGTGATTTCGGCATACTGTTGCAATGGTTTCGGCAGGGTGGAGTCCTTACCGGTGCGTAGCCGTATGTCCACACTGCCTCCTTCGGGGGTGAATTTGAAGGCATTGGACAGGATGTTCAGGATAATTTTGTCGAAGTTCACCGGGTCCACCCACAATTTTAAGTGGTCGGCGCCCTCGTGGTGGAACTGCAAAGTAATTTGTTTTTTGTTCGCTTGTTCTGTAAAGGTTTCACACAAATCATTAATGAATCCGGTCATTTCGGTTTCACGGAAAACGAGTGACATCTGTCCTTTGTCTATCTTGCGTATATCCATCAATTGGTTTACCAGCCGCAGGATTCTTTCGGAATTGCGCCAGATGATGCGGTAGTTCTTTTGCCGTTCGTGGTCTGTATCGTTTGTCATCAGTTTTTGCAAAGGACTGATGATGAGTGACATCGGAGTACGTATTTCGTGGGAGATGTTGATGAAAAACTGTAGCTTGGCTTCGTTTATCTGTTCGGCATGGATATGTTGCATCATTTCCTGTCTTATGCGGTAACGGTGTCTCATTTGCAGGATGATGCCATAGACGGCTGCTACTGCCAATAAGGCATAGATCAGCATGGCCCAGCCCGATGCCCACCATGCCGGTGCGATGTGAATGGTGATTTCATCGGTGTCGGATTCCAGCAGATAATCTTCGGCTTTGATCCGGAAATGATAATCGCCGGGGGGAAGGTCGCTGAATGACACTCGGTTGACTCCTTTGGGAAGTTTGACCCAGGGGGTGTTGTTTATGGTATATAGATACGTGATACGTTCGGAATTATTTAGTTCGCGGGTAGAGAACTCGATGCTGAAAGCGTTGTCGTTATGTGACAAGTGGAAATCCCGGGCCTCAAAGACGGAGGTGTTTATGATTTCTTTTCCGCCCGACAACATTCCTTTCCTTATGGGTTGGTCGTGCAGATAGAAGTCGATGATGCGTACGTTCCATTTTTTTGCGGGATTCGTAATCTCTTGAGGATTGAAATAGGTAATTCCGTTTGTACCTCCAAACCAGAGTATGCCGTTGTGGTCGGCAAAAGAGGCGTTTTTGCTGAATTCATTTCCTTGCAGACCGTCGTCTGCATAGAAATTGCTGAACGTGTGGGTATTCAGATTAAAACGTGACATTCCGGCATTGGTGCTTATCCATAAGTTGTCCTGCCCGTCTCCTTTGATAGCATATACGGCGTTACTGGATAGTCCGTGGGCGGTGGTGTAGGTCTTTAGTTGCTGGGTTTGGGGATTCCATTCTGCCAGTCCTTCGGAATTGCCTATCCAGATGTTGCCTTGGGGGTCTTCATAAAGGGAGTGGATGATGTGTCTGGATAGGATTTCTTCAGTCTTGAAGTCGTCGGTGCTCAGGTCTATACATCTTATTCCGTCATACGTTCCTACATAAAGGTGGTTGTCACCGGCGTACAAAAGACAGCTTATCCATTTATATTTTTTGGTGGCAGCATTGAATTTAGGGTCATATACAGACTGTCCTGTCTTCAAGTCATAATAGAAAAGTCCGGCTCCCATGGTGGCTATCCAGAGTCGTTTGTCCTGGTCTTCAACCAGATCATACACGCGTTGGATACGGTTTCCATTCTTGTCTGTCAGATTCTGCAGATAGCTGCACTGTCCTGTTTTCTTATCCAGTCTGCCTAGTCCGTTGGTATAGGATCCGAACCACAGATTATGTTCAGAGTCTTCATACAGGCCGAAAACGGTGGAAGGAACCGAAGAGGGGCTGTCATGTGGGGCATAATGGACTTTTTGCTTCAGTTCTGTGGTGATGCCGTATATGCCGTCGTTGTCAGTACCTATCCATAATATGCCTTTGTGGTCGCGGCAGAGTGAGGTGATACAGTTGGAGCCGATGATATTCTTGTTTATTGATTTGTAGCCTATGTACTTGAAACTGTTGGGCTGTGCGGGAATCATCATAACCCCTTTCTGGTAAATGGCTATCCATAGGTTTCCTGCATTGTCTTTCAGGACGGAGTGTACTTTGGAGGTACCGGAGTCGAGGTAATTATTATCAAAAGGGTAATCCGTGATGAGCTGTTTGGGGATGTTGAAAATCTTGGTGCCTTTCCCGTCCGTGCCCAGGCAAAGCTCGTTTTGGCTTATCTGGCAGATGGATTTGATAGGCAGGTTTTGTTTTCCTTTATAAAGGATAGGAATGAACTCTTCTGCTGGTTGGTTATATTTCAGCAATCCTTTGCCTATGGTTGCCAGGTAGATGTCTCCGTAGTTGTCTTCATAGAGGTCCACAATGGTCATTCCCTTCTCTTGTTTCAGAAAGTGCTTGCTTTTATTGTCCACAGAGAGGCGGTAGATACCATTCTCACCCTGTGTTACCCAAAGATTGTGTTGTCTGTCCTCTATCATGTAGTCTGTCATTTGGGTGGGGATAGGTAAGTCCAGTTTGTGTGCAGTCAGTTTCCCCTGTGTGATGGTTATGGTACACAAGTTGTTTCCCGATACCCATATTTCTCCGTTCCTACGTTCCAGAATGGACATGATATTGCTGTCAAAAGTCTTTCCGTCTTCCCATTGCGCTCGCGCGCTGAAGCTGTCGGTTTCCGGATCGTATAGCTGTATACCGTTATAGGTTCCTACGAACAACCGTCCTTTGCTGTCCTCGTACAGCACTCGTACGTAGTTATGGCAGAGGGAGTACTCGTTTTCCGGGTCATGCTTGTAGGTGATGAACTTGGCTCCGTCATAGCGGTTCAGTCCGTCTTCGGTGGCAATCCATATCATGCCGTTCCGGTCCTGATATATTTTGTTGATCAGACTGCTGGAAAGTTCCCTGTCTGTTGTGAAGAATTTGTACGATTGTCCGTGGCACAACAAAGACAGAAAAAGAAATAGTATAAGAATCGTATGTTTCATCATAATATAAATATCCCAGTAAATTCAGGTGCACAAAAATAATTCAAAAAAGAATATATAGCCTAATAAATAAGGAGTAATTTCGGTACTTTGTGCCATATCGGGCAGGTTTGTAACATGGAAAAAGGACTATGTAACATGGTTACACTCCGATATAAGGCGAATGTCCTTACCTTTGCTCTTGTTGAGCAGTGAAGAACGGAACGTAAAAACAGCCTTGTGAATTTAATACCATGAATATGAAACTTGAATGTGATTTATCCGGTATCCGGAAATGTATGATGAGTGGCTTGTCCCTGTTGCTTGCCGGAGTGTTGCAGGCGCAGAATCCGATTGTGCAGACTTGCTATACTTCTGATCCGGCACCTATGGTGCACGATGGCACCTTGTATGTTTACACGGGACACGATGAGGACCATGCCGATTTTTTCTGGATGCAAGAGTGGCGCGTCTATTCTACTAAAGATATGGTGAACTGGACCGATCACGGTTCTCCGCTTGCCATCGAGTCTTTCGACTGGGCGGACGATCGTGCCTGGGCATCGCAATGTATCGAACGCAACGGGAAATTCTATTGGTATGTGTGTCTGCATTCCAAGTTGACAAACACGATGGCTATCGGTGTGGCGGTGGGTGATTCGCCTACCGGCCCTTTTAAGGATGCTATCGGCAGACCGCTTTACGAAGGTAGCTGGGATTTTATTGATCCCACGGTTTTTGTGGACGATGACGGGCAGGCTTATTTATATTGGGGAAATCCGAATGTTTACTATGCCAAGCTGAATGCCGATATGGTTTCGCTGGATGGTGAGGTGTCCAAGGTGGAGCAGACTATAGAGAGTTTTGGTTCTCCGGGGCCGGACAAACGGGAAAGAAATACAAGGACATCTATACGGAAGGTCCGTGGTTGCACAAGCGTGGCGGTACATATTATCTGTCGTATGCAGCCGGCGGAGTACCCGAACACATCGCTTACTCGATGAGTGACACTCCGACAGGACCTTGGAAGTATATGGGAGAAATTATGCCGTTGCAAGATACCGGTTCGTTTACCAATCACTGTGGAGTGACGGATTATAAAGGTAATTCTTATTTCTTTTATCACACCGGGAAATTACCCGGTGGGGGTGGTTTCGGACGTAGCGTGGCAGTGGAGCAGTTCAGTTACAACCCCGATGGTACTTTCCCGATAATTAATGCGACGACAGAAGGGGTGTCGCCGGTAGGCACACTGACTCCTTATCAACGTGTGGAGGCGGAAACGATAGCTTTCTCCGAAGGAGTAAAGTCGGAATGGAATGCAAAGACGGGGGTGTATGTATCCGGAATTCATGACGGGGATTATATAAAGGTACGCGAGGTGGATTTTGAAGATTTGTTGCCCAAGTGTCTTTGTGTGTCTGTTGCCAGTGCCCTTCGCGGCGGGTGGATAGAAATCAGGACCGACAGCATCGGCGGAACGCTGATAGCTGAAATGAGGGTTCCTCATACCGGAGGATGGGAATGTTGGACAAGTATAGAGGCGGATGTGACGGTTCCTGTGACGGGTGTGCATGATGTCTATTTTGTGTTCAAAGGCAGGAAAGGATGTGAACTGTTTCATTTTGACTGGTGGAAATTCAGCCGGCAGGAAATGACAGAGCAAGAGGTGAAAGACAGGACGCAGGCCGCATCTACCAATATTCCGGGTTACGAGTATCCGCGGCTGGACGAGGAGCATTGCGCCCACTTCCGTTTCTATGCTCCGCAAGCCGGAAGGCTTCAGGTAGACTGTTGCGGTAAGAAGTATGACATGCAGAAGGACGCGGATGGCTTTTGGACAGTAAAGACCGATCCGTTGGTCGTAGGATTCCATTATTATTTTTTGATAGCGGACGGGGTGCAGGTGGCCGATCCGTCCAGTTACACTTTCTTTGGTTGTTGCCGTATGGCGAGTGGGATAGAGGTTCCCGAGGGAGTGGAAGGTGATTACTATCGTCCTCAGCAGGGAGTACCTCATGGGCAGGTGCGCTCGTGTACTTATTATTCGGAAGCCAAAAAGGAATTCCGCCGTTGCATGGTCTATACTCCGGCTGAATACGAAACCAAGGTGAAAAAACGTTATCCGGTACTTTACCTGCAACATGGCATGGGCGAGGATGAGACGGGCTGGTCGGCACAGGGATGTATGCAACATATTATGGATAACCTGATAGCCTCCGGGCAATGTGTGCCGATGCTTGTTGTGATGGACAGTGGGGATGTGGAAGCTCCTTTCATTCCTCGCAAAGGGAAGGATGTGAATGAGGAGAGAGCTTTGTATGGTGCCTCTTTTTACAGGGTGATGCTGGAGGACTTGATACCGATGATTGACAGGACGTTCCGGACTTATACTGATCGTGAACATCGTGCAATGGCAGGATTGTCATGGGGTGGTCATCAGACTTTCACTACCACATTGCCTCATCTGGACAAGTTTTCGTATATTGGCGCATTCAGCGGTGCTATCTTCGGACTGGATGTGAAGACTTGCTTTGACGGTGTGTTTGCTGATGCCGGCAAGTTTAACAAGCAGGTACATTACTTGTTTTTGGGATGCGGAACGGAAGAACGGTTCGGTACCCGAAAACTGGCAGAGTCTTTGCGCAAAATAGGTATTCATGTGGACTATTACGAATCGCAGGGCACGGCACACGAGTGGTTGACATGGCGTCGTTGCTTGTACCGGTTCGTGCCTCATTTGTTCAAAAATAGAAAGTAGAAAAAGAAATGAAGAAGATCATTATTATTATTATTACCTGCTTCATTGGTTTGTCGGGGGCGTTTGCACAACAACGGGAAATCTTCCATAATCCGGTGATTGAGGCGGATGTACCTGACCCTTCCATGATAAGGGTGGGAAACTATTACTATCTGGTAAGCACCACCATGCACCTGATGCCGGGTTGTCCGGTGATGCGTTCAAAGGACTTGGTGCATTGGGAAACGATCAGTTATGTGTTTCAACGGCTTACTGACTTGCCCCGTTATGATTTGAAGGAAGGCACGGTATATGGTCGCGGACAATGGGCCTCCAGCATCCGCTATCATGACGGACGGTTCTATGTATGGTTCTCACCCAATGATGAACCTCATCGTGGTTATATCTATACCGCCGAAGATCCGGCGGGCGAATGGACATTAGTCTCCCGTCCGCCTCATCATCATGATGCTTCTTTGTTTTTTGATGATGACGGCAAAGTCTATCTGTTTTATGGCACCGGACAACTTCGTCAGCTCAAGAGCGACCTGAGCGATGTGGAGCCGGGAGGTATAGACCAAAAGATATTCGAGCGGGATGCCGACGAGCAGGGACTTCTGGAAGGAAGTCAGGCATTCAAGCATAACGGCAGATATTACGTGATGATGATTTCCATGGACTGGAGCATTCCCGGACGGTTGCGTCGTGAGGTGTGCTATCGTGCTGACCAGATAACCGGTCCGTATGAGAAAAAGGTGATTTTAGAAACCGAATTTCAAGGATATGGTGGCGTGGGACAAGGCTGTATAGTCGATACTCCTGACGGAAACTGGTATGGCTTTATTTTTCAGGATAGGGGCGGCATAGGGCGTGTGCCCACATTGATGCCCTGCCGCTGGGAAGACGGTTGGCCGATACTGGGTGATGCGGACGGACGTGTGCCCGAGTGTATGGAGATGCCTGCTTCCGGAGAGGAGTGTAAAGGAAGTATCATGGGAAGTGATGATTTCGACACCGGCCGGTTGAGCTTGAACTGGCAGTGGAACCATAATCCGTTGGACGATTGCTGGTCGCTGACAGAGCGTCCGGGTTTCCTGCGGTTGAGGACCGGAAGGGTGGTGGATAATCTGTTTCTGGCTCCCAATACCTTGACCCAGCGTATGAGCGGGCCGAAATGCAGCGGTGTGGTAGCTATGGATGTCTCGAAGATGAAAGAAGGGGATGTTGCGGGCTTCAGTGCTTTTAATGGGTTGTCCGGAGTGCTGGCTGTGGTCATGGAGAACGGGAAAAAGCAGTGGGTGATGTCACATCAGTCTGTCAGTCTTTCGGACCGGGAAAAAAGGGTGACTGCTGTGGAAGTACTGGAGAAGGAACGCATAGATTGTGAAAAAGAGGTGGTCTATCTTCGTATGGAGGGCGACTTTGCCGATAAAAAAGATGAAGCCACTTTTTACTACAGTTATGACAAGAAAACGTGGAAACGAATAGGGGAGCCTTGTAAAATGGTTTTTGATTATACCAAATTCTTTATGGGAAGCAAGTTTGCTATTTTTAATTATGCTACTAAAGATTTGGGAGGATATGTGGATATAGATTATTTTGAATACGGTAACTAAAAAGTGAATAGAATGAAACTAAAAAAATGCGTGGGGATATTCTTGTTCTCCACCTTGTGCCTGAATGTAGGAGCTATAGATCATAAAGGGATTACTTTTGACCGGCTGGCTCCCGACCGTTTCACTCTGATGGAAAACGGAGTGGCCAATGAAATATTGGTGGACGAGCAGGAGGATGCCGGTGTGATGATAGCGGTAAGGAATCTTCAGAATGACTTTAAACGGGTGAGTGGCCGGACTGCCGGGTTATGCTATACTCCCGGTGTAAAGCGCATGATTATGGTAGGTACGTTGAAAAGCCGTTATATCCGGGAATTGGTAAAGGCGAAAAAGATAGATGCTTCATTGCTGGAGGGCAAGAATGAGAAATACCTGATGACTGTGGTGTCTGCTCCCTTGAACGGAGTGAATGAGGCGCTTGTCATTGCGGGAAGTGACAAACGCGGAACGATTTATGGGATTTATGAGCTTTCGGAACAGATTGGTGTTTCGCCGTGGTACGACTGGGTGGATGTGCCGGTGATGCCCCGGCAGAATCTTTCGATGATGCGTGGAAGTTATACGGCGGGAGAACCGGCGGTAAAGTATCGGGGTATCTTTTTGAATGACGAGGCTCCTTGCCTGACCGGGTGGGTGAAACACACTTATGGCACGAATTATGGTGATCATCGTTTTTATGCCCGTGTGTTCGAACTGATTTTGCGTCTGCGCGGTAACTTTATGTGGCCTGCCATGTGGGGTTGGAGTTTTTATGCGGATGATCCGGAGAACAGCAAGACCGCCCATGAGATGGGGATTATAATGGGAACCTCACACCATGAGCCTATGGCACGCAATCATCAGGAATGGGTGAGGAAGCGCAGCGAATATGGGGCATGGGACTATGCTTCCAACCAGCAAGTGATTGACCGTTTTTTCCGTGAAGGTATGGAGCGTGCGGCCGATACGGAAGATTTGATTACCATTGGTATGAGAGGTGACGGTGATACTCCGATGGGTGGAAAGGAAGGAGAAGATGACAAATATGTGCCGCGTGATGAGGAAAACATGCGCCTGATGGAGAAGATATTCCGGAATCAGCGTCGCATTATCAAGGAAGTGACGGGAAAAGCGCCGGAGAAACGTCCGCAGGTATGGGCTATTTATAAAGAAGTGCAACGCTATTATGACATGGGACTCCGTGTGCCCGATGATGTGATTATGTTGCTGAGTGATGACAACTGGGGGGATGTGCGCCGGTTGCCGGATGCAAAGGAGCGGAAGCATTCCGGCGGATGGGGGATGTATTATCATGTAGATTATGTGGGGGCTCCCCGTAATTCCAAATGGTTGAATGTAACTCCTATACAAAATATGTGGGAACAGCTTCAGTTGACTTACAGCTATGGGGTGGATAAGCTTTGGATATTGAATGTGGGTGATTTGAAGCCGATGGAGTATCCTATCACTCTTTTTATGAATATGGCTTGGAATCCGGAACGCTATGCGGCAGGGAATCTGTTGGAGCATACACGAGCGTTCTGTGCGCAGCAGTTCGGTGAGGAACAGGCGGATGAGGCCATGCGTATCCTGAACCTGTATTGCAAGTACAATGGACGCGTGACTCCCGAGATGCTGGATAAGGATACTTATCACTTGGCTTCGGGGGAATGGAGGCAGGTGGCCGATGAATATGTGAAGCTGGAGGCGGAAGCCTTGCGGCAGTATTTGAAACTGGAGGCCGCTTACAGGGATGCTTATCGCCAACTGATTCTTTTTCCTGTGCAGGCGATGGCCAATCTGTATGAAATGTACTATGCACAAGCCATGAATCACAAATTGTACCAGGAGAACAATCCGCAGGCGAATGAGTGGGCCGACAAGGTGGAGAAGGCGTTTAGGCGCGATGCGGAATTGTGCAGGGAATACAACGAAGAAATGTCGGGAGGCAAGTGGAACGGAATGATGACGCAGAAACATATAGGCTATACTTCGTGGAACGATGATTTCCCTGCCGACCGTTTGCCGGAAGTTTACCGGATAGAGCAACCGGAACAGGCTGTAGGAGGGTATTTGTTTGCCGGTGACAAAGGGGTGGTTTCCATGGAGGCGGAGCATTATTTTGCATCATCCGCGGCACCGGAAACTGCCTGGACAGTCATACCGCACATGGGACGTACGCTGAGCGGAGTGGCTTTGATGCCTTATACACAGTCTGCTGAGGGAGCTTCGCTCTCTTATAAAATGAAAATACCGCAAAAAGTAGATACGGTAAATGTGTATGTCATTGTGAAATCCACCCTGCCCTTCCTCAGACGGGAAGGTCATCGCTACACAGTAGGTTTTGAAGGAGGGGAGGAGCAGACTGTCTGTTTCAATGCGGAGTTGAACGAGCATCCGGATAATGTATATCGCGTACTGTATCCCACAGTGGCCCGTCGGGTGGTGAAGACCCGGGTGAAGTTGAGCCTGCCCGACCGTGCGGACGGAACCTATACATTGGTTCTGAAACCGGTGGAGCCTGCCATCGTATTTGAAAAGATTGTGGTGGATTATGGCGGTTATGAGGATAGTTATTTGTTTATGGACGAATCTCCTTGCCGGAGAAATAAACTGAATGGACAATGAAAAACATCAGATTGACAGTTTGGATAGGAATGATGTGCGGGTGCTTGGCGGCAGGAATGTTGCAAGCCGGTACACGACCGGACAATGCCTGTCCGGCAGAAGAAG
>OLWC01000870.1_pt1 | contig 11494 bp, 9 predicted proteins | sample 1673911 | NCBI WGS metagenome assembly OLWC01 (sample SAMEA103958134, study PRJEB25191) | human gut metagenome
AACGGAAAAACCTTAATCTGCTTTGCGGGAAGCGTGCCTCTTGGCCCGTTCCTCCTCCCGCTGCTTCTTCAGGTCTTCCTTCATCTTGGCCTTCTCTTCGGAATCCAGCTTGCCGTCCTTGTTAACATCATATTTTTCAAGGAGGGCGGCTTTCTTTTCCGCAGAAGTCATTCTCTTGGGAGCGTCTTCCTCCGCCATGGAAGGCATGGCGAAAGCAACGGCCAGAACAATAAGCAAATACTTCATGATTAAACGGGGTTCTTGAATAATCCTTTTCTACTCCCGCGCGTCCCGGTTGTCTCTCTTTTTTTAGCAATACATGCAAATTCCCCGGCCATGCCCCTTTTCTGCCGCGTAAACTCCCCCCCGGTTAAGCCTTCCCGAACGGGAAAAATAGCGGAATCACCACTACCATGACCAGCCCCATGATCACCTGCAGGGGAACGCCCACTTTCACGTAATCCATGAACGTATATTTCCCTGCCGGCATAACCAGGGCATTGGGCGGCGTGGAAAAGGGAGAAGCAAAACACATGCTGGTGCCTACGGAAACCGCCAGCAGCAGCGGATAGGGGCTGATGCCCATACTCGCCGCGGATTGCAGGGCGATAGGCGCCAGAAGCACCGCCGTAGCCGTATTGCTGATAAACATGGTCAGCAGGGACGCCGTGAAATAGACGCCCGCCATCAGGGCAAACGGCCCGAATTCCCCCAGTCCGGCCACCAGCCCGTGGGAAATGGCCTCTGAGGCTCCCGTCTTCTCCAGCGCTACGGACATCGGCAGCATGGCGGCAATCAGCACGATGCTCTCCCAGTTGATCGTCCGGTACGCCTCCTCCACATTGCGCAGACAGCCGCACAACACCATCAGGACGGCGGCGATCAACACCGCCGCCACAGCAGGCACCCAGTTAAACACCATGGCCGCAATCATCAGCAGCATAATGCCTGCGGCCAGGGGGGCCTTATGCGTCAGAGTCACCTTGGAGGCCTCCGCCAGGGGCTGGCCCACGACAACCCATTCAAAGGTTTTCTCGCTCAGGCGCGCAATATCCGTCCAGGTTCCCTGAATCAGCAGCGTATCTCCGTACTGGAGTTTCACATCCTTCAAATTATGGAAAATGTAATGGTTGTCCCGCTGGATGGCCAGAATATTGACCCCGTACTTGGCGCGCAGCCCCGAAGACTTCACGGGCATGTTGATAAGGTCCGAGTTCCGCATGAGCAGCATTTCCGCAATGCCTATCTCGTCAAACTTCAATTTGCTTTTCAACAGGGAATCCGTATCTTCCGACGTCTTCCGGTTAATCATCTCCGCCCCATATTCCCGGGCAAAACGGGCCACGTCCTCAAACTCCCCCATGACATAAATGACGTCGCCCCGGGCCACCCTCGTATCTGAACCCGCCATGGTCTGGCTGACCGTCTGCAGGAAGGAATGCCGTCCGGAATGCCTGCGGCGCACCTCCACAATATTCACGCGGTAAAGGTCCGGTATCTGAAGATCATGCAGAGGATGTTCCGTCAGAGGGGAATCCTCCAGCACCCGGAGGCGGTAAAGATTATTAATAATCTGGTACTCGTCTATCAACTGGCTGAGGGATTTCCCTTTGGCCTCGTGTTCCACCCTGTCGTCATGGCGTCCCAGAAACCTCCTGCTGAGGGGGATCAGCACCAGGATGCCCGTCACGATGCAGACAAGGCCGATAGGGGTGAACGCAAAAAAGCCCAGCCCCTCCATTCCGGCCTCCTGAAGCTGGTTGTTGACGACAAGGTTGGGGGGCGTGCCGATCAGCGTCAGCATGCCGCCCATACTGCTGGCAAATGCCATGGGCATGAGCAGACGGCTCGTCTGGATGCCTCCGTCCGCAGCCAGGCTCACCAAAATAGGCAGCATCAGCGCTACCGTCCCCGTATTGCTGACAAATGCGCCTATGCCGGCTGTAACAAGCATGGTCAGCACCAGCAGGCGCAACTCGCTCCTGCCGGCCAGTTTCATGATTCTGCCGCCCATCATCTTGGCCAGGCCCGTCCGGAAAATGGCGCCTCCCACCACGAAAAGCCCCACCATCATCACCACAATGGAATTGGAAAAGCCGGAAAGCGCCTGTTCCGGGCTCAAAATCCCGAACATAATCAGGCAGAGCAGGGAACACAGCGCGACAAGATCAGAACGAATCCTCCCCTGGACAAATAAAACGGCGGATACTCCCAGAATGAGAAGCGTGGTCAACATAGCAATAAACGGCAGGAGTGAAAAAACGGCAAGGGAGGATATCTAACATGACCTGCACGTCTTGTCGATAGGCTGAACAAGTCATTCACAAAACCGTCTCTCCGCCGGCATCCGGCAGAAAAAACACTTTATGCATCCTGCTCGGAGAACCCCGCTTCCTCTTTCCTTCTCCGGTATCATGGGGATGAGGAAACAATAAAAAACGCGCTCTCTGAAAGAACGCGCCATAAAATGAAAAGTGGTGGGTAGAGAAGGATTCGAACCTTCGAAAGCAAATGCTAACAGATTTACAGTCTGCCCCCTTTGACCGCTCGGGAATCTACCCACTTGAAGTGATGTGCGGCGAATGTATAGGGATTCCCGTGCCTTAGCAAGTTTTTTTTATAAAAAGTAGGTCCTCCCAGAAGCAGAAACCCCATATGCAACAGCCATGCCGCCGGAAGGAAAGCGGATGCAGGAACACAAGGCCGGAAAAGGCAATGTTCACGAATCTCCCACATATACCGGAGCGCGGCTGTCCGGGGAATCCGCATCCAGTTGCTCCAGCTGGGGCAGAATGTTCTCCATGCTCTCCCATACGGAGGGAACAATCTTGATTGCGGTTCCAAACCGGACTGCCATCATCAGGGCGTCTGAAGGGCGGGCGTCCAGCTCCACCAGCTTGTCCATCACCTCATTGGCGGCCTCTATGGTCACGCGGGCATAAAAGACTTCATCCTTGCGGCCGTTGATAAGCACCAGCCTCACCCGGCATTCCATGGCGGATAAAAAGTGAGCCAGCAGGGAAGACGTGTCCGGCCGTACCGGGCGTTCCCCGTTCAGGCAGCGTTCCAGGGCCATGCCGTCTGTCAGCTCCATGAAAATGACGCCCACCTTGCCGGTCAGCGGATCACGCAGGCACACACCCGCCCCGGCCCGGGTGTAAAGCAGGGCATAAGGTTCCAGAGCAATCAAATTTTCATCCGGCATGGCGGGCGGAAATCACATGTTAAAAACCGGGATTAATAACCCGTTCCGTATAGCGGGCAGCCACCTTGACGTATTTTTCCGCCCATTTGTGGTTATTATCCGCGGATTCCGGCCCCAGGTCCTTCACCACCTTGGCAGGAGAACCCAGCACCAGGGAATTGGGGGGAATGACGGTACCTTTGGTAATGAGCGCGCCCGCTCCCACCACAGACCCCTGGCCGATGACCGCTCCATCCAGAATAATGGACCCCATGCCTATCAGGCAATTATCCTCCACCGTGCAGGCGTGCAGAATCACGCCGTGCCCCACGGTTACGTACTTGCCTACATAGCAGCCGAAATCGTCTGCCAGGTGGATGCAGCTGTTGTCCTGGATATTGGAGTAATCACCAATGACGATCTTATTGATATCTGCGCGCAGCGTGGTATGGTACCAGACGCTGGCATGTTCCCCAATGGTAACATCTCCAATCAAATCAGCGCTTTCCGCCACAAAAGCGGTATCCGCCACTTTGGGCCAGAAGTTCGCGTAAGGTTCTCTTGCCATATAAGTCATGTATTAATTGAAGATAAGACAGCATTCCAGTCTAAAAACGTTCATTCCGCGGGTATGCCGCAACCGGAAACGAACACGGCCGAACCCACCCGAAAATGAAAGGCCGCAGGCACCTCCGCACTAATTTTCTTCCCGGATGCCCTTCTTGCTGTTCTTCTCCCGCTTCTCCGCATCCTTGCGCAGGGAGTCGGCTTTTTTCCCATTACCTCCCTTTTCATAATACCCGGCTATCCTCCGCTGGATGGCGGCTTCCTTCTTTACCTTGAAATAATCGCCCGATTTAGTCCGGATATACCGGTTGTAGGAAGATTCCGCCTCCTTGGCCATCTGAAGCACGGCCTCCTGATCCTGGGAAACGTACTCGTAATATTGCCCCATCAGCGCTTCAAATACTTCCGCGCGGCGCGCATAATCCTTCATAGACTTCCGGTACAGGGCAGCCACCCCGGCCTTGTCCCCGTTTTCCATCAGGAGATCCGCCTGCCGCTTGATGGCGGCGGAAGTCAGGTCGCTGCGCCCCTCGTCCGTCTCCTTTTCCAGTTTCTTCAGATCGCGGGCAACATGGCGCTTATTGGTGGAAGCGTCCCTCATGGGGAAAATATACTCATCTTCCACGCGGGCGGCCATGGCCAGGTAATCCGGACGGGAACGGAACTTGCGCTTAATCATGGCCACCAGTTCATCCCATTCTTCCAGCTTCGTGCCGCTCTCCGGGCGGCCCATCAGAGCAATCAGGCGTTCCCAGCCCAGGGGGCTGCCGGGAGTGGCCTGAGTGGCGGCTTCCAGCATTACCCGGGCGCAATCCGGCTTCTGCATCTCCTCAAACAGGTCCGCCAGGGAAAGATAATCCAGGGAAGTATCCAGCCGGGCGCCATTCACCTTCTTGTCCATACCCTGGAGAAGGGTGGATTCATGCTTTGACTTGCAGTTGTGTGGATGGGAAAAATGCCCCGTATTATATCCGTACCCGCCGTAGGACTGCCAGGTTTCATCCGTCGTCAGCAGATTGACCCAGGCATGCGGCCCGCGGTTGCCGTCCCCGGTAACATAGGCGGAGGGAATGCCGTTGCATTTGGCGGTATTCACCGCAAAATAGGCCTGGTCCATGCAAATGCCGCCTTCATCCAGAATCTCCTGGAAGGTATAATTAGTGTAAGGGTCCTTGCCCAGTGCGGCGCGGTCCATCCGGTAACGGATCATGGAATAGGCTCCGCCCCATCCTTTCCGGGTAAGGCGCACCTTTTTGCGCGCCCAATCCATCTCCGACCTCGGCAGACGCACATCCACCACAAACAACAGCTCGGAAGGGCTTAATTTGGAAATGTCCGTGAGAAGCTCACGGGCTTCATCCATCTCCATGAAGTACTCGAATACCTGTTCCAGCGTCAAAGGCGTGGTGGAAATATTGGTGGAAGAAGACGCCCTCAGCTTGGACGGGCTGGAAGCGATGCGGGGATTCAGCATGGCGCAGGCCAGCGCCAGGGAGGAATACCTGCTCCGGGGCATGGCGGAGGTTTTCATCCAGAATTCCGCCCACTTCCTCAAAATCCCTCCCCACTCCTCCCCGGGTGTCTGCTCCCGCGCCATCGTGCGCAGGAAAAGTCTGAGGGGATCGGAAGGATCTGAAAAAAGCCATGGATAGAAATACCTGGGGGAACTCTCCTTGATTTGTTCCTGGATGGTTTCCGCTCCCACTTTGCTGATGAGCTGGTACAGCTCATTGGCGCGCATGAGGTACGGGCTCTGATCGTACATGGACGCGTCAAATTTGCCGAATTTGATGACCTTCACGGCATCCCGTTCCAAATTGGAGCGCAGGAAATCGGCATACAAGTCATAGCGGCCCGTTTCCAGGGCCAGATTGAAAGCATCCGTAAACAACTTTCTGTTGGCGGCGTTATTGGCCTTCAGGCTGACCAGAAGAACAGGCTTCTTGAAAATCTCCAGCCGCGGATCTTCCTCCTGGACCACGGGTTCTTCCTTCGGTTCCTCAGGGGAAGGCTCCGCCACTTCCGGTTCCTTGTTCTGCCGTTTTCCGGCGGCTTCCTCAGCAGCCAGGCGTTCCGCCTCAAGACGGGCTTTTTCCTCCGCCTCCGCGCGCGCCCGTTCCTCCGCCTTCCTGCGCGCCGCCGCCAGTTCCGCGACTTTCCGCGCACGCGCCGCTTTCGCTTCCGCCTCCTTTCTGGCCGCCAGCTCAGCGGCGGCAGCCTTACGTTGAACGGAAACCCGGTGGTAAGCTACCCCTCCGGCGGCAAGAGCCAGCACCAGGACAATAGTCATAATAATTCCGCCGGAAGAGGATTTTTTATGCTTGGGAAAACCGGGACGCAGAGGATTGACAGGATTCATGGGGATGCAGCTTGAACGCGTTGAAGCAAATTGGGGTGGGGGATGAGACGGTTTTATCCCTGTTCCGTGTGACATAAAAGCGCAATACCTTTCCGAGGTCAACTTGAAACAATGGTCTTTTGCTGAAGGTTCGTTTTCCCGGAACCCGTTAAGAATCAAACCAGAGTATTTTTCCTTGTATTTTCATAGCCATTTTATAGTATCAGGCCTCTTCATGTTTCCAAAAACATGAGAAAAACACAAGTATCCTGCTGATTATTCCTGGCTGACATATGTTTTTCCCGTTGCCTATGAACACTTTCTCTCATCTCAGTCCGTTTCTGGCCGTTATTTCGGGAAGCCTCTTCTCCGGAATGGCCCTCTGTAACGACATCGTGCTGCCTCCGCCAGATAAAAAGGGAGGAAAGCCCCTCATGCAGGTTCTTCATGAACGGCATTCCACCAGGTCCTTTGCAGACAAACCTATCCCTGTGGAAGTCCTGTCCTCCCTGCTCTGGGCGGCGCAAGGCGTCAACCGGGACGATCCCGACTATCGCACGGCGCCGTCTTCCCGGAATTCCAATGAAATAGAAATCTATGTCGTCCTGCCGCAGGGCACCTATCTTTACAGGCCGGAAACCCACCGGCTGGAGAAAGTGGTTCAGGGCGACATGCGGGCCGCTACGGGAACACAGGAATTCGCGGCTACCGCGCCGTTAAACCTGGTCTATGTAGTAGACCAGTCCAAACAGCCGGGAGACTTTGATGCCAGGAGAAAGCTGGTCACGGCCTGCACGGATGCGGGGTTTATTGGAGAAAACGTTTACCTTTTCTGTGCTTCCGAAGGGCTAGGCACCGTGTTCCGCGCCATGATTAACGCCAATTATATCCAGCAGTGTCTGAAGCTCCCCGTCCTCAAAAAAGTCCTGTACGCCCAGAGTGTCGGCTATCCGTCAAAATCCTGAAAAAACCATAAGCCGGAACGCTGTGAGACTCGCCGTTCCATCGGCGGCTCTTCCTCATGCCTGCGAAAAACCGTCATGGGAACCGCCGTTCCCATGGAGATAAAAACGCCAGGAACCGTTGCCGGGCCAGTCAGGAGCGCTCTCTTCCGGACAGCCCGGCAACAACGGAAAAAGCGTTTGGCGAACTGTTGGATGAACGTTTCGGGCAAGCCCGGCTCCGCCACTCCGCCCTGCGGCATTGGCTGGAGAAATGTTCAAACCGGAATTCCTGGGAAACTGCGGCGCCAGGAAATCTACTCCCCGCTTGCGGTCTTTCCCATAGTTCAAATTCATGGAAAATCCGGAACCGCAAGCGGAAAACGCACCAGCATTACCACTGGTTGTCCAGGTTTTTGGTATTTATCTTTCCGGGTTCCTTGTTGCGTTCCTTCATGCCGCGGACAGGCTTGGGCTCCTTTTCGTGCAGGTCCAGAATATCAATCACATTCTCCCCTTTTTTCAGGAATGGGGCCGGAACATACAGCCTTAACTGAGGTCCCACATTCCAATAGCGCCCCACGTTGATTCCGTTCACCCATACATACCCCTTGACATAGCGGGACATATCCAGAAACGTGTCCTGAGGCTCTTCAATATTTACAACGGCCCGGAAATGCGCCCCTTCCCGTTTCTGGGAAGGCCCCTTTCCTTTGGGAGCCCGCACAATGGAATCAGCTTTCAGGGGAAGCGCCCTCACCGTCCAGTTCTTTAACTCCCGCGTTCCCAGTTTCACAGGACCGTAAATCCCCTTGCGGTCACTCTCCATGCTGATATGAAAATTAATATGCCCCATGGCCTCTACCAGAACTTCCAGCGTCCCCGGCTTCCTGCGCTCCGGCAGTTTCACGCTCTTCTGCCCCAGCCGCCGATCCAGCGTGCCGACCAGCTCTCCATCCAGATACACCTGGGCATAGTCATTGACATTGGTAAATTCCAGCGTTTCAGGCGGTCCTGACGGAACGGCCGTGCTGTAAACGGCAATACCCTGGTTCTGGTTCCATTGTTCAAAATAGGGAGGCTGCGGGAACTTGGACCGGAAAGGCTTGGGCAGGTTCTCCCAAAGGCCGGCATGCACTGCGGGCGTGAACTCCGGAATTTCCATGGCCGGAATGTCCGCGGGAGGTTCCGGCACAGCGGCTTCGGGAGGCAACTTTTTCAAAATGATTTCCCTCATCTGGGCATAATATTCATTCATCCGCCCCTGCTCATCCACGGGAGAACCGTAATCATAACTCGTCAGGTCCGGCTGGTATTTTCCCGGCCCTCCGTTGTTGGCTCCGGCCGAGAATCCGAAATTGGTGCCTCCGTGGAAAACGAACAAGCTGAAGGAACGCCCCTTGTCCATAAACCAGCGGACGTGGTTGACCACTCCAGGGGTGGGAGCCCAATTCCCCTCCCCCCAGTGCCGCAGCCAGCCCGGATACGTTTCCGAGGAAAAAACGGGAACTCCCGGATTGCATTTATTAGCCACTGCCCAATGGCCGTCGTTCAGCCCCGGATCCAGCCCTACGGCCACGCCTGGAAGCACCACGCCTTTCAGAAAATGTTCTCCCGCGCCGTCGGAGGTGTAAAAGGGGCCAAAACCCTTCCTGCTCCAGAACGCCTTCAGCCATTCCATATACTTGCGGTCTTTACGCTGGTAGCTCCCGTATTCGTTTTCAAGCTGGGTCATCAGAATGGGCCCCCCGTTTTTGGCTAAAAAAGGCTCCGCCACACGAGCCACGGCCTCCAGATAACGCGTCTGCGCCTTCATGAATTTGGCGTCTTCCGTAGTTCTCAACTTGGCCTTGGGATCCTTCAGCAAATAATGAGGCAGCCCACCCAGATCCCATTCCCCGCATGCATAGGGGCCGGGGCGGAATAAAACCCACATGCCTTCCTCCTGGCATAACTTGAGGAACCCTTCCAGATCCCGATTGCCCGTCTTAAAGTCAAAGCTGCCGTCCGGCTGCTCATGGTCATTCCAGAACACGTAAAATGCAATAGTATTCAGCCCCATAGCCTTGGCGGTCCTGATGCGGTGCCTCCAGTATTCCCGGGGAATGCGCTGGGGATGCATCTCCGCGCCGCGGATCTGGAAGGGTTTCCCGTTCAGCATGAACTCCTGGTTCCCTTCCCCGCCGAACCCGAACACAACGGGGGGTCCTCCGGAAAGAGCGGGTCTCTGTACATTCTGGACAGCCTCAGGGCCAGCCCATGCCAATGCTCCCACTCCGACGGCCATCAGTGCGGCAGACCAACTGAAACCATATTGCTTCATCATGTTGAACAGTTAATTCATTTGAAGACGGTTGCCAATAACAATTTTTTTCTCTCTTCTCCGAATCTTCGGAATACCCTTCCCCTCCGCCAGAAATCTGACGGGGCCGGACGGAACGGAGGCCTTCCGTTCCGTGGAATGTAATCATGTCATATATCTTCATCCCTTTGTATGAAAACCGGAGGACGCCTGTCTAAATTGATCAATATGAAAACAATTGTTCTTCTTCGCCATGGAGAAAGCACGTGGAACCGCGAAAACAGATTCACCGGATGGACGGACGTGGATCTGACGGAATTGGGAATACAGGAAGCCAACCACGCGGGCGACCTTCTGAAAAACAGGGGAATGGCCTTTGACCATGCCTACACCTCTTATCTCAAGAGGGCCGTGAAAACGCTCAACTGCGTGCTGGACCGTTTGGACCAAGACTGGCTGCCCGTCTCCAAAAGCTGGAGGTTGAATGAAAAGCACTACGGCATGCTCCAGGGCCTGAATAAAAGTGAAACGGCTCAAAAATACGGAGACGAACAGGTACTGATCTGGAGGCGCAGTTATGACGTGGCGCCTCCTCCCCTGGCGGAGGACGATCCCGCCAACCCCAAATGGGATCCCCGCTACAAGGGAGTGCCAGACAGCGAACTTCCGCGAACGGAATCACTGAAAGAAACTATTGCCCGCATGATGCCCTACTGGGAAGGAACAATTCTCCCTTCTCTACGGACGCTGGACAATATCCTGATCGTAGCCCACGGCAACACATTGCGGGGCATGATCAAGTATTTGAAAAACATTCCTGACGAACAGCTGCTTTCCCTTAATCTTCCTACCGCCACCCCCTATGTATTTGAATTTGACGACTCCCTGAACCTGGAAAAAGACTACTTTCTTGGGGATCCGGAAGAAATCCGCAAACGCATGGCGGCCGTCGCCGGCCAGGGAAGCGCAAAGAAAAAAACGCCTGCGGAATAACCTCATTATCCTTTCCTATGACCGCCCATTCCTGCCGCATTGCGTTCTTTGACGCCAAGCCCTACGACCGGGATTCCTTCAATTCTGTCAATGAACGCGAATTCCATTACGACATCCGTTACTTCAAGGGGCACCTCACTCCGGACAGCGTGCCCCTGACCCGCGGTACGGACGTAGCGTGCATTTTCGTCAATGACACGGCAAACCGGGAAGTAATACGGAACCTGAAGGAAAATGGCGTCAAATTGCTGGCTCTGCGTTGCGCCGGATTCAATAATGTGGATCTGAAAGCTGCGGAAGAAGCGGAACTGCCCGTCGTGCGGGTGCCCCAATATTCTCCCTATGCGGTGGCGGAACATGCCGTAGCCCTGATGCTTTCCCTGAACCGCAAAATACACCGCGCCTACTGGCGCACCAGGGACGGCAATTTTTCTCTTCACGGCCTGATGGGCTTTGACATGAATGGAAAAACGGCCGGCATCATCGGAACGGGAAAAATCGCCAGAATCCTCATCCGCATTCTCAAAGGCTTCGGGATGAACATCCTGGCCTATGACCTGCACCCTGACCAGCGCTTTGCGGAAGAAGCCGGCATTACGTACACCACCTTGGACGATCTGTACGCCCGGTCCGATATCATCTCCCTGCACTGTCCCCTTACTCCGGAAACGGAACACCTGATTAATACGGATTCCATTGGAAAAATGAAGGATGGAGTGATGATCATCAACACGGGACGCGGCAAGCTGATTAACACGGAAATGCTGATTGACGGCCTGAAATCAAAAAAAGTGGGAGCTGCCGGACTGGACGTGTACGAAGAAGAAGGAGAATATTTCTACGAAGACAAATCCGACAGGATTATTGATGACGATACTCTGGCCCGTCTCCTTTCCTTCAACAACGTCATCCTGACTTCCCACCAGGGCTTTTTCACGAAAGAAGCCCTGCACAATATTGCGGAAGTCACCCTGCACAACATCCGGGACTTTCTGGAAAGCAAACCTCTGATCAACCGAGTCTCGCTTCAGTCACGCTGAACGTGCCCGGCGGGCGCTCTACGGAAATCCGGGACTTTCTCATCCGCCTTCTGCCGGACAGAAGGCGGAATTCGGGGAAAGGCGGCAGCTTTTTTATGCAAGCGCCGCCACTTCCCGCCGTATTATATA
>OLWC01000884.1_pt1 | contig 11382 bp, 12 predicted proteins | sample 1673911 | NCBI WGS metagenome assembly OLWC01 (sample SAMEA103958134, study PRJEB25191) | human gut metagenome
TATAATATTTAAGTTTTTATATAGTTCACTCATTGTATACCCTCGGCTATAAAGTGCAACGATGTAATGTGAATTAGCACTTATTTTATGATAACAGCATTGGGATTCATAGGCACTGTTTTTCTGTGGGCGTTCAAATGAATCTTTAATTTTTATTTCTTTTACTAAATTGCCATTAGTATCATATGAACGGATTAAATTCATATAATAATAGAAGTCCCATATTTGGCTTTTGTCTATCCTTCCTACCGTAGATTTAAAATTAAACTTAAATCGCTCTTCTTGCTGTAGTGATTGCTCTGGATATTCTCCAAAAAAACTATATTCTCCATCTTTATATAGGATATGTTCTCCTTCTTGTCCATTGGTAAGCCCTGAGGCAATATAACTGTCTATACCTGTTTTAACAAGTTGATTTAATGCGTCGGGGATGATGATTGGTGTCCTGTCAATACACTTTAGCTGACCATTTTTTATTTTTATTTCTTTTTCTATATTAGCATCCAAGACAAAAAAGGAACTATCAGTATATGAAAAATAGTTACGATTTAAATTGATGAATTCATCTAATGTATGCCCTTTGCTTCCTCCTGAAAATAAGAGATTTAAGCTGTCTTTATGCAGGATGACGAATAATTTGTCGGAAGCATTAGGTTGCATAAAAAGTAATTTGTCCTGAAAGGCATTTAAGGAACGTGGATACGTGATGAAACTATCTATGTTATGCTGTGTTAATGTTTGTTTTTCAATAGATGTTTTTTCTAAATTACACTCTTCTCTTTGTATATTTTGGCAACCAAAGAGTGTTACAATAGATATCACAATTATTTTTAATTTCATGGCATGTATAATAAATAAAGTGTTTGTACTCAACTATTAAAAGTCGCTTTGATTTATTGAAAACCAAAACGACTTTTTCAAAATAGGATTTCTCTTATTTAGTACATTTGCTAGACTCTGTATAATCAGAACAATCTTCTGTCATACAGGTAGCGCAATACATCGTATTTAAAGAACCTTCACCTCTATCTCTTAAAACTTTGTAGCACTCGTATTCTTTCTTCTCATCCTTGTCGTCATCTTCATAGTAGGATGCTAATACTTCAATGTTCTCAAGAAACAAATCACTTTCTGTTGTAGTATTGTTCTTTTCATAAGCTTGATACCCGACGTATCCCGTGGTACCAATTACCATCGCGCTAACCAAAGATACTAAAGTTGTTTTCATTTTAATGGATTTTATTTTTAATTTTATAATAATTCTTTGTGAGACTCTTCCTCCCAAAGTGTCATTGCAAACATATGTGATTTTAAAGTAAACTAAAAAAGATTTAGATGAAAAATTAAAGTTTGATATGTTTTTGACGCAAAAGAATGCCTGTCTTGACGAATTTGTATTCAAAATAGTCAGATGAGTGTAAGAATAACATTTTGTAAAAGTACCTTTTGAGAGACGTCTTAAGAAACTGGAAGGACGCAGTAGGAACGCATTCTAAATGTTGTTTTACAGTGGATAGATACTAATTTTGTTGAATGAGCAGTAGGGCGAATACACCTCTATATATGTAACGAATCCGTTACTTCTTTGTACTATCTGTTGAAAACGGTAAAGTCGGGATGCCCATCAAGGTTTGTTCCCCGGTTATAGGGCAGGAAATTCATAGGGGAAGGAACAAGGCGGAATATACAGGGAGGGCCGTGCCGTAAGGGGCAATGCCTTTGAACCATCCGGAGATGAGGAAGATGGTTCCTAAAAGCAAAGTGTGATATATAACTTTTCCGCTTTCATTCATTTACATGGATTACAAAACCTAATTTTATATAATTCAGTTGGCTTTTACTGATTTGATTTTGATGACTTTCTCTTTTATTTTAGATTTTTATCGGTTTGACTTAACCGATTGAAGAATAAACTTTTAGCGAATTATTTGAGAAATAGAGGTAACGATTTAGCAACCGTGCGAATTTCAGCGTTTTGCGTTACTATGCTGTCAAATAACTCTTTCTGAATACAAATATAAATCAATTATTTGAATACGCAAAACAGACACGAACAAAATATCATCGCTCGTGTCTGTTTAACGATATATTTGGAAATTTAAAAGAAATTTCCAAATATAAAACCCGATATTGTTGCCATAATGATAACCAAAGCTACATAAACAACGGTTTTCTTCGTCCCCATAACACCTTGAATTACCAACATATTAGGTAACGACAACGACGGGCCGGCCAGCAACAATGCAAGTGCAGGGCCTTTGCCCATGCCCGAAGCCAACAACTCTTGAATTATCGGCACTTCGGTCAGGGTGGCAAAATACATGAATGCTCCCGTGAAACTTGCGAAGAAGTTGGATAGCAGCGAATTTCCACCGACAGCCCACTCAATCCACTCGTTAGGGATGACTCCGGCAATAGACGTATCGTCATGTGTCGAACCCAAAAGAAATCCGGCTGTCACTACGCCGACGGCCAGCAAGGGTAATATCTGCTTGGCAAATCCCCATGATGACAATGCCCATTCTCTATTTTCCTCGTTTCGTTTATCAAACAGCAGGATGATGGAAAGCGAAGCTATACCCACAACCATCGGAACGAGCGGTACTAATTTAGCATTAACAATAAGGGCATCTGCAAGGAAAACAGACACAATCGTTGCCACGGTTCCGACACCTACCCATAACGGACGTAAATTCAATATTCGGATAAGCGACCAACAGAGCATTAGAGCAAAGATTCCCGTAATATACCATTTATAAGAGAAGATTAAAGTCCACAAATCTTTGTCAGAGGCAGAGGGCGCACCCCAATTTGCAAAGACGAGAATCAGCACCAACGTAAAAAAGTGAAACGACGTCTGCCACATCGGGCGTTTTTCCGGTGGCGGAACGATATTCATCTGCTCCTCTTGTTTGGCTTTCTCTTCCTTTCGGAAAATAAATGCCATAGCAAGACCTATCACTACGGAGAATCCGATAGCTCCAACCGTTCGTGCAATACCCATCTCTATACCTAAAATACGGGCTGTCAAGATGATGGATAAAATACTGATAGCCGGGCCGGAATAGAGAAAGGCTATGGCTGGGCCTAATCCTGCGCCCCGTTTGTAAATACTCGTAAACAACGGCAGAATCGTGCAGGAGCAGACTGCCAATATGCCGCCCGAAACAGCAGCTACCGTATATGATAACCACTTCTTGGCATTTGCTCCGAAATATTTAAGAACCGAACCTTGACTGACGAACACGGCGATTACGCCTGCAATGAAAAAGGCGGGAAGCAGGCATAACACGACGTGTTCCTGCGCATACCATTTGGCAAGGTCAAAGGTTGCATCGACAGCCGTCATGAATCGCTCGCTGCCGAGTGGCATGAAAAATACGGCTACAAAAACTACAATCATCCAAAAGAGGATTTTCAACTCTTTTTTAGTATCCATAACTACATCTTAAATACCGAGTAATTGTTTTACCTCTTTTTCGGATGGAACGTGTCCTTTGATTTTAACCACTCCATTCACCGCAACTGCAGGAGTAGCCATAATGCCGGAATTGAGTATTTCCACAATATCCTCTACTTTCGTGAGTGTCACGTCGAGATTGTTCTCGCTAATTACTTTCTCGATTGTCTGATAGGTTGTCTTGCATTTGGCGCAACCCGTTCCCAAAACTTTGATTTCCATATTTCTATCTTTTTATAAATACATCATTACACAATAATATATGCCGATAATTGTGAATACGCCTCCGACAATTCTATTCAGCCATTTCTGTACATTCTGCATTTTGCCATAAAAACTGCCGATATGCTGTACACTGAACGCCAATATCCAAGCTACTGTCAAAACGGGCAATGCGGTAGCTACGGCAAAAAGGACGGGCAGCAGATAACCTGCGGCAGTTGTTGCCGACATGGGAATCAGCATGCCGAAGTAGAAAACTCCGCTGGTGGGACAAAATGCCATAGCGAACAACATGCCGAGCAGAAATGCTCCACATCCACCTTTACGGGCCAAACCTTCTCCATTTCCCTTGAAACCGAAAGAGGGTAATTTCAGTTTACCTCCGAACAATATGAACAAACCTATCAAAAGCAAGGCAGGGCCGAGTACGAGTTCTCCGTATTTGCCGATGAACTTCTGAATACCGAAAAGGCTTGAACCCTCTTTAAGTATCAGTATCAATACGATCCCCAATAATGTATAAGCAATTACACGACCAAGCGTGTATAGTAAGCCATTGAGGAAAATCCGACGGCGATTTTCAATGTCTTTACCTATAAATCCGATAGCTGCGATATTCGTAGCCAACGGACAAGGAGAAACTGCCGTAAGCAATCCCAAAAGCAAAGCCGTAAGTGCAGGAGTTGTGCTGTTGTCTAATAATGTCTGTAACCATTCCATAGGACTTTATTTCAATAAGGTACGGACTTTTTCAGTTATTCCGTTCTTGAACGTGTCGGGAGCGGTACGGGCATTGGCAAAGGCATATTCGGTTAGATTCTCATACGTTTCTTTACCATCTTTCCATTTGCTAACGAAAAGTGAAGACCATGTAACCTCGTATTTTTCGGCGATGGTTTCGTTCTTCGGATCGGAAATGTCAATAGTTCTAAAAACGAGAGTTCCGTTTTTCAATTCGTTGGCAAATTGTACCTCTACCACTTCTTTGGCGTTCTTTTCTATTGCCATACAGGTGGCGCACCGCTGTTTACCATGAAAATACAACACCTCCACATGGTCTTTCTGCTCCAATTGTTGTGCTTGCTCTACATCGGTAGAAGCACTCTTCTTTGTCCCATTGTTATCGCAAGCAGTCAATCCGCAGCAGATAATCAAGGCTAAAATCAATCTGTTCATACACATTTGTTTTTATTGGTTGTTATTTATGTTTGTTATTCGCAAAACTACGAATATTGATTCTAAAAAAATTGTCGCTATTCGCAACAACTTTCCTTTTTGCATATACATTGCCCGAAGAATTTAGAAAAAAGCATAGAAGCTATTTTCCAATTCTCTCGATTGATACAATATTTTACTTTCGGCGTTTCTATTTCCCCTTGTATCAACCCCGACTCTTTTAGTTCTTTCAGATGTTGTGAAACCGTCGCTTTCGCAATGGGGAGTTCTTCGTGAATATCTCCGAAAAAACAGCAATCCTGCTTGGCTAAAAATTCAAGAATAGCCATTCTTGCCGGATGTCCCATTGCTTTTGCAAAACGGGCTATCTGCTCTTGTTCCAATGTATATTTCTTGGATTCCATAGTCTTCCTATTTTTATGTTCGCAAATTTACGAACAGTATTTTAAACTGCAAATTGTTTAAGATTTTTTATCAGTTTGACTTAATCGATTGGGAATAAACTTTTAGCGAATTATTTGAGAAATAGAAGTAACAATTTGGCAACTGTGCGAATTTCAGTATTTTGCGGTGCTATGCTGCAAATAACTCTTCTAAATGCAAAGTTAGAACAAATATTCAAAACTACAATATTCCAATCAAAAAACAATATGCAGTCAATGTCAATTTGAATTTAACCTTTTCTTACACAATATACCAAATGGGGCATATCAACTCCACGATAGTGTTTAACAATAGAATCAATCGGATTCATACCATTACGAAGTGCCACTTTTTGCGATGCAATGTTAGTATCTCTGATAATTGAATATAATTCATCAAATTTCAGCGTATTAAACCCATACTCCCGACAAGCTGTTGCGGCTTCAACTGCATAACCTTTATGCCAATATTTATGAGCCAACAAGTAGCCGATTTCGGGAACTTGCGCCGTCTTGTATTCCTGCATAGTAATACCGCATTGTCCTATCATTTCGTCGGTATCTTTAAGTAATACGCTCCACAATCCGAATCCATAATCCTTATATCGTTGGAGTTGCTTTTGTATCCATGCTATGGTTTCTTCTTCATTAAACGCTCAATTTTATGCTTCAATCCTATCATTGATGAAACGAGATAATGTATTTCTATCAACTTTACATATTTTAGCTATTTTGCGTTTAGATACACCCACTTGTAATAATTCACGAATAAGGTTTTCCTTACCCGATAGTTTGTACTTGTCAGGAGCGTTTTTCTTTCCTTTCGGACGTCCAAGTATAACACCTTCCGCTTTTTTTCGTGCTAAAGCTTCCTTTGTTCGCTGAGAGATAAGGTTACGTTCTATCTCTGCAGACAATCCGAATGCAAAAGCCAATACTTTACTTTGTATATCTTCGCCGAGCTTGTAATTATCTTTAATAGTCCACATCCGACATTCCTTTGTCATGCAGATATTTAGTATTTCCATTATCATAAACAAATTACGCCCAAGACGAGATAATTCTGCACATATTATTAAATCATCTTTTTGTACTCGTCTTAATAGTGTTCCGAGCTGTCTTTTGTTATAAGCTTTTGTACCACTGATAGTTTCTTCTATCCAACCATCAATTTTGATGTTTTCTCTCTCACAGAAGTTGTTGATTTCAAATCTCTGATTTTCTACCGTCTGTTTATCGCTACTAACTCTAATGTATCCGTAAATCATAATTCTAAATGTTATTATTCATTCGCAATGGCGAAAGATTCCATTTAGAAAATACATCATTTACTTTAGGCTATATTACATGACTTAACAAATTATTTGTGTTTTGATGAGGTGCTATTGGCAAATATGTGGATACTGGAAGCCTAAATTCAATACTGCTTCAAGAGAAAGAATAAGAAATTATATTTGCAATTATTTTTAAAAGTCTGATTTTCTCCGTTTTTCAATGAAATTGTTTTGGTAGCAAAAAAGAAAAACATTACTTTTGCGAATGAGAAAAGCGTTCTTTTGATTAGTGCAGAACATTGCAGAATGGAGAAGCTCGCTGGTTTCCAAATCGTTACCTGTTAAGCTGAAAATCTTTGTAAATTCTTTGTTTTCAATGAGTAAGAAGAAATAATATGTCTTGCTACATAGGTTGTTAATGGCGTATGCAGTCCTATTTTCTCACTCAATTCGTGCAGGCGTTTATTGATGTGCTTCAACGTTTTCTTAACACGTTCTAAGATTTGCTTCTCGGTCGTGTGTACGTTGCGGTCGAGGATTGGAAAGATATAGTCCTCCTCCATTTGGTCGGTGTGGTACTTGTCGATGATTTCCTGTGCCTGTTCCGTAAGACAGCAGTTCATCATCTTACCCGTCTTGCGTCTTGCATAGTAGATGCGTCCATTGTCGATGTCTCCATAAGTCAGCAGGGCAATGTCTTTGAAATTGATTCCAGCCATGAAATAAGAGAACAGAAAGATGTCTTTGGCAAGTTGGGTGTAAAAGTCCCTGTCCGATAAATCCAACTCAATCAGTTTGTGGATGTCCTCTTTCGTGATGGCCCGCTTGCGGGTATTCGTCCATAGGCTACCCACTTTGAATTGCTGGAAAGGATTCGATTTAGGCACGAATACGCCCTCTGAAACCGCCTTGTTATAGACTGCTTTCAGTACGCTGAACTTGGTAGCAAGGCTGTTATTGACATTACCCCTTTGACGCAGGAAGATTTCAAATTCCCTTAAATAAGTCAAATCCAATTCCTCAAAGTGCATATTGACCGAGCGGAATTGCGACATAAGGGCAAGTGTTACCTTATGTTTGCTGGCGGAACCGTACTTTTCAACTTTTTCCAAGCGTTCGATAACCTGTTTGAAAAAGTCCCCTACGGTGCAGTTGATTCGTTTGCCGTTCTGTTCAAAAAGATTATCGAACGTAACAGGGATTTCCAGCACCTCCAACTTTTTGATTTTCTTTTCGTATTCACGGATTTTGGAGGTGATTTGAAACTGTATTTCTGCTCCATCGGGGCAGTCGGTGGTAGGTTGTTGTTTCTCAAAATCCCAATGCTCCAGCGCAACGGATATGCCCAATCCTACGAACTTACGGCGGCGGTCATGGGTAAAAACAAGAGCAAGAGGGGCTAAATGGTTTCTGTTGATAGCGTCTTTGCGACATACAACGTTGATTGTCATAATCTTTACGGATTACGCAAGCAACAAAATGCGATTCGTGTGTTACACGATTTTATGTATCACACTCTGTATCACAAACCACGATTTCAGGGTATTTTGTGTCACAGAAAGGGCCTCTGTAACATCAGTCAGCAGAAATGAAAAAGCTGATAATCGTTTGATTATCAGCTTTTTGCTTGGAGCGGAAAACGAGACTCGAACTCGCGACCCCAACCTTGGCAAGGTTGTGCTCTACCAACTGAGCTATTTCCGCAAATTGCAAATAATCAGTTATTTACAAGCGTTAAAATAGCTGTTTTATACCTTAAAAATCGGTCTGTAACACACTCTGTATCACATTTTCTTGCTTGCAAATTGTTTGTAATTTGCAGATTCTTAATTTGTTAGGTAAAATTTCATTCCTTGTGCTACATAAAGCATTTAACACGTGTCATTCATAAGCAATTATGTTATTAGTTGATAGAGAATTAAGCGTATTCATTTATTGGATTTCTCTGCAACCGACCCCAACCTCGGTTCAGAAAAAAAGAGGAAATTTCTTTCCTCTCTCCTTTTAAGAATGTTGTGTTGCTTTTGTTTTATCTGCAATTTGTAATAGTTTTTCTGAAATATATTCAGGAGTAACCATTAAAAGCAATGAGGTCGCTATATCTGATTTTCGAATATCAATATCGTTTTTAGCAAGGTCGTTTTGGAATAACTTTTTGATAATATCTGTTGTTTTATTGATAAATACAGTGTTAATATTCAAGATTTGGCCTTTTTCAAAAGGAGGAGTATTATATGCAATATTAGACATACAAAGTCCGTGGACAAATTCAGACATATAGCCAGATATGAATTGAGATACACTATTTTTAATTCCTGCTTGTTGATATAATTCCAGCCATGAAAATCTATTTCCCTTTATCGTATTATTTAACTTTTTGTATTTCCAATTACGCCTTTGGATGATATTTTCCATATCAACATTACATAATGGATTATTTCTAATCTTTTTCAATAATTGATCTTTTGCCTTTAGATCACTCTGCATAGTTGTTTCAATTTGTTGGGCCAGTTGATCTATTTCAGTTTGTTCAATATAATTGAGATCAAAAGTCAAGGATGGAAATTTGCGTAGTTCCTTTATTCTATTTTCAACCCCATCTAAAACATACAAGTAATGTCTTAATTCTCTTTCTTCTATCGTTTTAGAGTTAATATGGATGAAATGTAATATAGTATAGTTATCGACAATCATTCGACTAAGTGTAACCAAAGATGAAACATCTATCCTATCTTCACATAGTAGATGAATTGACTGCCAAGAATCCAACATTTTCCTAATAGCGAATAATATGTAGCTATTCAGATCACTTATATACGGAGACTTATATATCTTTTGCAATTCATTAGAGATATAATCTAATTCGCAATAGGCAAGTTCAAATAAACCCTCATCATCTATCCCCATTTTACCCATGAGGTCTTTATATACTAATCCCATATTTCTTAATTATATCTATATAAACTGCTCTAAATATTTCTCGTTAAAACCCGTGAGTGGAAATTTGAATACGTTCTGTTTGCCCTCCTTTGTCGTATAGTCGAATATGACCGTATCACTCTTTATATGGGCTTCAAAGAGATTAAGCATACAATTGGACTTGGGAATATCTACCATGTTGGGCAATACAATGGCGAGACAACCCTCCTCTACGGCTTTTGGATTTAGCAGATAGGAGAATCCTACCATATAACGACCTCGTTTCTGAAAACAGATGGTCATATCTTTCGTAGGGTCGATGTCGAGTTCAAAGATATAGTGAAACTCTCGTGGTGTGGGGTCATCAGTTCTACGTCCTACGAATAGACAGACGCCGTAAATATTATCATAAGATACCCCTTTGGAGATATACGATATTTGAACATCGTCGATAGTCTCTGTCCCCGTTTTTCAATTAATACTTGGTGTTTTTCTTTTCATTTTAGCTAAAATTTATATTGTGATTAAATCTTTGATTATGATGTAAATATACGAAAAATTTATGAAATATGCAAGTAATATAAAAGGACAGACTTGGAAAGAATGATCTTCCCAAGTCTGCCTAAAACATAACCTATATTACATTTCCGTTATGGTCGTAAATTTGGACCACCTATCTGCACTTTGATATGTAACAGCACAACCTGCAGGAACGACTAATTTCAAGTATTTACTATTTCCGCTATCAAAATTAAAAGTTGAGTATAATATTCGTCCTTAGTGTAAGTAAGTATTGGCGGAATCTCTGTACCAAGTTTTATTGTAAATGATATTTGAGAATTCCACCTATTTCGGTAATTGAAAGCATAATTTCCAATAGTTTTTATTTGGGTACAATTAGAAGCATCAAACAATGTTAGGTTATCACAATTAGTAAAAGCCCCATATACTGTATTGCCACCATCTTTATACCCATCCTTAATAGTTATAAGTTTGGAGCCCTCTTCAAATGACACTATTTCCAATGAAGAACAATCATGAAAAGCCCCACTTCCAATAGTTGTTACACTTGCAGGAATTTCGATTTTAGTTAATGACGTACATTCTAAAAACGCACCATACGAAGTAACACGATTACCACTATCTTTTACGCAATCGCCAGTAATCGAAGTTAATCGAGAACCTTTCTCAAAAGTTACATTCACCAATCCAGTACATCTACGAAAAATTCTTTCTCCAATCGTTTCTACACTTGAGGGGATTTCAATCGCTGTCAAAAGCAGAATTCCCTATAGCTTTTAGGTTTGAATTTTTCTCAAAAGTTATAACCGTAAGAGAGTGACAATCCGCAAATGCACCATCTTCAATAAGTTCAATACTTGCAGGAATCTCAATTGCAGTCAATGAGTTAAGGTTCGCAAATACGCTTTGGGGGATGATTTTTAATTTTGCCCCTTTCTCAAATGCAATTCGCTTTAATTGAGAACAGCCACTAAAAGTTGTAGAACTAATAGTTTCTACATTTGCAGGAATCGTAACTCTCCAAAGATTGGAACAGCCGCTAAATGTATCATCAAGGACTGTCAATCCAGTAAAATGTTGCAATTCATTAAAAAATTGAATTTCTGCATTCCCCTTAAATGTAGTGCTAAGTGTTGTAACCGCGGCGGCTTCTTTATAGGATAATTCGTGGTCGCCATCCGTGTCCCAAATAGCTACACACAATTTCTTGACATTTTCATCTTCAAATTGAATGACATTCGGGTCTATTGTTTGTCCCGTTTTTGAAATTGTTATAACCGTTCCATCTGCCAGTTCAAAATAAACATTGTTCTCGTCCTGCGTGATTTTAATGCTATCTGCATCCTTGCCATCCTCTCCCGTAGCTTTGCCTAATTGCGTCCAATTC
>OLWC01000888.1_pt1 | contig 11341 bp, 11 predicted proteins | sample 1673911 | NCBI WGS metagenome assembly OLWC01 (sample SAMEA103958134, study PRJEB25191) | human gut metagenome
ATGTGAAGGTCGAAGGTGTCATCGGCAGTTTCGTGCCCTTTCTGCGGAACACATAATCGTCTTTCATCTGCTTGCGCCGGTCATAGCGCTCCGTTTCTGCCGCGCAGAAGGCTTCGTATTCGCGCAGCAGACTTTCCATCTCTAACAACGGGCTTTCATGTTTGTCACTTCTTTCTGCCCTTGTCCTACCACTTATTTGTGTCTTTTTCTTGTACGTTTCGCTATTTTTGACTTTTCAGATACACCCTAGATAAATTGGCGATGATGGATGAATGTAAACAAACTATCATGATGCCGGACGAGCCGTTTAAGTTATAGGAATTCTGGCACCTTTTCAGGAACGCGCTGAAAGACGATGTATGCTAATAGCGAGGACTTTTAAGTCCTCGCTATTACAACGATGGTCAGCTCATTTGTGGCAGAATGGTATGGCCGAAGCGCGGAGCGGCATCATGAATGAAGGGTGATGTCGCTCGAAATTATATGCAATGAAATAAGCGCGGTTCAGCAGGAATTGCTATTGAAGTTGGAAATAAAATCAATCGCCATGCTAGAATATGCACCAAAACAAGATTCCGAGGCCTGCTGAAAACAGGATCATCAGAATTGGCGATGGAGCTGTTTTTCTGATTTTTTTACAAATCAGATGCGTTGCTCCGAGCATGGCAAATACTGCGATAGAGCGCAAATCGGGCGCAAATCCGGCCTGTAAATCTGTGAGGCCAAACAGCGTAGACAGCGCCATGCTGAGCGCGGTCGCAAGGATCATCGCTACAACGCACGGACGAACTCCCGATAAAAAGGCGTTGACGGGTGCATATTTCATCAGATTCTTTAGTGCGGATGCAATTAAGAGAATAATCAAAAATGACGGCAACACCACGCCCAACGTTGCAGCAAATGAACCGAGGATTCCTCCCTGTGTTGAGCCGATAAAGGTTGCCATATTCACGGCAAGGGGTCCCGGTGTGGATTCAGATACGGCAATAAAATTCAGAAACTCGTTCTCTGTCAGCCAGCCGTTGGAAAGCACCGTTTCGCGTACCAGCGAAACCATTCCATAGCCGCCGCCGAAAGACAAGGCACCGATCATCAAAAAGTTCAGAAAGAGACGCAGGTATATCATGACGTTTTCCCATCTCCTTTCCGGATTTTTCGCAGAAAGAAAACAACAAGCCCGACCGCGCCGCAGATCAGGATGTAAAACACAGAGGAAAACGAAACTGCTGTGATCGAGCAGCAGAGCATGGAAGCCATGACCAACGTGAGAAGCGTCAAGTTTAGTGTGTTTTTGTCAATACTTTTAAGCATTTTCAGTCCTGCGGTAAGGATCAGATAGATCACACATACCTGAATCCCGCGGAATGCGCAGGAAACCCAGCGCAAACTGAGAAACTGATCAAAGAACAGCGAGATGCCATAAATTACAAAGAAAGATGGAATGCTGACAGCAAGTGTGGACATGGTTGCACCCGCAAATCCTGCAATTTTGTAACCAATGTAAGTCGCACTGTTGATGGCGACTGGTCCTGGCGTGGATTCGGCTACCGCAACCATGTCCAGAAACTCGCTTTTTTCAAGCCATTTTTTCTTTTCAACGAACTCATTTTCAAGCAGCGCAATCATAGCGTATCCGCCGCCAAAGGTGAACGCACCGATTTTTAAGAATGTGATAAATAAAGAGCAAATTAGTTTCATGCCTGTATACCGTACCATGCGATGTTCAGCCCTTCTATGTCAAACAGGTTTTCAACAGCATCATGATTCATAGATTTTTTGAAAGCCTCCCTGCTATTCGACGCGGAGCATCCGGTAGCCGATTCCGATGTGCGTTTGTATGTATTGCTGCCCGTCTTTTCCGCGTTCCAGCTTTTTGCGCAGGGTCGCCATGAACACCCGCAGAGAAGCAATATCGTTTTCCCAGCTGCTGCCCCAGATCTGCTGTGTGATGTAGGTGTGGGTCAGAACCTTGCCCACATTTTTGGAGAGCAGGCACAGCAGCTTGTATTCGATGGGCGTCAAGTGCAGTTCTGCACCGCCAAGATATGCGCAGCCTGCCGCATAGTCGATTTTCAGCGCACCGTTCGTAAAAATCGAAGATTCCTGCGCTGCGTCTGTTTTCATCAGCGACAGTCTCCGCTGCGTCACTCGCAGCCGCGCCAGCAGTTCATCCACGGAAAAGGGCTTGGTGAGATAATCGTCCGCCCCGGCATCCAGCGCCACGATTTTATCAGAATCCTCTGTTCTGGCGCTGATCACAATGATCGGCATATTTGACCACGAACGGATTTTCCGGATGATCTCCACGCCGTCCATATCTGGCAGTCCCAAATCAAGCAGCACAATGTCCGGGTTGTGAGACAGCGCCTCCATCACGGCGCTTGCGCCGTTTTGCGCCGAGAGATACCTGTATTCATGGGTTTTCAGCGTCGTTGTGATCAGATTGCGCACCGGCGTATCATCTTCTACAACGAGGACAAGCGGCTTATTCATTTAGGTTCACCTCACTGAGCGGTACTGTAAAGGAAAAGATGCAGCCATGCGGCGAATTATCTTTCAATGTCATTTCGCCATTATGGGCATGAATGATGGCTTGGCAGAGCGTAAGCCCAAGTCCAAGACTTCGGCGGCTGTCGCCAATCGGATTTCCCCCGGTAAAAAACATTTCAAAAACACGTTCCTTCAGTTCATCCGGAATACCGGGACCGTTGTCGCTGACGCATATTTCGGCCATATTTTCTCGCGGGATTGCTGTGATTCGGATGTTCGAGCCAGCCGGAGTATATTTGACTGCGTTGTTCACCAAGTTGATAAGCACCTGCATGATGAGTCCCGCATCCACCCGCACCAGCAGCGGTTCATCTCCGCAATCTACTGTAATGTGATGCTCCGCCGACCTTCGGTCGATATGCCGGAGCGCTTCCGACACAATATCGTCCACAACCTGATCGGAAAGGCGCAGCTTGACGCTGCCGTCCGCGATTTTCGTAACGGAAAGTAAATTCTCAACCAGTCCTGTCAGCCATTGCGCATCGTCATAAATGTCCGTAAAAATCTGTTTCCGCGTTTGTTCATCCAGCACGTTATAGCTGTGCAGCAGCGTATCCGCGTTGCCGGAAATGGAGGTCAGCGGGGTCCTAAGGTCATGGGAAATTGAACGCAGAAGGTTTGCACGAAGCTGCTCGTTCTTTGCAAGGACGGCGGCTTTTTCCTTTTCTTCGGCGTTGCGTAGGCTTTCCAGCGCCAGAGCGCACTCGCCGAGAATGGAAAACAGCACGCTGGATGTAAATGCGTCAGGCTGCGTTTGCTTCTCCATCGGAATCCCGACAACGCCGAAAACCTGCTGCCCGGTACGAATGGCAAGATACAGCCGTTTTGCCTTTGGAAAGTTTTGCGTCGTTGCGCCAGCACGCTTTCGGTTTTGCCAGACCCATTGAATCACGTTCTGTTCCTGATCAGTATCCGGGATGCAATATGGACTGCTTCCGTCTGCCGGATAAACATTCCCATCCAGCAGCGCATCGCCTTGTGCCGGATAAATCAAAACGTCCCGCTGCATGAGCTTCTGTATCTGCGTCGCGGTCATCTGATAGACCTCATCCGGTGTTTCCGCCTTTTGAAGCTGCCTGTTCATATCAAAAAGGAGTTTTGTCCGATAGGCATCCCGCGCGGATAGCTGCGCATGGGCTTTGAGCTTTGCGGCAAGCGTACCGGTCAAAAGCGCCGCTGCAAACATGACGGCAAAGGTTATTGGGTATTTGCTGCCATAGGCTGCCAAAGACAGCCGGGGTTCCGTCAGAAAATAATTGAACAGGATGACACTCAAAAAAGCGGACAGCACACCGCAGGTATATCCGCTGGTAAAAGCGGAAGTCAGAAGCACCCCCAGCAGGTAAACCATGATGATATTGGCATTTGCAAAGCCGAGCCGCAGAAAGACCCATCCGATGACCGTCGCAGCTGCCAGAATCCCGATGGTCAGAAGCAGTTCCCATGCGGTCGGAAACGCCGGGCGGATGGTAAGCAGCCGTTTCCTGCGGTAGCTCTTATAGGCTTCCACATCCGGAATGATATGAATATCCACCTCTGGTGCAAGCGCAATGAGCCGTTCTGTCAGCGTCGGTTCACTCCAAAAATGCCGCCGCTGTACGCCGCTTCGCCCGATCACGATTTTGGTCACATCGGAGAGCCGCGCATATTCCGCGATCTGTGTGGCTACGTCTTCTCCATGCGTTGTGATGATCTCTGCGCCGAACTGCTGCGCAAGGCGCATATTTGCCTGCAAGCGAACGGTATCTTCTGCGTTCATGTCAGCGTATCCGGGTGTCTGCACGTAGAGTGCGGTAAGGCTGCCACTAAATGCCTGTGCCATTTTCCCTGCCATTCGTACAATGCGTTCATTGGATGGAGACGAGGACAGGCACACAAGAATATGCTCTTTTGGCAGTTCGCTTCCTTTGTTCTGCACATTTTCACCACCCCTCTTAAATGATATTATAGCACCAAAATGTGAAGGTTTCTACTGCGCCCAATCGGATTCGTTGTTTGGAAATGAAATTTGCTCTGAATCATAGATCACGATTTCTACATGGGCATGACTGCTGCGAAACCGGGAAAGCGTTTCCTCAAGTTCGTCAGGAGAAATATTTCCGACCAGCTGCACGCACGGCTCAGGCTGCTGTTGTTCGGGCGCTTCCTCGATTCGCTTCTGATTTTCATCCAGAAAGCGATCCAGCCGCTTCATCAAAAACCAGCCGAACAGAAACATTAACGCTGTCCCAGCGATCAAAACGACATCTTCCACATACCCTCACCGTCCGTTCAGATTCGGAAGCACTTTTGCAGCGCTTTGTATTCGCCCAACGCTAAAATCGTTATTTCCCCGGACAGCACCGTATCCGGTGTAATTGATACTTCGGTTTTTCCCGAATGCTTGATGCCAAGAATGTTGATTCCAAACTTTCTGCGGATATTCAGTTCGCCAATGCTTTTCCCGACCCAGCTTTTTGGTACTTCCACCTCAAAAATGGCGTGCTGCTCGTCGATCTCTATGTAGTCGAAGATATGGTCGGCAGTGTATCGGATCGCTGCCCATTTTGCCACCTGCTTTTCCGGGTAGACTACATGGTCTGCACCGTTGCGAAGCAGAAACTTTGCCTGCACATCACGCTCGGCACGCGATACCACGCACTTTGCACCCAGCTCCTTCAGCAGCGAGGTGGTTTCCAGCGAGTTCTGAAAACTACCGCTGATGGTCACGATGCAGACGTCAAAATTTCCGATGCCAAGAGAGCGAAGAAACTCCGCGTTTGTACTGTCGCCAATTTGCGCGTTGGTGACATATGGCAGCACATCACTGATTCGTTCCTCGTTTGTATCGACCGCCATGACCTGATGCCCCAGCTGAGAAAGCTGTACTGCGATATGCCGTCCGAAGCGGCCTGTGCCAATCAATAGAATGTTTTTCATGTGAAAAGGCTCCTTATCCAATCGTTATTTTTTCCTGCGGCAGCCTTGCATTCCCCACTTTTTTGCTGGAAAGTGCCGCATAAATGAGGGTAAGCCCGCCGACTCTGCCCAGATACATGAGCGCAATCAACACTATCTGGGAAGGGATATGCAGTTGTGGCGTGATACCCAGCGTCAATCCCACTGTTCCGACCGCCGATGCCGTTTCATACAGGCAGGCAGACAGCGGAAGATTCTCATATGCGCTGATAAAGACCGCACCGCCAAAGAACAGCACCAGATACATCGTCAGAATGGTCGCGGCGGTTTTGACAGCGCTGCAATCAATCCTACGTCCGAAAAACTGAGCGCTCTCCCGCTGACGGAAGGTTGCGGCGGCATTAGCAAGCAGGACTGCCAATGTCGTTGTCTTCATACCGCCCGCCGTAGACCCCGGAGAGCCGCCAATGAGCATCAGAAGGATCATTACGCCCTGCGACGCACCGGACATCGCGGATAGATTTACCGTGTTGAAGCCAGCTGTCCTCGGCGTGACAGACTGAAAAAAGGAGGCCAGCAGCCGGTTTCCGGCGGAGAGAGCAGAAAAGTCTGAAAAGAAGAAAAACGCGGCGGGCAGAAAAATTAAAAGGCCTGTCGTGACAAGGATCACCTTGCTCTGCATTCGGTAGCGGTGAAGCTGCCACTTGTTTTCGCAGATATCGTCCCATGTCAGAAAGCCAATGCCGCCAATCACGATCAGCAGCATAATCGTGATATTGATTACCAGACTGCCAGCATAGCCGGTAAGGGATGGGTAGAGATTGCTTTCCGTTCCAAGAATGTCAAATCCAGCGTTGCAAAAAGCAGATATGGAATGGAATACCGCCATCCAGACGCCACGCCATCCATAGTCCCGGCAGAACACCGGGAGCATGGCAAGTGCGCCCAGCAGTTCAATCAGAAATGTCCCTCGCAGGATAAAGCGTGTCAGACGGACGATTCCGCCTACCTTTGGCGCAGAAATTGCATCCTGCATGGTGCTGCGCTGCATCAGAGAAATTTTTCGCCCGGACAGCAGCGCGAACGACGCTGCTACGGTTACGACACCAAGACCACCAATTTGGATCAGCGCCAGAATAACCGCCTGCCCAAAGGTTGACCAGTAGCTGCCTGTATCCTGCACCACAAGCCCTGTCACGCAGACGGCGGAAGTCGCGGTAAACAGCGTTTCATTGAATGGCGTTACATTCCCTCCAGTTGTGGAGATCGGCAGCATCAGCAGCAGCGCTCCGAGCAGAATGACCCCGGCAAAACCTAATATGATAATTTGAAAAGACGAAAGGCGGCGCTTTCGACGAATGATCTCTTCCGGCATAAAGGCAGCTCCTTATTTCTGTGATGGTTATACTATATAGCCGGAGATTTTAAGAGCGGATAAGGGACATTTGCGACGTATTAAGACTGAATAAAGATGAGGAGATTGCTTGTGCAGATTGGGCAAGGCGAAAGTCTTGTCCATTTTTTTGTGTCCGGCTTTGCCAACTCGCCCAAGTCAGGCCGTAGTAGTGGTGAAGAGAGGCATTGATTGGCAGCGCGAGAAATGGCAATCAGGACTTGGTTCTAAGTTTATCCACCAAGGCGAAAAAAATGCTGCGAAATATGCGGACGAGGTCATTGTTCTGAGCAAAGGAGTGCAGGACTATTTTAAGGAAACTTATGGAAGAGAAACGCACTTTATCCCTAATGGCGTGAATAGGCCGCAGATTCGGGAAGCAAGTCTGATTACAGATAAGTTCGGGCTGAAAAAAGACTCATACATATTGTTCCTCGGTCGTCTGGTGCCAGAAAAGGGGATTCGATATCTGGTTGAGGCCTTCAAGAATGTCAAGACAGATAAAAAAAAATTGATTTCTCCGACAAAATTTTTATCTCTAGGTGGAATAAGCTTTATCGCGCAAATGTTGTGAAAACTGTTGCGGCGCCCTTTTTCAATTATCGCGAAGTCACTCTTGGTGAAGATTCAATATTTACATATCTGATGTTATCTCATTCAAGAGGGTGTAAGACGATAAAGGGCCCTAAAGACTATTTTTATAATGTGGGCAATCAAAATTCTATGATGGTTAGTAATACCATAGAACGTCATATGGAAAAAAGTAAATTAGCATATAATTCTTTGAAAAATCTGCTAATAAATGAAGGCTTAACCATTTTTGGGGATATGAATTTGCAAATGGTATAGGAAACGCCCTTGCAAATTTTATTTGCATTCTCTTTGCATATGTAACAAATCGAACAGCGGTTTTTTGTAGCAAAAGTTCAGGAATTAGTGCAATTAGAGAAATTGTGTGTTTTATAGTTGGTAGATTAGGAACCTTGGTTTTAGATACAGGAATAATGATTTTTGCAGGAATCTATATTGGAGCACACTATATACCTAACGAGTATCAAAATTTGTGGGGTATGGCGATGAAGTTATTAGCAAATATTGTTGTTATTGTACTAAATTATATTCTTAGCAAATTGGTTGTTTTTAAGAAATAGGGAAAATGAAAACTGTACCACCCTTATTGTGGGTGGGTGTCATCCTAAATCAACAGCCTCCACGTGGCGGATGATGGGCACTGAAAATAGTAGGTGGCAAAGAGTTGAGAATAGTTTGAGAAAAAATGATGGCAAAGAAAATAAGATATAAAGGGGTATATTATGAAAGGTATTATTTTAGCAGGAGGTTCAGGCACACACCTGTACTGCGCTATAGCGGGAAGATAGCATTTATGATAAATATTAAAGGAAAGTGATGTTTATGAAGCAAAGAGTAAAACAACTTGCAATAACTGAGAGATCAGTGAAAATGAAAAAGATTGTTGCAGTAGTTATTATAATGTTTATTTTTTCGATAATAATTTTGGGGGAAGGAAGTAAATTAGTGTTCCAAAAAATTTGTGAACGAAGAGAAACAGCATGGCCAGATTTGGGAACAGCAGATGATGAGCAATATGAGTGGCTTACCGAAGCATATAAAATAAAGCGAAAAAATAATGAAAAAATTGTTATCTTGGCTTCTGATGGAACAAAGTTGGAAGGTCATTATTATGAGAGAAAGAAGAATGCTCCATTAGTAATCTTCTTTCATGGGTTTAGAGGTCATAGTTACGTGGATGGTGTGCCGATTTATAAAATTGCGCAGAAAGAAAAATGGAATGTTTTACTTGTTAGTATGCGTGCGCATGATGAAAGTGAAGGAAATATTTTCACATTGGGAGTGAAGGAACGTTATGATTGTGTAGATTGGGCTAATTGGGCTGCAAAACATTTTGGAAGAGAAACACCGATATTTCTTATGGGAATTTCAATGGGTGGAGCAGTGGTCACAATGAGTAGTAATTTGGATTTTCCAGATTCTGTTTGTGGAATTATTGAAGATAGTGGATTTACAACATCAACAAAAATGTTAGAGTTAAATTGTAAGAGCCATTTGCCTAAAGGAATGCCAGTAGAGGTATTCAAAATTTTTGCAGATGTGGGAATAAAGCTTTGGGGAGGATTTAATTTAAAAGAGGCTGATGCTTGTAAGTCGGTATCACAGACAAAAATTCCGATTTTAATTATTCATGGTGATAAGGATAACTTGGCACCATTATATATGGCAAAAGAAATTTATAATAGTTGTAAAAGCAGTAAAGAAATTTATATAGTTCATGGTGCAGGACATGCAGAGAATTATAAAAAAGATCCAGAGGGATATGAAAAGATAATAACGACGTTTATTAAAGAAAGAGTGCCATAAACGTAAGCGCTGAATAATCCACCGACTCGCTGAAATAATCAGACTGTGGAGCAGCATCAGCATCGTAAGATTGCCTGCCTGGAAGAAATCGCATACTTGAACGGCTGGATCAGCAAGGATGAACTGATGGAAGTCTATGAGGTCATGAAGAAGAATCAGTACGGACAGTATCTGAAGGACGTCATGGACGGCAAGTATCAGGAACATCTGTATTAATTAGAAAACGAGAACAAGATACATAGATAAGTGTAGAGGAGAATAAATCATGAATATTATTGTTACCGGCGGTGCGGGTTTTATTGGTAGTAACTTTGTGTTCCACATGCTGAAGAAGTATCCGGATTATCGAATCATCTGTCTGGACAAGCTGACCTATGCAGGCAATCTGTCCACACTGGCCTCTGTTATGGATAACCCGAATTTCCGCTTCGTGAAGGCTGATATCTGTGACCGCGAAGCAGTGAATAAACTGTTTGAAGAAGAACATCCAGACATCGTGGTCAACTTTGCGGCAGAGTCTCATGTTGACCGTTCTATCGAAGATCCCGGTATCTTCCTTCAGACTAACATCATCGGTACCAGTGTGCTGATGGATGCTTGCCGCAAGTACGGCATCCAGCGTTACCATCAGGTTTCTACTGATGAAGTTTACGGTGACCTACCTCTGGATCGTCCTGACCTGTTCTTCACCGAGGAGACTCCGATCCATACCAGCTCTCCGTATAGCAGCTCCAAAGCTGCTGCTGACCTGCTGGTTCTGGCTTACCACCGTACCTACGGCCTGCCTGTGACCATTTCCCGTTGTTCCAACAACTATGGACCGTATCACTTCCCAGAGAAGCTGATTCCGCTGATGATTGCTAATGCTCTGGCTGACAAGCCGCTGCCTGTTTACGGCGAGGGTCTGAACGTCCGTGACTGGCTGTATGTTGAAGATCACTGCAAGGCCATTGATTTGATTATCCATAAGGGTCGTGTGGGCGAAGTTTACAATGTCGGCGGTCACAACGAGAAGCAGAACATTGAAATCGTGAAGATTATCTGCAAGGAACTGGGCAAGCCGGAGAGCCTGATCACTCACGTTGGCGATCGTAAGGGCCATGATATGCGTTATGCTATTGATCCGACCAAGATCCATAATGAGCTGGGCTGGTTGCCGGAGACCAAGTTTGAGGACGGCATTAAAAAGACCATATGACGTTTTCGTCAAAACACAACGTGGACGTTACAGCTATCTGCTGCCGGAACGGAACAAGTTTATATCGGAGCGTTCCTTGGGGGACAGTTGCAAAAGAGAATGTCTGGAAGGATTCTTCATTCAGAACGCAGAGAGAAATCTACGGTACAAGGAAGACCCCATACTGATCTTTACGACCAGAACCAGACTGCGGCTCGTTGTGGACCTGCAGGAGAATGTCAAGGCACAGGAAAATCTGGCCTATGCACTAAAGGTCAAAATCAGTAATCTGCAGAAAATGGCCGAAACGCTGGTATGGGTGCAGGAAAACAACATCAACGACCTGGCAGAACTGAACGATCTGTGTAAGACAGCACAGGCCAATGCGCAGGCTGCGTATGAACGGCTGTCACAGGCAGAGGATGAACTGTACAAAACCAATGAGCAGATTCATTATGCGGGGCAGTACCTTTCTACAAAAGAGGTCCAACAGCAGCTTACGAAAGCAATTCTCAAGAAAAAATTCCGTGCAGAGCATTCCAAGGAATTGGATGCCTATGCAGAATCTGTGAAATATTTCCGGGAAGAGAACGATGGAAAGCTGCCATCGCTGAAATCTTTGAAAAAACGGAAAGAAGAACTGACCAAAGAAATCGCGGAGAGGAAAAAGGCATACGCTCCCTTAAGGGAAGAATGGATACCAGAAAGACCCTGATAATCACACCAAGCTGATTGTAGATGAACTGGCAGCGGAAACGGTGCAGAACATTTTTCGCTGGAAAATCAACGGCGTGAGTAATCAGGGCATCGCAGATCGTTTGAATGCAGAGAAAGTGCCGTCCCCCGCTGCGCGAAAGCTGCAGAGCGGTGCAAAGCTGAGTCTGCATTTCCGCAAGAGCGATGAGCCGCCGTGGTCCGCCAAGGCA
>OLWC01000920.1_pt1 | contig 11041 bp, 4 predicted proteins | sample 1673911 | NCBI WGS metagenome assembly OLWC01 (sample SAMEA103958134, study PRJEB25191) | human gut metagenome
ATTCCACCTTCATACAAGGAACGTGTAGCCGAAGCGACGGTAGTTTTGAACTTCTATTAAAAACGATGTTGCTGGGAGAAGTTGCCAAAGCGGTATAAGCCTCCAGTGCATCTATCTGGATGTTGAGGGGTCCTTCCGGCTGTGAGTCGATATCGAACTCCTGACATGCTACGAAACTGAATGTGCACAATGCAAGAATCAGTTGCAATAATGTGTTGTTATATAACTTTTTCATATATCATATTTACTATTAGATTAGACAATAAATTACCATCCTGCATTTTGAGGATTTAAGTTTGTATTTTTGTACAGCTCGCTCTGAGGTATAGGATAGAGATACATGCAGTCTCTCCATGTGCGGCTTTCATAAAGGTTTTTATAAAAACTCAGTGTGCCGTTCTGTTGTTTTTCAATCTTCACTCCGTACAGTTCGCGCTGGGTAGTATCAGCTATTTTCCACCTACGTACATCCCAAAAACGGTGATCTTCGAAGGCAAATTCTACGCGCCATTCATTGTACAGACGTTCCAAGAATTCTTCTTTTCCCATAGAAGTAAGTAGCGGCATGTCGGCATTCTTTCTTACTTCGTTGATAGCCCACAATGCTGAATACACATAAGTCTCATCAGTGTAGTCGACATCATTGAAAGCATTAACCATGGATTCTGCATAGGTGAGCAAGGTTTCCGCATAACGGTAAATTGCCCAATAGTGCTTGTTGGCTGATTCCCTGCCCGGTTCAAAACTGGTACCTTCCTGAATGTACCGGCGTAGAAAATAACCGGTGGGCGAACCTCCTTCTGACACAATACCATCATCGATACCTCCTTTGAACGTTTCTACCGTACTCTCTTTAAATGTCATGCCATTGGCGAGAATTGTGCGATAGAATCGTTTGTCACGGTTTTCATAAGGAGCTTGCGGATTGAAATCGGGGTCATCGCAAACCCAACCGGTATTTTCCAGTGTCACTCTATAACCGTTGGCGGTTTCAAAGGCGTCCACCAGATTTTGTGACGGGAAGTTGCCGTAAGCAATCATGGAAGTGCGTGCCCCGTAAGTGAAACGAAGAGGAAAATTATATCTTTCGAAGTTTGTAGCTTCAGCATTGAGTCTCATCAGTACCACTTCTTTTGATGCGAAGTTGTTGGCACTCTCTTGACCGTCAAGGGAGTAAAGTCCTGTATTCATGATGTCCAATGCAGCTTTGGCGGATTGCTTCCATAATTCGGTATCCATAGAAGGATTATGTAAGCGGCTGGCTGCATATAATAATGCTTTTGATTTCACCGCCATTGCAAAACCTCTGGTTACTCTGCCTATCTCCGCTCCCGGTTCGTTTACATAATCATCCGGTAAGTTGTTAGCAGCCTCGTTACATTCGTTGACAATAAAATTAATCACCTCGGCAAATGGTGTTTTACCAATAGTGTTCGCTTTTTCTTCTGTAAGCACTTCCAATGGCATGGCGATATCACCATAGCGGCGTGCCAGCTCAAAAAAGTAGTGTGCGCGCAGCACTCTGGCCTCGTAAGGGAAGTATTTCAATTGCTTCATCCAATTCTGATATTGTCCGTCGTGTTCATAACGCGAGAAGTCCACTTGTGCAATCTCTGTAAGAAAACTATTGGCGGCACGGATGCCACGATAGAGCGTCCAAGCGTCATCATACGTTTTGATGGGTGACCAATTGCCGTTGTTCGCGTTTTGGATGTTGGCGGCGTAAGCTCCGAACTCACCGTCGTCTGAGGCACAGTCACGCATGGAATAACTCTCTTCGGAAAAGATTCCTTCAGTTGCGAAATACGCATATCCTTGCGGCATATATGAGTATACGTGGGACAGCATATCTTTGCTTGTACCGAAATACTTATACATGTCTTCTTTTGTCTTCAAACCGTTTGTTTCATCAAAATCGAGATAATTGCACGAAGCAAGGCTCAACGAAGACAAAACGGTTAAGATGATGTATTTGGTTCTCATAATGTTCATTTACTTTACATTAAAAATTAAGTTTCACACCCGCCCAATAGCTCCTTGCAGACGGATAAGCGATACCAAGTTGTTCGGGATCGGCAAAATGGATGTTATCTAGCGAGAACAAGTTAGTGCCTTGCACGAATACTTGTAAATCGGCAAAACGGGTCTGATTTCGGAAATGTATAAGCTACCAGCAGGTTCCGTAATTTCAGGAACGAACCGTCACGATACCACAATGAACTGGCACGGTAGTTGTTCTGGTTTTCCTGTGTAGTCAGTCTCGGCATAGTAGCTTTGGCTTTGTTCTCCGGTGTCCAGTAAACTTCCTCGTTCAGGAACGTGTTCGAGATGTTTCCGTTGTCCACAAGCGGTCGGTAAAGCGGGCTGTCAAGTAGAGAGACTGTTACACCGGTCATTCCTTGGAAGTCGGCAGAGAGTTCGAATCTTTTATAGGAGAAATTCAGATTGAATCCGAAGTAGAAACGTGGTAGTGAGGAACCGAACATTTTTACCACATCTTTTTCATCAATGCGGTTATCACCGTTTTGGTCTTTATACTTCACGTCACCGGGAGCGATGCCTGAGAATGTTTGCTGCGGGCTGTTGTTGATTTCCTGCTGACTGTTGAAGAATCCTATTGCTTCCAGACCGTACATCTGTCCCACACGGTTGCCTTTGGTGTACAAGTAGTCATACTCTTGATAGGCTTGGTTTACATTGACTACTTCCGAGTTCAAGTACGACATGGTTGCTCCGATACTGTAATGGAAATCACCGGCTTTGTCATTCCAGTTCAAAGAGGCATCAAATCCTCTGTATTTATAGATTCCTTCGTTTACTTGCCCCACCGTGACACCGATGATGCCGGACGTGGAATTGGCGCCGGACACAAGTATATCCGAACGTTTCTCGTAGAAACCTTCCACAGTAGCATTTAACCGGTTGTTGAGAGCGGAAAGATCAAATCCGAAAGTCGCTTTCTGTGATTTTTCCGCTACCAGGCCGATAACCGGCAGATCGCCTTCGCTGCCACCGGACTGTCCTCCGGCATTCACTCCGAAGTTATAACCGGCACCGCCGCTGCCATAAGACTGACGCCATAGTTCGTGGCTCAGATTGCCGTCCCATCCGGACAGACCGTAAGAGGCGCGAATCTTAAAGAGATTGATCGGTGTCACCTTTTCCATAAACGCTTCGTTGGAGACGATCCATGCAGCAGAAACGGCAGGATAGTTCGAGTATTTGTCTCCGTCGGGCAGGTAAGCTGATCCCGAACGGTTGAATACGGCATTGAGGCTGTAACGGTTGTCGTAAGTATATGTGGCGTTCACCAGCACAGACTGATTCTTCTGAGAGTTGTTTCTGCCGTTTTTGACTACAGACTGCATATCATAAATCAATGCTCCTCCCACCTGATGTTTGCCAAAAGTGCGGTTATAATCCACCTTTGCCTGGAAATCGCTGCGTAGCATCAGTCTTTCGAAAGGCTGTGTATGCCCCAGTGTTTCGGAGTCTGTACCATAAATGGCAGGAGTTGTCACCAGTGTACCATCGCTGGTGATACTTGCATTGCTGTTCATGTAACGATACTCTTTATTGGTGGTTTCATTCATTCCTCCGATATTATCGAAAGAGACGGATGCTTCGGCTGCCAGTCCTTTGGTCAACGCACTTAAATCCTGACGGATGCTCAGGTCGGCGAGTAGTGTTCCGTATACGTTACGGATGTGTCCATAGTCTTTCAACAGAGCTACCGGATTACCGGTTCCGTACACAGAGCTACCTCCATAAATGCCATTCTCATAACGAATGGGGAATGCAGCAGATGGAATGCCATAGATTTTATTGAAAATAGTGTTGCGTCCATAGCGGGTACCTCTGAGTTCTTTCAGTCTGCCCACAATACCGGCTTTCAGCAATGTGCTTTCCGTCACTTTTACGTCCAGATTGGTACGCACAGTCAGACGTGTGTCTGTAGGTGTAGTGTCGAAACGTGTATCTTCCGTGTTTTTTTTCAACATGGAGCGATCCCGGTAATAGTCTACTACCGTGTAAAAACGGAACTTGTCACTACCTCCGCTGAAAGACATTTTCAGGTTGTGGGTCAATCCTGTGTTGTTCAGCGTTTCATTCCACCAGTCTACATTCGGATAATCATACGGATAGATTCCTGTCCGGAAAGCATCCAGTTCCTGTGCATTGTAGCGTGCAGGCAGACCGTCTCCGCTTAATGCGGTGTTAAGAGCGTTCGCATACGTATAGGCATCTGCGAAGTCCGGAGAACGGAATTGGGTATTGACACCGAAATTATAGTCCACATTTACCTTCAGACCATTGCTTATTCCGCGTTTAGTCGTGATCAGTACTACTCCATTCGCACCACGCATACCGTAGAGAGCAGCGGCTGCCGCATCTTTCAGAACGTAGCATGATTCGATTTCCATCGAAGTGATGTCGCTGATATCACGTGGGAAACCATCAATTAATACTAGCGGGGCATTTCCGTGTATAGAGAGGGTGGATACGTTATCGGCTGACGAGCCTGTACCCTGATATACATTCAGACCTGCCACTTTTCCATACAAAGCTTTGCTGATATCTATGTACGGGGATTTTTCGAATGCGGAAGCATTGACTCCGTTGATAGAGTAACTGCTGGTCCGGGAAGATACGTTCATCTGGTAGCCGATGCTCAGTGTATCTGCCAGCTGCATTTCCGAAGCAGCTTTCGATGTCTGTGCATTCAGGGATACCGAACCTCCCAGGAGCAGAGTGATTAATATATAATTTATTTTATTCATTGTTCAAACGATATTAGTTAACGTGTCATTTACCAGCCCGGGTTTTGGGTCATTCCATATTGCTTGTTGATTTCCTCCTGAGGAATCGGAGCCAGATACCACTTGGTATCCCAGTTGGTAGCCCAGTAATGGTCTCCCAGTTCGATCTTCTCGAAGGTGAACTCAGTCGGATTGTTCAAGTCGTTACCTCTGCTTCTGAGTCCGTACAACTTCTTCTTGAAGTCGCTCTGACGGTCTCTGCGAACGAGGTCGAACCAGCGTACTTCTTCAAATCCTAATTCGAGTGCTCTTTCTCTCAGTACGGCTTCGAGGAACTGATCGTGATTCATTGTCTTGGAAAGTTCCGGCAGACCTACTCTCTTTCGTACGTCGTTTACCATTTTGTAAGCCTCGTCGGTAGGGCGTCCGTTGACTTCGTTGAGTACTTCCGCATATCCCAGCATGATTTCCGCCAGACGGGTGTGTGACCATTGTACCGGACCTTCGCGATCGTTGTTTTCCTGTAAGATGTACTTCATGATCAGGAATCCGCTACCGTCTTTGTAGTCGGCATGGTTGATATAAACAGGAGCTGTTGTTCCGTTGCAGTAGGTGTCTCCAGGACAAGCTACATTTTCATACAGACGTGGGTCGCGGGTGGGCACCATTTCGCCTTTTGTAAAGAACGGTTGCTTGGAGGGTGACTTCCAGTCGAAATTTGCCGGAAAATCAGTTCCGTCTTCCCACGGAAACATATCTACATAGTTCAATGTAGGGCCGCTGTAATAACGTTGGCCGATAAAGCTGCTGTGAACATCGGAGCCATATCCTTGACGGGTAGAGATTAATATTTCTGTTCCGCCGCGGTTGTAGTAGGCCTGACGATAGGCCAGACGTCTTGCCCGGTGCGTCTCTTCCGTAGGTTGAATCAGTTCGTATTCACCCCGTCTCTGTACTTCCGTGAAAAAGGCTGCGCCTGCTTCTGCGGCATCTTTCCATCGTTGGTCGCTGTAATTTCCGTAGCAGGTATATTCGTCTGCCTCCGGATGCCATTTGGTGTTTGAGTTGAAAGTCGGACTGGCTGCCCATTGCAAGACCTTGAACTTTAATGCCATCGCTCCTGCCAGTGTCATACGTCCGTCATCAGCTTTCTCGGCTTTCCAGGCCAGATTGGAGTTGATGGCTTCGTTGAGCAATCCTACGATCTTCTCTACCGTTTCGGCAAAAGTGATACGGGGGAAATTCATTGTCTCGTTTACGTCTACATAGTGGTCCAGCCATGTCACACCGCCTACATATCTCAGCATTTCGAAATAGCAGAGGGAGATCAAAACTTTGGCTTCCGCGATCCGTTCACTTTTCTCGCTGGCTGTCATGTCGGGCACTTTCTCTACGTTCTCGATATATAACCAAGCGTAACGGATGGTGGTCCAGTCAGACTTGCTTCCATAACGGTAAGCAGAATTCTTTGGGACGTTGTTGGCACTGAGTGCTCCGTTGTAATAGAGCTTGACAGGCCCATCACTGATATTGTCACGGAAACTGTAACATAAGTCTGTGATTGATTCAAGTATGTTCACACCCAATTTGTAGTCAGAGCCGGTCGGTAGCCCATAAGGTAATCCGGTATATGCTTTGGTCAGCACCTTTTCGGCATTTATTTTCGAAGAGAACATTTCTTCGGTAGTCGCTCCGGAACTCTCAGGCTGGTCGCCCAGAAATTTATCTCCGAAGCTGATTTCAGAACAGGAGGAGGCTATCAGTACGCAACCTAATGCTATTCCGAGTCCTTTTATTATTCTATTCATACAGTCGTTTTTTAGAAGTTAAGATTTAAACCGAAGCTATATACTTTGATCAGCGGATAATCTCCGAATCGGTTAGGATCACTTTCCGGATCAAGATATTTAAGCGGTGAGAAGGTCAGCAGGTTGTAGCCGCTGAAGTTTAATCCGAGTGAGCTGAGGCCCAGTTTCTTTAGGAATTTCTTTCCGGTGATGGTATAACCGAAGCTCAGGCTTTTCAAACGGAGATAGGAAGCATCCACTAGCCAAAGAGTAGAGGGCTCGGAGTTCCAGCTTTCCGATTCTTCCGACGGACGTGGATAAACAGCTCCCAGTTGGTTTTCCGGGGTCCAGCAACCATCGTAGAAGTAAGTCAGCAAACCACGCTTTCCGGCATTCGTATAAGGGATGCGGTATTCGATGTCATACATTCTGTTAACGTTCTTGGAACCTACCCATTGCATGGTGAAGTTGAATCCTTTCCAGTCGAATCCCATGTTCATACCGAAAACGTATTCCGGACGGGTAGCATAACCTGCTACGCTCTTGTCATTACCGTCCACGATGTGGTCTCCATTGAGGTCGGCGTACATGGCGTCACCCGGATATACCTTCTGATAAGGCTGAGGCAGTTCCGGCTTTAAGGTCAGTTCGCCGTCAGCTCCGGTGATGAAGTCGCTGTACTGATAGAGACGGATGTAGTTGTATACTCCGGTCTGGCGTCCGGTAGAGCCACCGGTCTGGTTCATATAAGAGAATTGCTTGGGCACTTCGTCCATATAGAGGATTTTGTTGCGTGCGAAAGAGACGTTGGCATCCACATAATAATTGAAGTCTTTTCCGATTTTATCGCGCCAGCCGAGAGAAACTTCGTAACCGTGGTTGTCTACCTTACCAATGTTCAGGTTAGGCAGTGCAGTTGCGATGATGCTTGGAGTCGATTCCGGAGAGATCAGAATACCTGTGCGGTGTTCGATAAAGTAGTCGAAGGTAGCGGACAGGCGGCTGTTGAAGAATTTAAGATCGATACCGTAGTTCTGCTTGTCGGCTGTTTCCCAGGTTACTGCCGGGTTACCCATACGTGAGATGGCTGCTGCCGATTGGGAAATCGGATTGTCCACACCGAAGCTGTAACTGCCCGATGATCCCCATACGGCAGGCATGTACATAAAGCGTGAGTCCACTCCCTTGTCGTTACCGACACGTCCCCAGGATGCTCTGAGTTTCAGGTAGTCTACGATTTTCTGGTTTTCCATAAACTTCTCGGCAGTTGCGATCCATCCGGCAGAGAAGGAAGGGAATACACCGAAACGTGTGCTGCCCGGAGCAAAGTTTTCCGAACCGTTGTAGCCGACGTTTACGTCGAGCAGATATTTACTTTGATAGGCATAAGTAGCACGTCCTACCAGTCCTACGTAGTTACGGGGCAGATAAGTGTAGCTGTCCGGATAATAGTTACGCGACTGATTGTAAAGGAACAGACCGGATATTCTGTGGTCGCCGAATGTACGGTCATAGTTGATACGTCCTTCCAGATACCAGTTCTGTCCGCGTCCGCTGCTTTCCGAGTAAGTGAGCGGAGTATCGCTGCCGCTGGGTACATAGATAAGTGATTTATCGTAGTCGGGATCGGTCTGTGACATCGTACCGTTGGTGTCAAAGTATGATTTATAGTACACGGTCTGCGCTTCGATGGCGCCTCCCGTACGTACTTTTTCCAGTTTGAATTTATTGTCATAAGCACCTTTCACGGAAACGCTCAGTCCCGGAGTGATAAAGTCCAGTTTCTGTGTGATGTCCAAATCCAGATTCAATGTCGTGTCATACGTTTGATTGTAACCTTGTCCGTAGAATACGAACATACCGTCACGCATCACTTCTCCCAGCGGAACCATATCTTTAGGAATCAGTGTACGTACTCCGTTGATAAATCCCGGTCCGGCAAACGGATGTGACCAGATCTGTGCGATTACCCAAGGATTCTGGTCTTCTCCTGTACCCGAAACGACGCTGCGCGGTTCCTGTATCTTACCTAAAACACCACCGACACCGAGTTTCATCGAAGTGGTCTTGGTCAGATTGGCATCGATATTGGCGCGGTAGTTATAGCGGTTGTAACGATAGTTATTGTCGTACATTTGTCCGGGAAGTTCTTTCAGAAGTCCGTTCTGATAAGTATAACCTACTGAGATGAAGTATCGTACATTATCGCTACCGCCGGAGATATTTAGGTTGTTCTGGCTTTGAAGATAGATATTATTAAAAATATACTTCTTCCAGTCCATACTGGGATACATGATGGGGTCTGAGCCGGTGCGATAGGCTTCTACCTGTTCCGGAGTGAAGTATAACTTAGGATTCGTAACGTGGTCCATCTCCTGCTTCATATTCCAGAAGCGTGCGAACTCGTAACTTCCGGTCTGCTCTACCAGTGAGATGGGCTGTTGCAGACCCAGTTTGGTGCTGGCGGAAATCTGCGTTTTGCCTGCTTTACCTCTTCGGGTGGTGATCAATACAACGCCATTAGCACCTCTTACTCCGAATACAGCGGTGGAAGAGGCGTCTTTCAATACTGAAATACTTTCGATTTCGTTCGGGTCGATTTGTGAAAACTCACGTTCTATTCCGTCTACTAAAACCAAGGGCTTGGATTGTGAATCATTTAATGAACCGACGCCACGTACGTAGATGGCAGCAGCATCTTTACCAGGCTGTCCGGTAGTCTGTACGGAAGATACACCCGGCAATGCTCCTGCGAGGAGGTTCGTGATACTTGTTGCCGGAGATTTGATCAACTCTTTGTTGTCAATGGAGGAGACGGCACTGGTAAGCATGCGCTTGTCCTGATTACCGTAGGCGATAGCTACAACTTCCACTTCACCGAGGTTCTGTGCATCTTCTTTTAAGGAAACATTGATGATTGTTCTGTCTCCGACCACAATCTCTTGGGTTACATACCCGATAAAGGAAATGTTCAATACGGATTTTTTGCTTGGGGCGACGATCGTAAAGTTACCGTCAAAGTCTGTGATTGTCCCAATACTCGTGCCTTTCACAGTCACATTAGCTCCGGGAACGCCTTCTTTGAGTGTTTCATCCGTTACTCTACCCTTAATTGTGATACCTTCCGGGGGCAAGGCATACATCAACGGTATGAATAAAAGAAACGTAACAAGAAAGCAGAATCTTAAATTGAGCGCGTTTCTCATACTGTTTAATTTGATAGGTTAATAATATATTTAGTTTATAGTTAGGTCAACCGGATTGGGGGTGACTTTTATTCTCTTTATTCTCTCTTCAGTTTCTAAATATATCCTTTGCTTATGTGCAATAAGGTTAACTTCATTTATCTTTTAATGATGATGCAAAATTAGGGACGATGTGAAAAATGGACGTGCAATATTCACCAAATTAGGTGCACAAATAGCTAGAAACACTATCTGTAACAAATGGGTAGACCTTGATACAAAATTATAGACGGAATGGAAAAGGAGGATTTGTAAGGAACAATGAAAAAGCCCATCCTGTTATGTTGCACATAGGCAATAACAGGATGGGCATCTGATTGGTTCTTCTCTTTGGAGAATATGTCTTGTCTAGAAGCTGAAACTTAATCCTCCCAGAAAGTTAAGACCTTCTGTAGGATAGCCCAGATAATACTGGTATTTCTTATTGAGGATATTATTAATCCGGGCATACACGGATACTCCTTTGAACACATTATAGCTGGCTCCGGCATGCAGGTCGCTGACTGCTGCGGCTTTAATGCCTTCTACCTTTGTGCGTCCGATATAATCGTAACCGAGATTGATATTCAGTTCTGTGATCGGGCGGAAGTCTGCGCTGAAATTAATTTCGCAGGCAGGCTTCATATACAGGCTGTATTTTTCTTTCGCATCCCAGTTGCGGTAAGTTCCAGCAGCGGACAATGCAATGAGGTCTTTATATTCATAGCTGATCTTCATACCGGCGTAGAAGTTGTTGGCATTGCTGAATTCCAGATTCAGATATTGATGTGCTGTGACCGGAGAGGAGGAATTCCCTTCCTGACCATCACCGGCGAGTGAGGGATCATAGTTGACAAATGTTTCTTCCTGCACCTCAAAGAAATCGTCTTTCAAATCCTGATAACCGCCATACAGATTGATCCATAATCCGGGATAAGGACTCGCTTTAAATCCTATCGCTGCATTCAGCTGTTCGTATGTATCAAGAATAGGGGCTGCCGGCAAGGCATAAGGACAGATCGTTTCCAGTCTGCGGAAATCGTTGACCAGCTTGCCTCCGGTAGCTTGCGCATAGAGTACGTAGCTGTCGGAAAAGATATACTGTGCTGTTATATCCGGAGACACGCGGAATGATTTACCGCTGCCGAATGAGAGATCCACATTGGCTCCTGCACGCAGATTCCAGCTGTCGCTGCTGAGTTTATAATACGGATTCAGTGCCAGAGCGGTACGGTTCTCGTATACCTGGAGGTCGTCAGCAAGTTTCAGG
>OLWC01000923.1_pt1 | contig 11029 bp, 9 predicted proteins | sample 1673911 | NCBI WGS metagenome assembly OLWC01 (sample SAMEA103958134, study PRJEB25191) | human gut metagenome
ATATGATAAGCAATCTTTTGACTTGTAAAAATCTTATGCAGCATATTCACTGCACGCTCAAGATCTGCTATATCGTCATCACAGACAACAATTTCCAGCATAGCACTCACCTTCTTTCTCATTATATATCGAACATTTCTAATTTTTATTTTCTACCTGTTTTAATTTAATTAAAATCTTTCATTGAAGTGTCCAAAACATCAATATCAATTGTATTATCACACAGAAAATGTGCCATCAAATTGACAGCACATTTTCTCAATTATCTATGTTTTTCTTTTATTGCGCATACCGATTTAATTATTCCAAAACCACCTAACATAACCAATAATGCACCTACTATCTGATAACAATGAATTGCTTCCGTTAGGATTTTTTGATATAAGGTTCCATCCATCCCATTGTTTTCACTTACAATTTTTGAAGCCATTTCCAAACCATATGGTACAGCATTGATTATTTCCCTATAACCTATAATGCACACAAAAACTAAACTAACAAACCACATTATTAAAAGCACTCTTTCCATTTTTTTGCTACCATATTACCACTCTCCTCAAATAAACACTATCAGCTTCAGTATGCCACCATTCGTTACCTTATTTCCTCTTTTCTATGAGTACTCTAAACTTGCATATTCATTATTTTTTATTTTACTGTTTTGCACAATATATAAATCACGAAATACGATTTTTCCGCACGAAATACGATTAGAAAATAAAATTATGAGTCCCCGCATAATCCATCTGGTAATACTTCAATTCTTAGTTTTTTCCAAAAAAATATATTGATGTTTCATATTGCCAACTGTATTTTCTTTTCTCTGTTCTTCCCCTTAAAGTGAAAAGTTCCCTGCACAGGCCACGGTGAACCATACCATAGTCCACCTGACCGGCGCAGTAATCCCTTTGTGCCTATTTTATGATTTCATAGAGCAGGCTGCTCTTTCCTCCGTTCTCACGCCATCTCTGCTTTTTCTGTATAAATCCTGCACACTCCAGATCGTGGATTGCACGCTTGACCGTACTTACAGACAGGTGCAGCTCTCTGGCAATGGTACCGATTGCCGGATAGCATGTCCTCTCCCTGTCCGCACGAGTCTCCAGATACAGATAGACCGCCACAGCCCTGTGTGGCAGCTCTGTTTCATAGATTTCTTTCCTAGTCACCCTGCCTCCTAATCTTCCGTCCGTAAGGTCTGCCGCATCTTTTTCATGGTGTCCGTCAGCGGTGTCTGCTGCATGCCTCCTGTCCTTGCCGTTTCTGCAGGTGTCTCGTCTGGTTCTTCCATACAGCACATATATCTCCGTATGATCTCCTCTTCAATTTCCTTCTTGTCTGCGTATGCTACCTTTCTTGCAGATTTTTCTTCAATCTCATAGGGTTCTTCAAATGTGATGCCCCATTTTAAGAACAGTTTCAGTTTTGTCCGCATAGGGTGAGTCCCGGTCTTTGATACGATAAAGTTTCCTTTTGGCAGTGACTTTAATTCATCCGCTGTCATGAGCGGTCTTTGGATCATCTGGAGGGACTGGCTCGGATCATTCTTTCCCCGGCTGATGGAACCGGACATGACGGTTTTGTTGCCCAGGCTCTTTGACAGCACTTCCGCTGACTCCGAGTTCGGAGCGAACCCTCCGAAGATGGTATCCTGACAGTTATCGATAATGATTTCTGCACCCTCTTTCCCATAATTCTTATTAAGCTGGGCAAAGGACTGGATCATGGGTACGATACTCACCCTTCTGGATCGGGACGCTGAGAACATCATCTCTGCACTTTCAATCTTCGGAATCGTTCCGACCTCATCCCAGAAGAAAACCACACGATTGTCCAGTTTCCCTCCGTTCTCGTCTGCCACCACAAGGATTTCCCGGTAGAGCTGCTGTAAGATCAGAGAAATAATAAAATACTTGGTATTGTCCTCCTCCGGCATGACCAGAAACACCGCCGTCTTTTGTTTGCAGAAAAGCTCTGCATCGATGGCGGTATCAAAACAGAGTATCTGCTCCAGCTCGGAATCCAGAAAAGCATTCAGTCTGGATAATGCCGTGGAGAGAACCGACTGCATGGACTGCTCTGCCGTATTTAAGGCTGCCCCTGCAAACCATTTCGCCTTGTGGGTATCCGGGAGTTTTGCCAGAAGTAGCTGGAACTGGTTTTTCCCTTTCACTTTAGATGGTGCAAGTAAATCCTGTATCAGCTTGAACACGCTGATGATGTGTCTTTTTCCATCCGGGCAGAATTCCGCAATGAGCAGGATGGCTGCCGTCAGCACGCCTTCTGCCGCATCATAGAAAAACGCATTCTGTCCATAGCTGGAACTGTCCGTACCACCGGAGGAGATAATGGTCTTTGCCGTAATCTTCGCATATTTTTCCGCTTTTGCCTTGGCACTCAGGTTCGTATGGTCTGCAAGATACTCATCCATGTATTTGTTGACCAGATGGAGCATATTGTCACCATCGCTTCTGGTCGGATTACGGAGATCGATGACTGCCGTATGGTAGCCATAGTATTTTTTTGCAATGCCTGCATAGTTGCGGTATAAATCTCCCTTTGTGTCCGTGGTCAGTAAACTCATTCCACAGGCACAGGCATATTCAATGTTGGGATACAGAAAATGTGCGGTCTTTCCGACTCCTGCCGCACCGATCATCAGGCAATGCACATCCCCGGTATCCACCAGTGCGTATAGTTTTCCTGCCCGCTCCATGCTGCCGAGTACCAGTCCCTGTGCAGCCGGCAGGTTCTCACCCCTGCGCCACAGCTCCGGTTCATAGGGCACCTGCACATAGGTTTCTGCGATTTCCTTTTTCGTGGCAAATCTCGCCGTTCCATGCTGACCGTCCCCGACAGTCCTGCTCTTGATTCCGTTTAATGTATAATAGTGTGACAGAAGTGACACGCCTCCAATCACGGAAAACATTGCCACCCCTGCGATCACCAGCATCACGACTGGCTGCATAGCATCATTCCTCCCTCCTGATGTTCCATTTTCTGTTCCTTCACAGTCTGTTTTGCCGGCTTCATCTGCTCTTCCCCGCAGTCGATGGCAACAAAAATATGAGCCCGGATGCATTCCATCGCAAGGCTCATACATTTTCTGGCAAGCAGTTCCTGATCTTCTTTTTGTTCTAAGTCTTTTGTATCGAACACCTCCAGTGTTTCTTCAAAGGCTGCCTGCATCTGCCGGATGCGGGTGTTGAAGTTTCCCTTGTCTTTATGCGGCTGATAACGCTTTGACAGATTTTCCAGTATCTGGTCTGCACTAGTTTCCCTGCCAAGTGCGATTCCCTCTTTTTCCATGCACCGCACAAGCACTCCGGTCAAAAGCATCCCCGGTCCGTCAAAGGCATCCATAAGCTGTTCCCTGCCCCTGCCCTTTTTCAGTTCATTATAAATATCCTGATAATAACGGCAGATATAACTTCTGTTGGCATACTTGATGTTGATGGATTCCGTCACTTCTTTCAGCACCTCTGTCCATGCCCTGCATTCCATGACTCTCGGATGCTCCTGTGCCGGAATTGTTTCCTCACCATATCTGCCTTTTAAATCCTCATTCCAGTCTTTGCAGGCTGACTGTAACCTCTTTACCGCACCATATCCATTGCGTACCAGAATCTCTGCCAGTCTGCCGCACGCCTCTATGCCTGCCGGATCATGGTCAAGGCACAGCACAACCGTATCCAGTCTGGGATTGTCTTTCAATGCCTGCAGCATGGCATGCTCTGCCACACCGTTTAAGGTGATATAACTGTTCCCCTGCCAGTTCTCTGGATACAGGGACAGAAATGATATCAGGTCAATGGGTGCCTCAAACACATACAGTCTGTTCCCGTTTCCCCTGTATCCAAATCCGTAGGCAGCTTCCGAGCCTTCCTGATTCAGCCGGAAGCTCCTGCCGTCAGAACAGCTCCCCTTCACATGGATATGCCGGATTTTCCCCTCGCTGTCCAGTCCGGCAAACACAATGTTGTGATGCTCCGCAGATTCATATATGGTTCCTTCCTTTGCAAAGTACGAGAGGATTTCCCTGTCAATATGACGTTTCTGCAGAAGATATGCATAGACTCTCTTCATGGTCGGATTTTTCTCCGGCAGTTTCAGTTCCTTTGGCTCTTTCGGTTCTTTTCTTTCCTCTGTCTGTTCTTTTTCTACAGACTGCCGTCCTTTCTCCGCTCTTCCCGGTTTTCTTTTTGTCTCCTGCCTTTTTCCCCGTTCAATAATCTGTCCCTGTTCTCCGTCCAGCAGATAGCTCACCGCCTCCGTGTAGGACATCCCGAAGAACTCCTGCATAAAATCAATGGCATGACTTCCGACCTGTCTGCTGTGGCGGTACCAACTGCTCCCCCGGAAAGTCACACTCCTGTGCCGTTTCCAACGCCATTCATTTCCGGAACGCTCCACTTCCTCATGCTCCCGGCGAAGGATGTCCGCAATATGTACCGCATTGGCTCGCTCCTTCTGTTCCTCTGTAAAATAAATAAAATCTCCCAATCGTACCTCCTCTCATCATTTCTACCACTCCTCCAGTGATCACTGTGTCTGTACCATGTCCTCATGGTCATCCACGGCATGTCCCTGTGCAATCTTCTTCTGACGGATTTTTCGTGCGAGTTTTCTGTCAATCCCCTGCCTGCGTCCTCCACTCTTTCTTCCAGCCACATTCTCTTCGATGATATGTTCCAGATGCCGCATGAGCCTTGTTGCCATTAAGAACAGATCGGGGTGTGGCATATCATTCCAGTGTTCTAAAAAATACGCTGCATAAATATTTCCCTGCTCTGCGGATTTTAAAAAATAATCGTATGCCAGTTCCTTGTCCTGCTGGACATCCTTTCCGATCAGATACACTTTCCCAAGGGCATATTGTGCATACTGGTTTCCGGTGTCTGCTGCCATCTTCAGATAATGCAGTGCCAGCTCTGTGTTCTTTGGCAGTTCTTCTCCGGCAAGATAAAGTTTCCCTAACCTGTATGCTGCAAATTGATTTTTCTGTTTCGCAGCCAGTGTCAGATACTGTATGGCTGCCGGAATGTTTTTAGTGTCCTCTTCCAGATATATTTTCCCAAGCTGATACTGTGCATAGCTGTTTCTGGCATCTGCGGCACGTTTCAGGTGGAACACTGCTTTTTCCATGTCCTCTGCTACCAGTGTGCCTTCCCTGTACAACCGTCCGATTGCATAATCCGCAAACGGATTTTCCTGTGCGGCTGATTCTTCCAGCCACTTTACCGCTTTTGCAATCTTTGCGTAATCCGGTGCTGTCCCAGACTCCCCGCTTAACTTTTGGCTCTCCTGTCTGATATAGAGTCTGGCAAGCTGATAGGAGGCATGGGTGTTGCCATAATCAGATGCCTTTGTCAGATAATGTTCCGCTTTCGTTTCGTCTGCCTCTGTCCCGATCCCATGCAGATACATGCAGCCGATACGATACCAGAGCGTATCATCCTTTGATCTTTTCTCAAGATTCAGAAAACCTAGAAAGGCTACACGATAACAATTTTCCGACTTTTCCTGATTTTTCTCTGTTCCGCATCCTGTCTCATACAGTTTTCCAAGTTCATACGCCGCATAGGGATTTCCCTTGCTGTAAGAACGGAACAGCAGACTATATGCGGTTTCCTCATCCTGCTCCACTCCTTTCCCCTGCAGATAGAGCATGCCAAGGGAATAGAGCGCATACTTATGTTCCTTTGCTGCCGCCTTGGAAAACCACTCCCCTGCCTGTTCCAGTTTCTCGTCTGTACCAAGTCCGTACTGATACATTTTTCCAATGCGGTATTCCAGATAGGTGTTACTTTTCTTCTGCTCTACATAATGCATTGCCGCCAATGCTTTTTTGTACCACACATCTGCCTTTTCTTTGTCTGCCTCACATCCAATGCCCTGTGCATAAATCTTTCCCATGTCGTGCATGGCATACGCATTTCCCTGCTCTGCCTCTTCCAGCATGATCTCATGGGCTGCCTCCTCATCCGGTTCTGCCTCCATCGTGCCATAGAGATATTCCCTCGCTTCTTTATACCGGTCCGTCCATCTGGCAAAATAAGAAACGGATTCCCCATGCTCTTCTTCCTGCCTGTCTGGTTCCTGCTCCTCCATCTCCGTCTGTCCAGGCAGGATATCCGGCATGTCCTCTCCCTGCAATGCGGCAAGGCTTTCTGTCTGCTGTTCGGATACTTCTTCCAGCCGTTCCATTCCCGTTTCCGCTTCTTCCAGATACAGATACCCTTCTCCAAAACGGACTGCCTCACGGATGACCATATTTTTAACGCTCTTTAGCTCCTTCTGCTGTGACAGCGGTATCATCTCTATTTCCGAATCTTTATAGTAATGCTGTATCTCCTCCCTGCTTTTTAGCCATGCCTGATAGCATTCTGCCACACGCTCTTCCTTTGCCAGTTCATCTACAATGTCATTTACGATGGCCTTCACATCTGCCTTTAAGTATCCATACACCTTTTTCCCTCCGGTATTTTTTAACCGTCTGGATAAAAGCTGCATCTGTTGTGCAATTTGGGGATGATGGCAGACTCCCTCCTGCATTTGCTGCAACAAAAAAAGCAGACTTTTTTCTGCCTGCTCTTTTAACTGGTTTCTCTGTTCGGTTGCTTTCTCATAGATGCTTAGAAACTCCTGCCGGAAGATATCATGTGCGTATGCAGAACGCATGGCATCAATTCCCTTTGCCGTCAAGTATCCCTCGGACGGATCAGAAGAATAGACCACCAGATGCACATGGGGATGATGGGATTCATTGTGGAATGCTGCATACCATTTCAGGTTCCGGCTGTCTATCTTATAATTCTCGCACAGCAACTGCACCCTGCTTCTCAACAGTGCCTGCCACTGTGCGGCACTGTCATAGCCTAGCCGCTCGGCATCCTCCCTCCGCAGGCTGATGACATTCGTCCAGATCACACCGGGATGATTTGCCACCTCTTCTGCCACACAGGACAGCACCACCGGTTCTCCCTCATTTGAAAACAGACCGTGAGTACCTATGATTTCTACTCCCGGTCTGTTTGCCAGATAATCCATGTAATTTTTCTTTTTCGCTATGATGTCAAGGTTATTCTCCAGCGCCTGCGTGATAAACTCAGATGCATTTTCTCTGGTTGGTCTTTGGATATAATCGTGATACTCATGCATCCGGTTCGCATCGGGAATCTTCGACAGAATATCTGCAATCAGACTTTTCTGCCGGTCGGTGGCTGGCAGCGAAGATGTCGTGCTGGCTACCTTCTCCACGCCTTCACGGGTGCCGATGTAATTGATGTAATTGGCAAGGTGTGCGGGCGGGGAGTTTTTGAGGTAGTTGCAGCGTAGGATAAGTTTGGGCATGGTGTCCTCCTTATTGGTCTGTCCCTAATTCCTTTTTCAGCTTTTCTGCTATTTTATTGAAATAATCTCTTTCTCCAATAAAATGCATATCGCCAACTGCCTGATATATATTCAATATCTCCAGAACACTCTTATAGTCGTTGCCTCCTCTTTTGTTTTCAACAAGTGCTTTCACAACATCATCAAATCTACTTTTATCCTTTTTATAGGTTGCCAGAAGCATCTCCAGATCATCTATTGTCATAATATAACATCTTGGATCTTGCTCAAATATTTCCGGCAATGAGCCGACTATCATCTGTGTATTGGTCATACTCTCATACAAAAGAAAAACCTTTATTACAGGTTTCTCTCCTTTATATTCCTGCTCTGATGCCTTCAACTGCTCATATGCCTCTTTTATGTTCCTGTTATAAAATATATCAATCTGCCCAACATCCGGCACCTGCTGTTTTGCTCCCAGTCCAAGTAATCCTGATTTTAATTCAAACAAAAATACCGCTTCATCCACTTCAACATAATAATCAGCACTCTTTTTTCTTTCCTCTGGAATCTTATGCCATGAATTCTTGGGCAGATATAAACCTGCCAGTTCTTCAAAGTAATCCTCAAACATCTCTCCAAAAGCAATTATAAATTTGGTTCCCCAATGATTGTTGTGATAGTAATCCCGAATCAGCCAGTACAATCCATCTGCTATCATCATCTGTACCAAATAGAAACTGACTGCAATCGTTTCTTTCGTCTTTTGCGTAATCACAAATGGTTTGTTGTAGAAAATCTGTTTTCGCAATGATGAGTTTCTCACCTGTTCATAGGTCACAGAATAATAACTTATAACCCGCTCCAGATTTTTCTTTGTCAGGATGCTATTTTCTTTTTTTCTATATAACTCTTCCGGTGCGCTTAATGGATCTGGATGAATAGAACACAGCCACCAGATAATCCATTCTACTGCTAACAATTCCTCTGCTGTAAGTCCAAATAATTCGTTTGTAATCACATTGATATCAACTATTTTTTCCCTGTTAATATTAGGCGAACCGATCAGCATATGGTAATTGCGGTTATAGTTCTGATATATCCATGCCGGATTTGCGTATTTAAATTGTTCATATGACATTCCCATCAAATATTTGAATATACTAGGCAGTCCATTATTTCCAATATATTCACTTCCTGAATGCTTATTTTCATACCCACGATACAGGTTGACCACTCTTCCTGCTAATTGTTCTGTCATAATATCATTTCTGTAATCATTGGAATTCGTGATAGAAAGATATGCCATGTTTGGAATATCCCATGCCGATAACATGACTTTTGCCTGCTTATGTATAAAACCATGCTGAATAATGTTTAAAGGAAATGTAATATTACATACCAAATGTTCATCTAATTTTTCTACTTGATTTTTATATATTTCAATAGATTTTTCTGCAAAAAAATAGATAAAATCTCTGGTAGCATAGTTCTTAATGAACCCTTCAAAATCTTTCAACTATGTTTCCTCCTCATAAATTCACAGCTTTTAAGAGTACAGAAAAGACCACTACCGAAGTAATGGTCCTGTATTCCCTTCTGTGATGTACTCTGTAAAGGGTGGTTTCTGCCACCTGAATACATAACGGCTGGCGGCTCATTTGTGGTGAATGTATGCAGCCGAAAGGCGGTGGTCAATCAATAGAATCCAGTATTTTCTTGATGGGCACACAGTACAGAGTATGAAAAAGCTGCTGAAACTCTCCTTTTCTGGATTGTTCAGCAGCTTTTTATGTAAAATCCTTTGCAAATATATCTGCCCCCACGCAGGGTTCCTTGTGCTGAGCAAATCTGTTAGAATAATCGGAATAAGTCGAACAGAATTATTCTATTCTCACATCAACCTTTTCGATATGGACATAAACCATTGGTAGAGTAACGATTATTTGGTTTCTCGGCTTTCGGGTGTTCTCAACGTAATAGCATACACTGTTTCCGCTTTTCCATCGGTTATGTTTCCACCGTATCGGAATAGTTCTGGCACTTTAATCGGGGCTGAACTCCTTATCAGTGATAACATAATTAAATTCATTTGTGCCGAAGATTTCTTTATCTAAATCTGTAATGGTAAATGTAGTTCCATCAAATTTCATATTTCCGCTGGTGCTATCAATGGTTGTATCGTTTTCCACAGTATTCAGATAAGCAATCCGGTCTCTGCCATGCAGTTCATAGGCTTGCCAACCATCCACCCCCTGAAAATAGGCTGTAACCTTGGCAAATGGTTCATCATTCTCCTTTTTGCAAATGAGATAACTGCTGCTATCCTCAGATACCCATGTAGCAGTCATTCCCCAAGGACCTTCCTTGCTGACATATTCTCCGAATTCATGATTGTTTGTCCAGGTAATTCCCAGGTAAGTCATAAATCCTACAACTACCAAGACAGCTACCAGAGCTACTGCAAGGATAACACCAATTACAGTCTTAGTTTTCTTTTTCATCTAAATCACTCCTTCTTAAATTTGTCTGTTAAGAAATTTTTGATTTAGCTTACGCTCACATTATATCAATATTCAAAAGGATAGTCAATTTAATCCGTCTAAGGGCGCACTTACTCACCACTCAAAAGTGGGCGGTGCTACTGCCTGCGGCAGTCGTGCGCTCTCCGAGGGGGGACGGTTGCCTTCTTCGGCAGGTAGCACTATGCAGCCAAGAGGGGTTGACACCCCTCTGTTTTTACAAAGCCGTATTGCAATGCGAAATATCCCCTTGACAAATCGACTCCTGATAATTAATTTTTTTCTAACTCTCTCAACAACTCATCTGGGAGAATTACTTTTACTCTTGAATGCTTAAAATCAGCCGGATTTCGTGTAACAATATAATCTGCCATAGACTCAACTGCACATTCTTCCTGCAGACCATCTTCAAAATCTGAAAATGCATTGTTTTCCAATGCAGCTACTATCTTCTTTTCATTCAAGTCAGAAATCTGAAATATCTCACATAAATTTTTCAGAAGAAATCTTCTTTCTTCCTGACTGAAATTTTTTCTAAGAATATAAAACAAGTTTGGTATGCTATGTGCCGCAAGTATTCCTGTTATTTCCCTTGCCGCACATTTTTCCATAATTCTTTTTGCATCATCAGCATATGGTTCCCGATTGGCAAGTGCATCTATAATAATATTTGTGTCAACCAATATTACCATACTTTTCCTCCCTTGCCTCCTGTAATTCCTTGTCTGCGTCAAAATCTTCTGGTAATCTTCCGCTGAACTTCAGCACATTCTGGAGTGCTTCCATTGCCTGTTTCTTATCTGCAGGTCTGTTGGATGACATTTCCTCAAGATTCTGAAGAATATTAATCACATAAAACATTTTTTCATCTGGAATACGTTCTATCAATTCAACTGCCCGTTCCTTCATCTGTGTCATCATGTACCACTCCTTCCTTTTCTTTTATCATACTGTAAGTCTTACCGCATTTCAATAAATTATTTCTTAAAAACGATCCCCCTGCTGATATTGATATGCCTCCTCAAACCTCACTGCTCCATTGATCCGTTTCACCTCTTCTGCACACTTCGCCTGCAGCTTTCCGAGTGCCTGCTCATCCACACCATGGCTGTATGCGATCACATGGGACAGCTTGGAAGTTTCCACTGCAAGTTTATACATTGCACGAGCCA
>OLWC01000931.1_pt1 | contig 10981 bp, 10 predicted proteins | sample 1673911 | NCBI WGS metagenome assembly OLWC01 (sample SAMEA103958134, study PRJEB25191) | human gut metagenome
GCGACTACTACGTGCTGGGTGGTCTCCTCATGGCGCTGCCCTATGTGTATACCGCCCTCACGGCCCGCAGGAAACGGTTCTCCTCCCTGTGGACAGTCATTGCCGGGGTGTATACCTTCTTCATGGTGATAATTCCTTTCATCTACATCGGCTACTACGTCCTCTTCGGCGGTGAAATGGATATGTTTGCCATGATGGCCGTACGCTCCACCCATTTGAAGGAAATCAAGGACTTTCTGCGTACCATGGGCTCCCCGGTCCATGCAGTTATGGCAGCGGCAGCTCTGGCCATTGTCATTGCCTGCGCCGTCACCCTCTCCCGGAGCCTCATGAGAAAAGCCAGGACCTTTGAAGGAAACATCTTCCGGGGCAGCGGGAAAGCCTTCCCCATCGGTTTGGCAGTGATTTCCCTCCTCTTCTTCGGCGGCTTCTACCGTCAGATTACCCATGTATTTCCTGCCTCCATCATTAAAGCGCTGAACTCCTCAGGCAGCGAATTCCAGCTCCTCCAGAAGCTGAACGACAACCTGGACAAGAATGTCAAAACCATGACCTTCATCCCGCCGAATCCGGGAAGCGGCATTGACGAAGGCACCCACATCGTCATTATCGGCGAAAGCGCCAATAGGGACCACATGAAGGCCTTCACGCCGGACTATCCGGAAAATACCACCCCCTGGCTTTCGGAAATGGCCAAGTCAAAGGACTTCGCCCTGGGATACAAAGCCTACTCCAATTTCCCCAATACCCTTTTCTCCCTGTCCTACGCCATGACCAGCGCCAACCAGTACAGCGACATGTCCTTTGAAGACGTGGTGAGCATGGTGGACGTGGCCAAAGCCGCCGGCTACCGCACTGACTGGATTTCCTTCCATAACCGGAGCTCCATGTCCAGCGCCGGCGTCACCATGATTGCAGAACGCTGCGACGACTCCTACTGGGAAAAGAACTATGACGGCTACACCCTGGAAGTGCTGAAGAAACTGCCGCCTGCCAAAAAGCGGATCATCTTCATCAACATCGACGGCAGCCACTACACCTACATTGCCCGGGTGCCTGTGAACCTGCGGGACAAACTGGGCATTTCCAAAGAAGACCCCTACCATGACTACGACCTCACCATCGCCTATGACGACCAGGTGATGAAGGACATCTTCGAATACGCCAAGGCAAACCTGAACCTGAAATCCATGATCTACTTCTCCGACCACGGCGAAAATATGAAGCACTACCACACCACCTCCCCCTTCTACTACGACATGGTACATATTCCCTTCTTCGTTTACCTCTCGCCGGACTACCAGGCCGCCCATCCGGAACTCATGCCTGCCCTGAAATCCCATGAGCAGCAGGTCTTCACCAACGACCTGGCCTTCGACACCGTTACTGGCATCTGGCAGGCAAAGACCAATTTCTACCAGTCCAAATACGACTTCTCCTCGAAGGACTACGCCATCAACATGGATAACGCCACTACCTTCGAAAGAAAGAAGAAAATCAAAGACGACCCTGTGTGGCAGGGCAAATAAAAAAGAGCTGTGAAAAAATAATGATTTTTTTCACAGCTCCTTTTGTATGGGAGAGCCTTATTCTGTGCCTTCCAGAACGCATCACGGCAGCACCTTCCAAGCCGTCAGGCCCCTTCCCCAGGAAGGAACTCCGCGGAAGCGGCGGGGATAGGTCCCGCCGTAAAGCAGAGGGCATTGACTCCAGCCTCTGGACCCATAAAAATCAAGAATTTCAAGTCGACAGGCCAGTCCATCCAAAGAACCCTTTTACACAACCTGCCGCGAAGGGGCGCCTTTTTTTATTCCTATTTGCGCCGCCAGGCGCCACCTTCCCCCTCTGAACCTTATGAACCCTCTGAACCTTTTTACTAATCTCTGGAGAACAGATCCCTGGTATATACCTTATCCTTTACCGGCAGGAGATCTTCACTTACCCGGTTAGCCAGAATGATGTCCGATGTCTCCCGGAAAGATTCCAGGTCATGGGTGACGGGCACACCTTCAAAGGTATCCTTGTCCAGGGTGGGTTCATAAATGATAAGGTCTATCCCCTTTTCCTTCAGCCTTTCGATGATACCCTGGATGGCGGAAGAACGGAAATTATCACTGCCGCTCTTCATGGTGAGGCGATAAATGCCCACCCGTTTTGGCGAAAGAGAAGCGATATGGTCTGCAATGTACTGCTTCCTTGTTTCATTGGCCTCCACCACCGCGCGGATCATGGTTTCCGGCACATCCCTGTAATTGGCCAGAAGCTGCTTTGTATCCTTGGGCAGGCAGTAGCCGCCGTAGCCGAAGGAAGGATTATTGTAGAAATCGCCGATGCGGGGATCATAGCCCATGCCCTTGATGATATCGGCGGTGCGCAGCCCCTTTTCCTCGGCGTAGGTGTCGATTTCATTGAAATAAGCCACCCGGATGGCCAGGAACGTATTGGAAAAGAGCTTGATGGACTCCGCTTCCGAAGACCCCGTAATGAGCACAGGAATCTCTTCCTTAATGGCCCCCTCCTGCATGAGGGATGCAAAAAGGCGGGCCCCCGAAAGAAGGGATTCCTTTCCCTTCGGAATACCGACAATAATGCGGGACGGATAGAGATTGTCATAGAGTGCCTTTCCTTCCCGGAGAAATTCCGGCGCAAAGAGAATGGAAAGGGTGGGGTACCTCTCAGAAATCTTCTGGGTGTAGCCGATGGGGATGGTGGACTTGATCACCACCAGTGCCCTCGATTTCACCCGCTGGATCTGGGACAGAATGGACTCTACAGCCTTCGTGTCGAAATGGCCGGTGACATCATCATAATTCGTAGGCGCCGCAATGATGATGAGCTCCGCCTCCCGGTAAGCACTGTCCCCGTCCAGAGTGGCAGTGAGAGAAAGATTTTTATGCTTCAGGTAGTCCTCAATATAGGCATCCGCAATGGGAGACTCCCGGCGGTTCACCATATCCACCTTCTCCGGAATCACATCCACCGCAGTCACCTCATGATGCTGGGCAAGAAGAATGGCGTTGGACAGTCCCACATAGCCGGTACCGGCAATGGCAATTTTCATAATGTTTCCTCGCTTCTTTAAAAGATTCTTTACCTTATTATACTCTTTCCCCGCCCCCTTTGCGACAGCCCGTGAGACGCCGATGCGGCCAGGATGACTCTATAGGCAGAGAAGCGAGGAGCCCGGAAGAGCGGCCGCCACATCCTGCCTGCGCACATCCATGGAAAGCAGGATCGCCGCCCTTCCCTATGATCGCTTCCCTGTCAGCCGGCTGAAAATTTCATAGAAAAACTTCCTGGAATCCCCGAGGCGCTTTCGGTACCCGCTTCAGGATTTCAGGGAGTTTTTTTGCGTGGCTTTCGATATCTATGGAGCAGGAGAGGGCAGCGTGAGTCTTTTAGGAAATGACAGGCCGGCGAAGGGAGAAATATGTAAATGGAAAAGGAACCAAATGATGAAGAGTGCACAGCTTTGGCCGGTTCAGGTGGTTGAGTACACTTTATAGCGATTTATAAATTACTTTCATATGCTTTTAAATTGTTATTTATAGGGATAGGGCATATAATATTGTAAAGACTTTGTAAAAAGCCTGCATTTCATTTTAGTCATGCGATTTAACTTCAGAAATTCCAAGGGAGGACAAAATGAATCGGTTCAAGCGTTGTCTCATTGCTGCAGCGGCAGCAGGTTTTGCGGTTATGCTGGTAGCAGGTTGTGGAGGCGGTTCCGGTAAGGCTGATAGCAGTGCTGCTTCCGGTAAGGCTTCTATAAATATTGTTCAGGTAAAAAGTGAAAAAGAGGCTGACCTGGTTGATCAGGCTAAAAAGGAAGGGGTCGTTAAGGTCTATTCTATTACCAGCCGTGTTGCTAAGGCCGGTGCCGGATTTGAAAAGAAATATGGCATCAAGGTGGAAGCCAGCGACATGAAGGATTTTGAACTGATTGATAAGGTGACTACTGAAGTGAAGGGAAATGCAGACGGTGCGGATATGGTTATCTGTCAGGATTCAGGCCGTGTGTATGGAGAACTTCTGGCAAGCGGCTATCTTGAAAATTACATCCCGGCAGACCTGAAAGGTGATATTCCTGAGAAGAATCAGACGCCTCTTGTATTTGCCTACATGAATAAGGTATTTATGTATAACGATGAAAACGGGAAGCCCTGTCCGATTTCCAATATCTGGCAGCTTACAGATCCATCCATGAAGGGAAAATTCTTCTTTAAGAGTCCGATGCAGGAAGGTATTAATGCCAATTTCCTGACTATGCTTACAAAGCCTGAGATATCAGACAAACTGGCCAAAGCCTATGAAGATTATTATCATAAGAAACTGGAACTGACTACGCCTAATGCAGGGTATGAATGGATTAAGCTGGCTTTTACCAATGGTCTTGTTATGGGATCCAGTGATACATCTATGACTGAATCCATCGGTGTGAAGGGTCAGGATAACACGGCCGTAGGACTTTTGAACTATTCCAAGATTCGTTATAAAGATAAAAAGAACCTGGCCCTGGCAGCTGCGGATAACATTAATCCATATTCCGGCTTCTATTATCCGGAGTATGTGCTGATGGTGAAAGGCGCAAAACATCCGGCAGCAGCAAAACTCTTTATCCAGTACCTGATGACACAGGAAGGATTCAAGAGCTGGTCTTCCGATATGGGTACCTATTCCGGTAATACGACCATTGCTGTAGCTAAAGGAGATAAACCGCTGGCTGAATGGGAAAAGGTACTTGTAGGCGATGATCCGCAGTATATTTTTGAACATCGTGCGGAAGTCGAAGAATTTATCAGTCAGTTTATCTGAAAGAAATCTATGTAAGTATTGGAACACCGGGACATGATGCGGGAATCTGTGAAGCGATCAGCGCGGTTCTCCCTCATTCCCGGTTTTCTATATAATGAATGAGGTCTTAATTATGAATGCAGCTGTCAGGCTGAAGATGTTTTTCCGAAAGCCTTATAATGTGATACTGGTGGTGCTTTTTGTGGCCCTGGTACTTCTTACACTTCTGCCGCTGCTTTCCATCGTTATGGATACAGTGACGGTTCATTCTTCTGAGGTTATGCGTATTCATGGAACGCATGCAGGAGATTTTACGGATTATCATTGGCGCAAGGTACTGATGGATGGTCAGAATAGTATTAATATTTTTTATAAACCGCTTTGGAATACTATTATGATTTCCATTGCTACCTGTGTCATTGCAATTGGCTGCGGGGGCGGGATGGCATGGCTTATTACGAGAAGTGACATCCGGTTTAAACCATTGCTTTCAGCACTGTTTGTGGTTCCCTATATCATGCCTTCCTGGACATTGGCATTGGCATGGCTGGACTTTTTTAGAAATCCACTGGTAGGCGGGGTGCCCGGCATATTCACGGCACTTACCGGAATTGTTACGCCCAACTGGTTCGCCTATGGCTTTTTCCCGATTTCTGTGGTTCAGGGACTGCATTATGCACCCTTTGCCTATATTCTGATAGGCGGGATTCTGAAGCATATGGATGCTAATCTGGAAGAAGCTGCACAGCTTCTCCATGCATCGCGGATGCAGATTTTAAAGAGAATCACTCTGCCTATGGTGAAACCGGCGATTCTTTCTACTTTCCTTCTCGCGTTTTCAAGTTCCATGAGTGCTTTTGCAGTGCCGGCTTTCCTTGGGGCGCCGGTGCGATATCAGGTGCTTACGACCCAGCTCTATAGAACACTGCAGGGGTTAAACCCGGGTTATGGATATCTCATGGCTCTGGTGCTTATCCTGATTGGCGTAGGGATTATGCTGGTGAACCAGAAAGTACTGGACAGCCGTAAATCCTATACAACGATTACCGGGAAAAGTTCCCAGATTTCTCTGGTGAAGCTGCGTTCACTCAGGAACCCTCTTTCCGTTATTCTTTCTATCCTTCTTATCTGTGTAACGGTAGTACCGCTTATTACTTTCGCGGTGGAATCCTTCATTGTGGAACCGGGAAATTATTCACTCAGCAACTTCAGTACCGTTTTCTGGACCGGTGCCGGTTCGACAGACATTGCTAATGGAGAACCTGGAATTCTTAGAAATCACAGCGTGTATCGCGGACTGATAAACAGCCTTGTGCTTTCAGTGATTTGTGCATTCTTTGCCGGTACCATTGGCATTCTGGCCGGATATTCCATTGTTCGCAAAAAGGGGACTTTCCTGTCTAATGCAGTCAGCCATCTGACCTTTTTCCCCTACCTGATTCCAAGTATGGCTTTCGGGGCTATTTACCTTTCTATGTTCAGTGTTCCACGTGGACCGATTCCTGCTCTTTATGGTACATTTGCCATTCTGGCCCTTATTGGAACAGTAAAATATCTGCCCTTTGCCTCCAAATCCGGCATCAACTGTATGCTGCAGCTGGGAAATGAAATAGAAGAGTCAGCCATTATTATGGGGATTCCCTGGTGGAAGCGTATGGTCCGTATTATTATTCCTATTCAGAAGACCAGCATCCTTTCAGGGTATCTGCTGCCGTTTATTTCCTGCATGAGAGAGTTATCTCTCTTTATCCTGCTTGTTACACCGTCTACGGCTGTATTGACAACCATGCTTTTCCAGTACAACGAAAAAGGCTGGAATCAGTATGCCAATGCCATTAACCTGCTGATCGTATTTGTCGTATTATTTGTGAACTGGATTATTAATAAGCTCACCGGAGCGTCTATTGATAAGGGGATTGGTTGAAGATGCCTGAAATTATCTTAAAAAACGTCACGAAAACATTTGATCATACCAACGCCGTAGACCATTTGAATCTGGTTATAAAAGACCGCGATTTCATTACCCTTCTGGGGCCGTCAGGCTGTGGTAAAACAACGACCCTGCGTATGATTGCAGGCCTGGAAACGCCGACTTCAGGAGAAATCATTATCGATGGACAGACCGTCTTTTCTTCTGAAAAAGGGATTGATGTACCGCCGCAGAAGCGGAACGTTGGCTTTCTGTTTCAGAATTATGCCCTTTGGCCACATATGACAGTGCTCCAGAATATTACCTTTGGCCTTGAAAATTTGAACTGGGAAAAGGAAAAAATCAGGGAGCGTTCTTCCAAGCTTATGAAAATGCTGCAGATTGAAGAATATAAAGACCGCTATCCGGCAGAACTTTCCGGCGGCCAACAGCAGCGTGTCGCTATCGCAAGAGCAATCGCCGCAGACCCCGACCTTATCCTTGCGGACGAGCCGTGCGGAAATCTTGACAGCCGCTCCGGAAAGGAAGTAATGGAATTGCTTCTCTCCCGCCACAAATGCGGTAAAACCGTCATTCTTATCACACACAGCCTTTCCGACGCCAAATATGCCGACAGGATACTGACCGTCTGTGATGGAAAACTGTATAAATAATTTTCGCAAAGTGCTTGCAAATCCGAAGCAGATAGTGTATAATATTATCTGTTAATTTAATATGCAAGCACGCCTCCTTAGTTAAATGGATATAATAAACCCCTCCTAAGGGTTAGTTGTGAGTTTGATTCTCGCAGGGGGGGTGCCAAATGCACAGCTGAAAAGCCTGGTAAAATCAAGGCTTTTCGGCTTTTTTTATTTTTGCTCAAATACAACAAAAGTAAAAAAGCGAGAAATCTCATTAACAAATTGTAACATAAACGAAGCAACAAATCGAAATTTACCTCTATTAAGGCATACAAACTCTTGACAATAAAGCTCCTATATAGTATAATTTAATGAACTACTATATAGGAGCATTTGTATGAAAACAAACGGTGGATTTCTTGTTACCAAAATAAAACAACTTGGAGACCGGATTTTTGAGAAGATTCTCAGCGAAAAGAATATTGATGCGTTTAATGGAGCCCAGGGGCGTATTCTTTATGTGCTGTGGCAGGAGGATGGTATCTCAATCAGGTCACTCTCGACTAAATGCGGATTAGCGATAACATCTCTTACTACGATGCTGGAAAGAATGGAAAATCAAGGGCTGATAAGCCGTGTTCAGTCTGAAACGGACAAAAGGAAAACACTCCTGTTTCTGACTGAGAAAGCACATGCCTTAAAGGGCGAGTACGATTCTGTATCTGATGAGATGGGCAGTATTTACTACAAAGGTTTTTCAGAGGAAGAAATTACCCGGTTTGAGGAATGCCTCGACCGCATCAGAAAGAATCTTGAGGAGTGGCAGAAGTCATGAGTATTTGTATCAAAGATCAGATTCAGAACATGAATATCGTCATTGGCTGCACAGTGGGGTGTACATATTGCTATGCCCGCAACAACGTGAAACGCTGGCATATGATTGATGACTTCGCTGACCCTGAATTCTTTCCGGGTAAGCTCAAGATGATGGAAAAGAAACGTCCGCAGAACTTTCTTCTTACCGGCATGAGCGATCTCTCCGGATGGAAGCCGGAATGGAGAGACGAGGTATTTGCAAAGATCCGTGAAAATCCACAGCATCAGTTCCTGTTCCTTACCAAGCGACCTGATTTGCTGGATTTTGATACCGATCTGGAAAACGCATGGTTTGGCGTTACGGTGACGAGGAAAGCAGAACTGTGGCGTATCGACGCCCTTCGGAAAAACGTCAGAGCAAAGCATTACCATGTTACCTTTGAGCCGTTATTCGACGATCCCGGCACAGTTGACCTTTCCGGAATCAATTGGATCGTTGTCGGCACCATGACCGGAGCTCAGAGCAGGAAGATTCATACGGAGCCGGAATGGGCATGGTCTCTGGCGGACCAGGCACATAAGCTCGGCATTCCGGTGTTTATGAAGGAAGACCTTGTCCCTATCATAGGGGATGAAAATATGATTCAGGAAATGCCGGAAGAATTTAATAAAGTGTTAGAGGTACAGAAATCATGGAAGAAGTAATAAATGGAATCCTCATTCGTGAGGTGGAAACAAAGAATATCATGACTAAGTCTAGTCTGCCGGTAGGCGGTTACTCGGTCAATCCCTATGTGGGCTGTACACATGCCTGCAAGTATTGCTATGCTTCTTTTATGAAGCGCTTTACCGGGCACAAGGAGGAATGGGGCACTTTCCTTGATGTGAAGCATTGGCCGGAAATTAAAAATCCGAAGAAATATGCCGGACAGCGGGTGGTCATCGGTTCTGTGACAGATGGCTACAATCCACAGGAGGAGCAATTCGGGAATACCAGAAAACTTCTGGAGCAGCTGATCGGCAGTGACGCAGATATTCTGATCTGCACAAAGTCGGATCTTGTGGTACGGGATATTGATCTGTTGAAGAAGCTTGGACGAGTAACCGTTTCATGGTCGATCAACACACTGGATGAAAATTTCAAGAACGATATGGACTCTGCTTCGAGCATTGAGCGCCGTATCGCTGCTATGAAGCAGGTATATGAAGCAGGTATCCGTACAGTCTGTTTCGTATCCCCGGTATTCCCCGGTATCACGGATTTTGAAGCAATCTTTGAGCGGGTAAAGGATCAGTGCGATCTGTTCTGGCTCGAAAATCTCAATCTTCGAGGCGGTTTCAAAAAGACAATTATGGATTATATCGCCGGAAAATATCCTGATCTTGTACCACTTTACGACGAGATCTATAACAAGCATAACCGCAGCTACTTTGAAGCACTTGAAGTAAAAGCTGAGAAAATGGCTAAGAAGTATGATTGTGCCTTTGTGGATAATGAAATGCCTTATGGCAGAGTCCCGCAGGGGCATCCGGTGATCGTAGATTATTTCTATCATGAGGAAATCCGTGGGACAGAGAATACCGGAAAAAGAAATCGCTAACTTCTTATTTACAGAACGGATGCGCAGGGCAAGATTATCCCGTGCGTGATTCATAAGGAGGGTGATTTTTTTGAAAAATGAAATTGTTTTATTTACAGATGGCGATATAAATATTGAAGTTGAGCTAAGTCCAGAATTAGAAACAGTTTGGCTAACACAGAAACAAATGGGAGAATTGTTTGAAGTAAAACAGGCAACGTTAAGTGAACATATCAATAATATTATATCGTCAGGCGAGTTGGATGAGACTTCTATCGGTTTTTCCGATAAAAGTTCCAGCATTGGTTGCGATTACGCTTATGATTGCAGAGTCAAGACCAGAAGAAAAAGATATAATGGTGAATCTTGTAATGAATTTTTTGACAATGTAGTTAGTTCGTGAAATTTAAGTTTTTGAGGCTAAAATCAATATAAATAATACTAGACAGATTTGTCCAATAGCGTAAATACGGCATTCTCTCGCTTTGTGTCGTGTTGTATATTTGCTCATTAAGTTAGTCTGTTGATGAAAGGAGGCAGCTAATATGAACCAAAAGAAAATAGGAAGTTTTTTGAAAGAACTTCGTAAAGAAAAGGGAATTACACAGGAAGAATTTGCGGAAAATCTAAATGTATCTGGAAGAACTGTATCTCGTTGGGAGACAGGGGTTAATATGCCAGATATTAGTCTATTAGTTGATATTGCAGAATTTTTCAATGTAAGTATTCCTGAAATCATCAATGGAGAAAGGAAAAGCGAGATTATGGAAAAAGAAGTAAAAGAAGTTGCAGAAGCAATGTCTAATTATGCAGCTGCAGAAAAGTCAGTAATATTAAAGAGAGTAAAATTGATAAGTATTATAGGGCTAATATCTTTAGTTATAGGATTAGTCATGGAAGCAATTAATTATGATTCTATGATTCCGATATACGAGTGTATGAAAGAAACATGTTTAGGCTTTGGTGTTGGAGCGTTGGCTACAATGGTTCTTTATACAACAGGTATACTTGAAAAAATAAAAAATAGAAAGTCGAAACAAATGAAAATAGTAGCAATTTTTTGTTCCGGAATAATAGCAATATGTATTATTGTATCTTTGATATTAACAATTATTTGATGTAGAATTCTTGAGTTAGAGATAAACATAAAATTGAAATTTTTCTGTACGATACACAGATAACTTCTAGTTGTTTAAACTTCCCTATAATTTAATAGAGCAGACGGCATTTTAGTTATGCTG
>OLWC01000932.1_pt1 | contig 10968 bp, 11 predicted proteins | sample 1673911 | NCBI WGS metagenome assembly OLWC01 (sample SAMEA103958134, study PRJEB25191) | human gut metagenome
GGAAAACTATTTCCAGTCTGCGGGGCTCATTCACCTCGGCGTGCAGATCGTCGACGCGCGGCACAAGCCGACGGCGGACGACGTGACGATGCACGACTACTTCGTGCAGACGGGCTGTCCCGTCGTGATCGTGGCAAACAAGCTCGACAAGCTCAAAGCGCGCGAGATCGAGCCGAATCTTGCCCAAATTCGCGAGACGCTGAGTTTGCGCGACGATGAGCTCGTCATTCCGTTCTCTGCCGAAAAGGGCACGGGCAAGGAGCAGCTGATTGCGGCGATCCTCGACCATTTGAACGACTGAAAAGGAATAATGCTTCACAGAAAAGCCTCTGTATGGGTTGACCATACAGAGGCTTTTTATCGTATTTCCCGGGGAATCAGCGGCGCAGCGTCAAAAGCGCGGTGCAGTGGGAGAAGGATTCAAACGTCAGCGCAGGGAAGTGAGGGCGGAGCTCGTCATAGACGAAGTAAATTTCATCCTCGTCCCACTCACTGCCTGCCGCAGTTCGACACGCTTCGAGCTCTTCGCGCGTGCGGAAGGCGACGTCGCCGATGAAAAGACAGCCGTCCTGCTTCAAAAGCGGCAGAAGCGCGCGAAGAAAGTCGATTTTCTGCGTGTCCGTCAGGTGGTGGAGCGAGTAGGTCGCGACGATGGCGTCGTACTGCTGCGCACGAAGCTCGGGCACAAGGCCTTTGGAAAAATCGCCCTGATAGAGCCGCGCGTCCGGCATTTTTGCCTGCGCCAGTTCGATCATGCGCGCGGAAAAGTCCTGCCCATAGATTTGGCAGCCCTGCTCGTAGAGCCGCGAGGTCAAAACGCCTGTGCCGAAGCCAATGTCCAGCACATCACGCCCGCTCTGCGCGAGCACGCGCTGATAGAGCGCATTCATCATGGCGCGGTAACCCGCAAAGGGATAGCGGTCGTTCTCGTCGGAGAGGCCGACGCTCTTGTCATAGCCGTCGGCCCAGAGGTCGAAGCCGGTATTGTTCAGCATGTCAGTCCTCCTTTTCGTTCAGCGGGGGAAGTCCCAGCTCATAGAACGCCACGGCGCTCGCTGCGGCGACATTGAGCGAGTCGACGCCGTGGTACATCGGGATCCTGACCGTGTAGTCGCAGCTCGCGATGGTCGAGGACGCGAGCCCGTCACCCTCCGTGCCCATGACGATGGCAAGCTTTTCTTCGGCGGCAAGGCGCGGATCGTCGAGCCGTACGGAGTCGTTGCGCAGTGCCATCGCGACGGTGCGGAAGCCGAGATCGCGCAGCAGCTGCGTCCAGTCGCCGCTTTCGGGCAGGTAGGTCCACGGGATGAGGAACACATTTCCCATGCTGACGCGCGAGGCGCGGCGATAGAGCGGATCGCTCCCCGCAGTCGTGAGCAGCACCGCGTCCATGCCGAGCGCGGCGGCAGAGCGGAAGATCGCGCCGAGGTTCGTGGGGTTCATCACGTTTTCCAGCACCGCCACGCGCGACGCGTCCTGCAGCAGCACTGCCGGGTCGCGCAGCTTCGGCCTGCGCATCGCACAGAGCATCCCGCGCGTGAGATGAAAGCCCGTCAGCTGCGTCAGAACGTCCAGCTCCGCCGCGTAGACCGGAACGTCCGGGCACCGCGCCAGCAGCGCCGCGCCCTTGCCCTCAATATGCTTCTGCTCCATCAGAAACGACACCGGCGCGCAGCCCGCGTCCAGCGCCCGGCCGATGACCAGCGGGCTTTCGGCCACGAACAGCGCGTTTTCCGGGTCGGCGCGGTTCACCAGCTGGTTTTCCGTCAGCCGCGCGTAAACATCCAGCTCCGGCGCGTTAAAATCGGTGATCTGATGAATTTCCATGTTTTTTCGTCCCTTTTCGTCAGAATAGCTGTATTATAGCATTGACAAGCGGAGGCCGCAACTTTTATAATCGCATCGAATACAGATAAAGCGAGGATCAGACCATGTATCAGCTTGCAATTTTTGACCTGGACGGGACGCTGCTCGACACGCTGGCCGATCTGCGGCAGGGACTGAATTATGCGCTTTCCACGCAGGGCTTTGCGCCCAGAACGCTTCCGGAGGTGCGCGCGTTTGTCGGCAACGGCATCCGGAAGCTGATCGAGCGCGCCGTCCCCGCAGGCACGGACGAGGCGCAGATCGAAGCGGTCTTCGAGGCGTTCAATCCCTATTACGCCGTCCACTGCGCGGATTTTACAACGCCCTATCCCGGCATTTCGGAGCTGCTGCGGCAGCTGCAGGCGGACGGCGTCGTGTCCGCCGTCGTGTCCAACAAGCCGGATTATGCCGTGAAAACGCTCTCCGCGCAATATTTCCCGGGACTTCTGGCCGCAAGCGCGGGCGCGAAGGACGGCGTGCGAAAAAAGCCCTGCCCGGACGCCGTGTTCGAGGTCGTCCGGCAGCTGGGAGCCGAGGCGCTGCGCGCCGTCTACATCGGCGACTCCGAGGTCGACGTGGCCACGGCCCGGAACGCGGGCCTGCCCTGCATTTCAGTCAGCTGGGGCTTCCGCGACCGGGATGTGCTCGTCAACGCGGGAGCCGAAACCATCTGTGACAGTATGGACGCGCTCTACCGTGCGCTGCGGAAGGGCTGAGGCGCGCATGGAGCGGAAAAATAACTACGAGATCCAGGCCGGACAGGCGCGGAAGCTGTTCTGCGCGCACGATCTGGACACGGTCGCCCGCGCGCACGGATTGCGGACGGACGGGGATTTTTTATATCTGCGCCTGCTCAGTGAGGACTACCGCGTCAGCCGTGCAGACGGATATATCGCGCGCCGGGGCTCCGGCGCGTGGCTCCCGGCGGACGGGTTTGACGAGACGCTCACAATCTTCGACCTGCTCTGCGACGCGAAGCCGGGCCGCAGAGCGGCAGGGGCGTGGAAAACGACGCTGGATTTCGGCGGACAGGTCCACCGGGGCCTGATGGAGCCGAATCGCGCGGACGCGCTGGAGCTGCTGTACGACCGGCGGCCGGAGCTGCTGGAGCGCGCCTGCCTGCGCCTCGGCGGCACGCCGATGGCGGGCGCGGATGTGAGCTTTTCGCTGCCGTTTTTCGAGGAGCTTCGCATTGCCGTCCAGTTCTGGCACGGCGACGACGAATTTGCGCCCCGCCTGCGCGTCCTGTGGGACGCGAACGCGGATCAGTATCTGCGCTATGAGACGATGTATTATGCCATCGGCCTGCTCAAATCCCGCCTGCGGGCATATGGCGGGGAATAAAAAGCAGCGTGTATGCAGCCCTTGCATACACGCCGGTTCCCATGTATAATGAAGCAAACCAAAAAAGAGGTACTGCCATGCTTGATTCCTATCTTTCCGCGCTCTGCCAATACGCCGTGCGCACGGGGCTGATCCAGACGGACGATGTGGTCTGCTGCCGCAACGCGCTGCTGGAAGCGCTTGCGCTTGATTCCTTTGACGAGGCTGCCGCGCCTGCGGAGGCGCCGCTTGCCGAGCTTTTGCAGACTTTGACGGACGACGCCGTTTCGCGCGGCGTGTGCCCGGACAATCAGACCGCGCGCGATCTGTTCGACACGAAGCTCATGGGCGTTCTCACGCCCCGACCGCATGAGGTTCGCACCAGCTTCCGCACGCTCTATGAAGTCTCCCCGCGCGAAGCGACCGACTGGTTCTACCGCTTCAGCCAGGATACCAACTATATCCGCCGCGACCGCATCGCGAAGGATAAGAAGTGGACGTATACCTGCGAATACGGAACGCTTGACATCACCATCAACCTGTCCAAGCCCGAAAAGGACCCGCGCGCCATCGCTGCTGCCAAAAACGCGCCGCAGTCCGGCTACCCCAAATGTGCTCTGTGCGCGGAAAACGAAGGCTACGCGGGCCGCATGAACCATCCGGCCCGGCAGAACCACCGCGTCATCCCGCTGCAGCTGGACGGCGGAGACTGGTATCTGCAATACTCTCCGTATGTCTATTACAACGAGCACTGCATCGTCCTGAACGCGGCGCACACGCCCATGCGCGTCTCCGACGCGACGTTCCGGCGGCTGCTGGGCTTCACGAAGCAGTTCCCGCACTATTTCCTCGGCTCCAACGCAGATCTGCCCATCGTCGGCGGCTCGATTCTGAGCCACGACCATTTTCAGGGCGGGCACTATACCTTCGCCATGGAAAAAGCGCCGGTCGAGCTGCCGGTCACGTTCGCGGGCTTCGAGGATGTCCGTGCCGGGATCGTCAAATGGCCCATGTCCGTGCTGCGCCTGACCGGCTCAGACCCTGACCGGCTGTGTGCACTGGCGGATAAAATCCTTGCCGCGTGGCGCGGCTATACGGACGAAGCCGCCATGATCTTCGCCGAAACGGACGGCGTTCCGCACAACACCATCACGCCCATCGCCCGCCGCCGGGAAGATGCGTTTGAGCTTGACCTCGTCCTGCGCAATAACCTCACCACGGCGGAGCATCCGCTGGGCCTGTACCATCCGCACGAGGCGCTGCACCACATCAAGAAGGAGAACATCGGCCTGATCGAGGTCATGGGCCTCGCCGTTCTGCCGTCCCGGCTGGACAGAGAGCTTGCGCTTTTGACAGACGCGATCTTGCAGAACCGCGACCTGCGCGCCGACGAGACGCTGCAGAAGCACGCGGGCTGGGCGGAGGAGCTGAAGACGCGGCACGCGTTCACGCCGGAAAACGCAGAGGAAATCCTGCGGCAGGAGGTCGGCGCAGTCTTCATGCAGGTGCTGGAGGACGCAGGCGTCTACAAATGCACCCCGGAGGGCCGCCGGGCCTTCCTCCGGTTCGTACAGAGCGTATAAAGCAAATAAAAGCGCCTTCTCTGCGGAGAGGGCGCTTTTGCTGTGCCAAGTGCGCAGGCACGTTCGAATTGCCGGAGCTTTTGAAAAGAGGGCTTGACAAATTAGAGACATTGAACTGCAATTCATAGCACAGTTATGAAACGATGTTATGAATGAAATGGAGGCGGCGGTATGGCCAAACAGATCGAAGGGGTTTCCGAGCGGATCTTGAGCTGCGCCAGAGCGGAATTTCTGGATAAGGGCTAATCTTCATAAATCTTTAACATTCTTCCGCTTGTTTTTTCGCTTGATTTCGGGTACTATTTTCTTTACTAATGAATGGAGTATTTGGCTATGAAAGAAAAGAACCGTCAGAGGCGGCTGCGGCTGGTCGCGGAGGCGAAGAAGAAGCCTGCTGTGTTTACCGTCTATATCATTCTGCGTCTGATCGTCGTGGCGATCCTCGTCTCGTCGATTCTGCGCGGCGAATATGAAAACGCGGCGATCTGCCTGCTGGTGCTGTTTTTGTTCCTGCTGCCGCTGTTTGTGCAGAAAAACTTCGGCATCGAGCTACCGGGCACGCTGGAGATCATCATTCTGGTGTTCATCTTCGCGTCGGAAATTCTGGGCGAGCTGGGCTGCTTTTTCATCAATGTTCCAAACTGGGATTCCATTCTGCACACGACGACGGGCTTTTTGTGCGCGGCATTTGGCTTCGCGCTCATTGATATCCTGAACCGCAACGACAAGATCAAGTTCCAGCTGTCTCCCATTTATGTGGCGCTCGTTGCGTTCTGCTTCTCAATGACCATCGGCGTTCTGTGGGAGTTTTTTGAATTCGGCATGGACAGGCTGTTCCACATGGATATGCAGAAGGACACGATCGTAAGCTCGATCACCTCCGTCATGCTCGACCCGACGAACAGGAACATCCCCATCACCATCGACAATATCACCTCCGTTGCCGTCAACGGGCAGGATCTGGGCTTTAACGGCTATCTCGATATCGGCCTGTATGACACGATGGAGGATTTGTTCGTCAACTTTATCGGCGCGCTGACGTTCAGCGTATTCGGCTATTTCTATATCAAGCACCGCGGCAAGGGCCGCATCGCAAAAGCATTTATCCCCACTATCACGGAAAATAAGAAGGAGTCAGACCATGCACAGTCGTCCGAACAGGCAGTGGAAGATCGGGACAGTTGAAAATTGCCGCCACCACTGGTATCTTCTGATCTGGATCGTCTATTTCGTTCTGTTTTATATTGCCGAGCACGTTGTAACCGACCACTACTGGGTGTCCTATCTGCCGCTCGACGACAAGATCCCATTCTGCCGGTATTTTATCATTCCCTACTGTATGTGGCACCCGCTGCTGTTTGCCATGACGCTGTACCTCATGTGGTACGACGTGCCCGCGTTCAAGCGGTTCATGGTGTATATCGGCCTTGGCTTCGGCGGCTCGATCCTGTTCTGCCTGATCTTCCCGAACGGACAGGATCTGCGCCCGACGGAATTCGCGCAGCACGATTTCTTCATCTGGCTCGTGCAGCGCATTTATACCGCCGACACCAACACCAACGTGCTGCCCAGTATGCACGTCATCGGCTGCGCGGCGCTGACGCTGGCCTGCTTTGATTCGGAGCCGCTCTGCAGGCGGCACTTGCAGTGGGTCGCGCTGCCGCTGGGGCTGCTGATCTGCGCGTCGACGGTGCTCGTCAAGCAGCACTCGATCCTCGACGTGTTTGTCGCCATCCCGGTCAGCGCGGTACTGTATTTCATCGTATACCACAGAGCGTTCCGCAAAAAGCGGAAACACGCATGAATTTTCTGAAAAAAGCGCGGAAAACCGCGCTTTTTTCTTGACTTTCCCATGTAAGTATGAGATACCAACAAAATATCACTGAAAAGGCTGTGTTGGAATTATGAGCATCCTGGAAATTCTTCTGCTGGGCATCGGACTGTCGATGGACGCGTTTGCGGTGTCGATCTGTAAGGGCCTTTCGACGAAAAAGCTGCAATTCAAGCACTATTTGATCATCGGCGCATGGTTCGGTGGCTTTCAGGCGCTGATGCCGACCATCGGCTATTTTCTTGGCTCGACGTTCGAGCAGTACATCACAGCCTTTGACCACTGGGTCGCGTTCGTGCTGCTGGCCGCTATCGGCGCGAACATGATCAAGGAGAGCTTCTCCGGTGAGGAATCTGAAACAAGCGCCTCGTTTGCGTTCAAAACAATGCTGCTGATGGCGCTGGCCACGAGCATCGACGCGCTGGCTGTCGGCATCACGTTTGCGCTGCTGCCGGACGTCAATGTGCCGCTGGCCGTCTGTCTGATCGGCATCACCACGTTTCTCTGTTCCGCTGCCGGTCTTCGGGTCGGCAACCTCTTCGGCCTGCGCTACAAGGCGAAGGCAGAGCTGGCAGGCGGCATCATCCTGATCCTGATCGGCCTGAAGATTTTGCTTGAGCATCTGGGCGTGATCAGCTTCTGAAGCTTCTCTCCGACAGGGCCTCCTGCCGGAGATTTTTGCAGAATCAAAAACGCTTCGGGCATTTTTCGTGTCCCGAAGCGCTTTTTGATGTATTTGGTCTTTATTTTGCGTAGATCAGTCCGACCAGCCAGTTCAGCGTTTTGGCCGGGAGGATTTTGACGAGGAAGCAGAAGAATTTGTATTGCAGGCCGATGGTATTGATGGGCCGGACGGTCTTTTTGTCCGCGACGTGCGCAATAAATGCGCCCGCCTTTTCCGGGGCCATGCCGTTCTGCTCGTCGCGCTCCATGCCCGCGACAGAGCGCGCGATGCGCCCGCCGTAGATGTCGTCCCCCTCCGGGTTCTTTTCCCGCGCGGCGGTGAAGCCCGTGCGGATATCGCCCGGCTGGACACAGCAGACCTGAATGCCGAAGGGCTTGACCTCGTTCGCAAGCGCCATGGTATAGGAGTTGATGGCGGCCTTGCTGGCCGAATAATAGGTCTGGAACGGGATGGGGATCGCGCCTGCGACGGAGCTCAGGTTCACAATGCGGCCATGGCACTGCCGCCGCATCACCGGCAGCACCTGCCGGTTCATGCGCACCATACCGAAGAAGTTCACGTCCAACTGGTGCTGCGCGTCCTCCGTCTTCGTGAATTCGACCGCGCCGGAAATGCCGAAGCCCGCGTTGTTGATGAGCACGTCAATGTGGTCTTCCTGCTTTAAAATTTCCTGCACGGCTGCGGCCAGCGTCTCTTCCTTTGTGACGTCGGCCATGATGTGCTTCATGCCGGGCGCGCCCTCGGCTCGTCTGGACAGCTCATAGACCGTGTAGCCCTTTTCAAGCATCGCCTGCGCCGTGCTCAGGCCGATGCCGGACGTGCCGCCGGTGATGACGCATACCTTTTTTACAGGCATCACAGGTCATACCCCCTTAAAACATCGGCGATCACGCCCACAGCCTCGTCGATCAGCGCATGGGTGTGCGTGGCCATCAGGCTCGTGCGCAGCAGGCACTCATGCGGAGCCGCCGCGGGCGGCAGGGAGGAATTGACGTAGACCCCGCGCTCATACAGCTCCTTCGCGATGGTGAGCGTCGGGATCGGCTCGTAGGTATAGATCGGGATGATGGGAATGCAATCGCCGTTGGACGGGCGCATTTTGATGTTCCGCTCGTTCAGAAGACCGCGCATGTAAAGCGCATTTTCCTGCAGCTTCGTCACCAGCTCCGGGTGCGCTTCCAGCTGACGGAGCGCGGCAAGCGCCGCAGCGGCGTTCGCGGGCGGGATGGACGCGGAGAAGATGAACGGGCGGGAGCTGTGGCGCACGAAGTCGGCTACGCGGCTGCTGGAGGCCATATAGCCGCCGAGGGAAGCAAGCGACTTGGAGAACGTGCCCATGTAGATATCGACCTGATCTTCAAGGCCATAATAGCTTGCCGTGCCGCGGCCTCCCTCGCCGATGACGCCGAGGCCGTGCGCGTCGTCAACCATGACGCGTGCGCCGTATTTCTGCGCCAGCGCGCAGATCTCGGGCAGGTTGGCAATGTCGCCGCCCATGGAGAACACGCCGTCGGTCACGATCAGGCAGCCTGCCGTTTCCGGCACCTTCTGCAGCTTCTTTTCAAGGTCCGCCATGTCGTTGTGCTGGTAGCGCAGCATCTTGCCGTAGGACAGCTTGCAGCCGTCATAGAGGCTGGCATGGTTCTCACGGTCCATGATGACATAATCATGCAGGCCGACGATGGCGCTGATGATGCCGAGATTGGACTGGAAGCCCGTCGAGAAGGTCACGACGGCGTCCTTGCGCAGAAATTTTGCCAGCTCGTCCTCCAGCTCCAGATGCAGCTTGAGCGTGCCGTTCAGGAAACGGGAGCCGGAGCAGCCGGAGCCGAGCGTCTCATAGGCGTGCATACCGGCTTTGACGACTGCTTCGTTCGTTGTCAGGCCGAGATAGTTGTTGGAGCCGAGCATGATGCGGCGCTTACCCTCCATAATGACCTCGGTATCCTGCCGGGATTCGAGCGCGTGGAAATAGGGATAGATGCCCAGATCCCGGACCTCATCCTGAATGTAGCGCTGATTGCATTTTTCGAAAATATCCATAGTGTCCTCCTTCGTTACAGAAGCGTACCGAGCGCCAGCAGCACGCGTTCTGCGCTGCAAAGCTCCTCGGGCGTGAACTGCGCGGAGAGCGCAGCGACCTTTTTCTGCATTTCTTCTTCATTTTCATCAAAATAACCGGAAAACTTCTCCGAGGTCGTCAGCACGATCTCGCGCCGGTCGTGCGCCTGTACTGTCTTATGAAGGTAGCCCTTCGCAGCAAGCTGATTGACCTTATAGGTCGCGTTCGGCTGGGAAATGCCGATGGTATCGGCGAACTGGGAGATCGTCGGGCTTCCGAGCAGATGAATGATATCTGAGGAAAAGGCTTCCGTCGCGCTGAGACTGCCTGGCTTTTCCCGCACGGCGGCAAACAGCTTCTGATAGCAGAACAGGCGGTATTTGCGGAACAGCGCCTCGATGGTCTGAAGCAGCATGGCGGCTCCTTTCGTTGCATAAAAAATTTTAATTAAAAATTTTTAAGTATCACAAGTATAACGCGGGCTCCTGAATCTGTCAAGAAATTTCTGTGCAAATTCTGGCTGTATGTGCTATACTGAACTGGAATAGGAGGCTTGGTTTATGAAGGTTCTCGCCATTATCGATATGCAGAAGGATTTTATTGACGGCGCGTTGGGGACGAAGGAGGCCGTTTCGATCGTGCCGAAGGTCGCGGCGCGGCTGGAAAAAGCGCGGGAGGACGGGGAAACGGTCGTCTTCACGCGCGATACGCACCATGCGGATTACCTGTCCACGCAGGAGGGCCGGAAGCTTCCGGTCCCGCACTGCATGGAGGGAACGGCGGGCTGGCAGATCGACGCGGCGCTGCCGGTTCTGGACGCGCCGGTCTTTGACAAGCCCGGCTTCGGCTCCACGGCCCTGATCGACTATCTCAAGGGTCTTCCGGAGCTGGAACGTGTTGAATTCGTCGGCCTCTGCACCGACATCTGCGTCATTACGAACGCGATGATGACAAAGGGCGCGCTGCCGGAGGTTCCGCTTTTCGTCCGTGCGGACTGCTGCGCAGGCGTGACCCCGGAAAGCCATGAAACGGCGCTGAATGCGATGAAAATGTGCCAGATTTCGATCCTTTAAGCATAACAGAACCGCTGGAACAGGCATTCCAGCGGTTCCTTTTTATAGTTCTCCGGGGAACAGCGCATCGATGGCGGCTGCTGCGGCGGCCTGTTCGGCGCGTTTTTTGCTGCTGCCGCTGCCCTTGCCGCAGGGCTTGCCGTTGAGCAGGACCTCGACCTCGAATTTCTTGTCGTGATCCGGGCCGGATTCGCCGATCAGCTCATAGCAGAGCACCTGATCCTTTTTCCGCTGCACCAGCTCCTGCAGCGCGGTCTTATAGTCGAAATTATGCGGCTTGCCTGCCGGAACGTCGCAGAGGATCAGGCGGTCGATGATCTCCTTTGCGGCAGAGAAGCCGCCGTCCATGTAGCTGGCCGCGATCACGGACTCCATAGCGTCGGAGACGATGGAATCGCGCTTGCGGCCGCCGCCGTGTTCCTCGCCGTGGCCGAGCAGCAGGAAGCTGCCGAGGCTGATCGTGCCCGCCGCGCGGGCCAGATTTTTCTCACAGACAAGATCGGCGCGGATGCGCGTCAGCTCGCCCTCCGGCCTGTCCGGAAAGC
>OLWC01000942.1_pt1 | contig 10905 bp, 9 predicted proteins | sample 1673911 | NCBI WGS metagenome assembly OLWC01 (sample SAMEA103958134, study PRJEB25191) | human gut metagenome
CTGGCCGCCCAGCTCCTCGGCATCGAAAAGGCCGTCGTGGGCGCTTCCTGCCGCGCCGTGGATGCCGCCGCCCGTGAGCTCATCTACAATGCCGGCTATGAGGGCTGCTTCGGCCACAGCCTGGGCCATTCCGTCGGCATCGAGATCCACGAAATGCCCGGCTTTTCTCCCTCCATCGCCCCGGAGACCACCGCCAAGGAGGGCATGGTCATCACCGTGGAACCCGGCATCTACCTGGAGGGCCGCTTCGGCGTCCGCATCGAGGATATGGTTTGGCTTGCCCCGGATGGCACAAAAGATTTGACAAACAGCCCCAAAGAGCTCATTATCCTGTGAAAAACCCTTGCATTTATGCACCGGTATATGTTAAAATCAGATAGTTAAATCCGTACATTATATCCTGGAGGTTTTTGTATTATGGTAAGTGCAGGCGATTTTCGCAATGGTGTGACCTTTGATATGGATGGCAATGTCTATCAGATCATCGAGTTCCAGCATGTTAAACCCGGCAAGGGCGCCGCTTTTGTCCGCACCAAGATCCGCAATGTGATCACCGGTGCTGTCACCGAGCGTACCTTCAACCCCTCTGATAAGTACCCGACCGCCTATATCGAGAGAAAGGATATGGAATACCTGTATTCCGATGGCGACCTGTACTATTTCATGGATCAGGAGACCTACGAGAATATCCCGATCAACAAGAGCATTCTCAGCGATAACTTCAAGTTCGTCAAGGAGAACACCGTCTGCAAGATCCTTTCCTACAAGGGCAGCGTGTTCGGCGTAGAGCCTCCCTTCTTCATGGAGCTGGAGGTCACCAAGACCGATCCCGGCTTTGCCGGCAATACCGCCACCAATACCCTCAAGCCCGCCACCCTGGAAACCGGCGCCGAGATCAAGGTACCCCTGTTCATCAATGAGGGCGATATGATCCGTGTGGATACCAGAACCGGTGAGTACATGGAAAGAGCGTAAATCTCATTTTACGCCGGTTGTCATTATCTACACCCATACCATAAGGGAGGTTACAAAAATGACTGTTATTGAAAAAGTTGCTTATCTGCGCGGCCTGGCCGATGGCCTCAAGCTGACCGATACCACTGCCGAAGGCAAAGTTCTGCTCAATGTCATCGAGGTGCTGGATGACCTGGCGCTCTCCGTTACCGATCTGGAGGATGCGGTAGAGGAGCTGGGCGAAGTCGTCGATGCCATCGATGATGATCTGCAGGATGTGGAAGACGCCCTGTATGAGGAAGACGATGAGGATGAGGACTACGACTTTGATGAGGACGATGATTATGGCCTGGATGACTATGATGAGTTCGATGATGAGGACGAGCCCCTGTATGAAGTAAAGTGCCCCACCTGCGGCGATACCATCTGCGTGGATGAAAGCATGCTGTGCGAAGGGGAGATTGACTGCCCCAACTGCGGCGAAAAGCTGGAGTTCGATCTGGATGACCTGGATTGCGAAGGCGACTGCGAAGGCTGCACCGGCTGCGACCTGGATTGATCTTCCAAGATAAGCCATACATCAACTGGTGAAGTATGAGGCATTTGTACTTCACCAGTTTTTTGTCAGGCACCGTTACTGCTTTCAGCATTAGTTATAACTAAAATGATATTTTTTTATTAAAATTCGGCGGTAAAATAGCGGCTTTTTGGTTGAAATTACACCCAAAAGCAACTAAAATAAATGATGTACCACTATGGGAGAAGCAAATGGCAGCACAGAACCGTAACTGCAAAGTAAAAAGACTGGCTTTGATGGGCCTTTTGTTCGCGCTGGCCATGGCACTCAGCTTCCTGGAGTCGCTGCTGCCCGCTTTGCCCATGCTGCCGCCGGGCATCCGGCTGGGCCTTTCCAATATCGTCACCATGTACGCCCTGTTTGTGCTGGGGCCGGTCAGCGGCTACACCATCGCGGTGCTCAAGTCCCTGTTTGTGCTGCTTACCCGCGGGGCGGTGGCCGCCGCCATGAGCGCGTCCGGCGGGATTGCCTCGGTCACGGTCATGCTGCTGCTCAGCCTGCTGCCGGGCATTCGCCGGCAGTATCTGCTGCTCAGCGTTTTCGGCGGCGCGGCGCACAATGTGGGCCAGCTCATCGCGGCCCGGTTCATCATCAGCAATCAATATGTTTGGTACTACTTGCCGGTTCTTTTAGCGGCGGGACTGCTCATGGGCGCCATCACCGGGATGGCTCTGCGGGTTGTCATGCCCTATCTGGACCGCTTAAGCCTAAAATAAACAATTAGGAGGGATACCTGTGGCTATGTTCCATTCGCTTCCCAGCATCCATGTGAAGCACCAAAAGAACACAGCCGAGTTGGAAAGCGTGATCATGCCGGTCCCGGCCGAGGTCACCATTTCCATGTCTCAGCACATCGGCGCCCCCTGCAAGCCTGTCGTAAAGGTTGGCGATACCGTTAAGGTCGGCCAACTCATCGGCGATAGTGAAGCGGCGGTTTCGGCACCGATCCATTCCAGCGTATCGGGTAAGGTCAAGGCCATCGAGCAGATCTTCAATGCCCGCGGCGCCAAATCGGAAGCCATTGTCATCACCACCGATGGCGAGCAAACCATCGATGAGACCCTCTCTCCGCCCGCCATCGGCGCGGAGCTGGAGGATGTTCTGGTGGCGGTGCGCGCCTGCGGTCTGATGGGACTGGGCGGCGCGGGATTCCCCACCAGCGTCAAGCTGGCCGGCCTGAAGAGCGCAGCCATCGATACCCTTGTCATCAATGGCGCCGAGTGCGAACCCTACCTCACCTGCGATTACCGCATCATGCTGGAAAAGACCGACCTGCTGCTGGAGGGCGCGGAGCTCATTCTGCGCCATATGCCAGGCGGCCGCGCGGTCATCGGCATCGAAAATAACAAGCCCAAGGCCATTGAGAAGATCAAGGCCGACGCCGCGGCGAAGGGCAGCAAGCTGGAGGTGCTGGAGCTCAAATCCCGCTACCCCCAGGGCGCCGAAAAGGTCATCGTTTATGAGGCCACCGGCCGTGTCATCCCGGAGGGCAAGCTCCCCAGTGATGTCGGCGTGCTGGTCATGAATGTCGGCACTGTCATCAAGCTGGCGGAGTATGTCAAGACCGGCCTGCCGCTTACCAGCCGTATGGTCACGGTGGATGGCGGCGCGGTAGCCGAGCCGAAGAATGTCTGGGTCCCCATCGGCACCAAGCTGGAGGACATCATCAATTTCTGCGGCGGCTACAAGGGCGAACCGGCCGAGATCATCCTGGGCGGCCCCATGATGGGCACCTCCTGCCGGGATGACCAGACCCCCATCAGCAAGACCAATAACGGCCTGCTGGTCTTTAATGAAAAAGAAGCCAAAATGGCAGCCGAGACCGCCTGCATCCGCTGCGGCCGCTGCCTGCGGGCCTGTCCGCTCAGTCTCAGCCCCGCGGCGCTGGATCGCGCCTATCATGCCGAGGATGTGGAGGCCCTGAAGGCGCTCCATGTCAATCTGTGCATGGAATGCGGCTGCTGTGCCTATGTATGTCCTGCCAAGCGCCACCTGGTGGTCTATAACCAGCTGGGCAAGCAGATGATAAAAAAGTAAGGGGGAGGGGAGTAGAATATGACTGATCGTAAACTGTTGGTTTCCGCCGGGCCTCATGTCCGCGGCGGTGCCTCCACCACCTCCGTCATGGGTGATGTCCTCATTGCCCTGCTGCCTGCCGTGGTGGCGTCGGTACTGGTTTTTGGCACCAGCGCCCTGCTGCTGGAGGTCGTTTGTGTGGCGGCTTCTATCCTGTTCGAGTACCTGTTCCGCCGCATCACCAAGCGCACTAATACCATTTCGGATTTGAGCGCCGCCGTGACCGGCCTGCTGCTGGCAATGAACCTGCCTGCCGGGTTCCCCATCTGGATGGCCATTGTCGGCTGCTTTGTCGCTATTGTTATCGTCAAGCAGCTGTTCGGCGGCATCGGCTGCAATTTCGCCAATCCCGCCATCACCGGCCGCATCTTCCTGCTCATCGCCTTTGCCGGGCAGATGACCGGTGTGGAGGGGTATATCGAATCCGCGGCGAGCGGGATACTGGCGGCGCATGCCGTGGCGGACCGGCTGCGGGGCAGGGATCCGCTGCTGCCCCCGCCTGAAACGATGATGGGCGCTCTGTGCCGGTATATCAGTGATGAGAGCGTGGAGGATTTCCAGCCGATGGGCAGCAATATGGGCATTCTGCCGCCGCTGCCGGAGCTGATAAAGGGCAAGCAGGAGCGCTACCAGGCCATGGCCGACCGGGCGATGGCTGCGATGGAATCTTACCGGAAAGCGAGGGAAGAACGATGAGAATTATAGTGGATGCCTATGGCGGAGATAACGCCCCGGAGGCGGTACTGCGGGGCTGCCGCATGGCGGCCGACCGCTGGAAGTGTGAGATCATACTGACCGGCGACGGCGAAAAGCTGCGTGCAAGGGCGGCGGAGCTGGGTGTTTCCCTGGAGGGGATGACGATAGCGGAGGCCCCGGATGTCTTCCCGATGGAAGCGGAGCCGACCGCTATTATGAAGCAATACAAGGACAGCAGCATGGCGCGCGGACTCCAGATGCTGGCGGAGGGCGGGGGCGAAGCCTTGGTTTCGGCCGGCAGCACCGGCGCGCTGGTGGTGGGCGGCACGCTCATCGTTAAGCGCATCAAGGGCGTGAAGCGCCCGGCCATCGGCACCGTGGTGCCCTGCAAGGATGGCTGCTTTATGATGCTGGATTCCGGCGCGAACCACGACTGCCGCCCCGAAATGCTGCGGCAGTTTGGGCTGATGGGCTCGGTATATATGAAGCGCATTCTGGGGGTGCCGAACCCCCGTGTGGGCCTGGTGAATATCGGCGTGGAGGAGACCAAGGGCACCGAGCTGCAGGTGGAGGCCTACGGTCTGATGAAAGAGGCCGGGTACAACTTCATCGGCAATGTGGAAGCGCGCGAGGTGCCGCTGGGCGGCTGCGATGTGGCGGTGTGCGACGGCTTTACCGGGAATATCATCCTGAAGACCACCGAGGGCCTGGCCAAGCTCTTTATGAGCGAGATCAAGGGGATCTTTATGAAATCCCTTCCCAATAAGCTGGCGGCCGCCGTGGTGAAGAAGGATTTGGGCGCCTTTAAGCGGAAGTTTGATTCCGCCGAATACGGCGGGGCCCTGCTGCTGGGCACCAAGAAGCCGGTCATTAAGGCGCATGGCAGCAGCGATGCCAAGGCCTTCTACAATGCCATACGGCAGGCCATCAGCTGCTGTGAGAATAATATCATCGGCGAGATGGAAAGCCAGCTGGCGGTCGAGACCGCTGAGGCGGAATAAATTATATCCAAGTAAAAGAGGGTGCAGTTATGTCCATGGAGGCTTTGCAGGAGAGGATCGGTTATCGTTTTCACGATAAAGCGCTTTTGGAGCGCGCGCTGATTCATTCCTCCTACGCCAATGAAAGCCGGCAGAAAATAGAGTGCAACGAGCGGATGGAGTTTCTGGGAGACGCGGTGCTTTCCATCATTGTGGCGGATCATATCTTCCATAAGTTCCACCTGGCGGAGGGCGACCTGACCAGAATTCGCGCAAGTCTGGTGTGCGAAAAGAGCCTGTTTGAATTTGCCCAGAAGATACAGCTGGGCCAGGAGTTGCTGCTGGGTCATGGCGAGGAGCAGACCGGCGGCCGGGAGCGGCCCTCGGTGGTGAGCGATGCCTTTGAGGCGCTGATCGCCGGCATTTACCTGGACGGCGGGCTGGAGGCGGCCCAGCGGTTTGTGCTGCCCTTTGTGGAGGAGGACCTGACCCATGAGGCGGCGCCCTTTGTGGACTACAAGACCCGCCTGCAGGAGATCATCCAGAAGAACCCGGAGGAACGGGTAGAGTATGTGCTGGTTTCCGCCGAAGGACCGGACCACGATAAAAAGTTTGTGGTGGAAGTACACCTGAACAGCAATGTGATAGGCCGTGGTGCGAGCCGCAGCAAAAAGGGTGCCGAGCAGGCGGCAGCCCATGAGGCACTGACCCTGATGGGTGAGGAATGAAAACCAAAAATGAGCCGGTATTCCGTAAAAGGAGTACCGGCTTGTGATTTTTATTGGGGAGTTACAGCAGGGTGCCATTGGTGCGGATGGTGACCACCCGCAGGGGGATCGCCTTGCCGCTAGCAGCCAGAGCAGTGTGGGCGGCGTGCTCCAGCCCGCCGCAGCAGGGGACCTCCATGCGCAGCAGGGTGACGCTTTGGATGGAATTGGCCGCGAGAATGGCGGTGAGCTTTTCGGCGTAGTCGTAGGCATCCAGCTTGGGACAGCCGATGAGGGTGACGCGTCCCTGCATGAAGTCCCGGTGGAAATCGGCATAGGCGTAGGCGGTGCAATCGGCGGCGATGAGCAGATGCGCGCCGGCAAAGCAGGGCGCCCCGGGGGAGATCAGGCGGATCTGGCAGGGCCACTGGGCCAGCTGAGAGGGGATAGTGCCATCCCCAGCGGGAGCGGCTTGCCGCTGGAACAGCTTGGTGGCGGAACCGGGACAGCCATGGAAGGCGGCCTTCTTTTGGGCCATGTGCTGCTGCACGGCGGCTTCATCGTAGGCGGCGGCTTCCCGTTCCACAAAGGTGATGGCCCCGGTGGGACAGGCGGGCAGGCAGTCGCCCAGACCATCGCAGTAGTCATCGCGCAGCAGGCGGGCCTTGCCCTCCACCATGCCGATGGCGCCCTCGTGGCAGGCAGCGGCGCAGATGCCGCAGCCGGTGCATTTTTCCTTATCTATCTGGATAATTCTACGGATCATAGAACGACCTCCTTGCGGTGATGGGACCATTATACCGCAAATAAGGCGAAGAGAAAAGATTTTCTTGTGAAAAGGGCAAAAAAGGAGTATAATATTACCCTATAATGAGTTAGTATGCAATTTACCCCAAAACGAGAGAAACCTGACAGGACAGGAGGAGATGCCATGAAGCTGAAAGCGGTGGAAATGCAGGGGTTCAAGTCCTTCCCCGACCGCACAAAGCTGACCTTCGATGACGGGATCACGGTCATTGTGGGGCCAAACGGCAGCGGCAAAAGCAATATCAGCGACGCCATCAAGTGGGTGTTCGGCGAGCAATCAGTGAAGAGCCTGCGCGGCGCCAAGATGGAGGATGTGATTTTCGGCGGGTCCATCAGCCGCAAGCCGACCGGTTTTGCATGGGTGAGCCTGTTTATTGATAATACCGACCGCAGCATTGATATCGACAGCGATGAGGTGGTCATCACCCGGCGGCTGTACCGCAGCGGAGAAAGCGAATACCGCATCAATAATAACCCGGTGCGCCTGCGGGATATCAACGAGATGTTTATGGATACAGGCCTTGGACGGGATGGCTATTCGGTCATTGAGCAGGGCAAGATCGCGGAGATCGTGAGCGCGAAAAGCACCCAGCGGCGGGAGATTTTTGAGGAAGCCGCCGGGATCTCCCGGTTCCGCTACCGCAAGACCGAAGCGGAGCGCAAGCTGCAGCAGGCCGAGGATAACCTGGTGCGCCTGCGGGATATCATGCAGGAGCTGGAGGACCGGGTAGGCCCCCTGAAGGCCCAGAGCGAAAAGGCCAAGCAGTATGTGGTGCTGGCCGGGGAAAAGAAGTCGCTGGAGATCAGCCTGTGGCTGGAGCAGCTGGCCAAACTGGGCCGGCAGCTGGCGGAGCTGGAGGACAAGACCCTGCTGGCTGCTAATGACCGCACCACCGCCCAAAGGCGGCTGGATGAGATCGAGCGGGAGCTGGAGGAGATCCAGCACAAAACACAGGACGCGAACCTGTATATTGAGCATAAGCGCGAGCGCATCAAGGAGTTTGAGGACGCGATCTCCAACGCTAAGGTGGAGGCGGCGGTCAAGCAGAATACCATTGATCATAATAACGATACCATCGCCGAGCTGGAAAAGGAGCTGGAGCGCAGCGAGCTTTCCGCCGGGGAGCTGGAGGAAAAGCTGACTGCCCTGCGGGAGGATTACCAAAACCGCCTGGACGAGGCCCAAAAGACCCGCGAAGCCCTGGAGGGGGGGCAAAAGGCGCTGGAGGCTCAGCGGCAGGAGGAGCACCGCCTGGCGGCGGAGCAGAGCGCGCTGGCGCTGCAAAAGGAGGAGCTGCAGGGGCAGATCCACCGGGCGGAGCTTTCGGCCGAGACGGCAGGAACGCTGGCCGAGGAAACGGTGACCCGCCTGGAAGCGCTGCGCGGACAGGCCAAGGACAAGGATGAAAATCTGAGCCGCCTGCGGGAAGAACTGGCCGGACATAAGGCCTTTGCCGAAGAGCTGCAGGAACGGCTGCAAAGCCTGCAGAACAGCAAGAACGGCTACCTGTATAAGCTGAAAAGCCGCAGTGATAAGCAGGCCGAGGCGGAGAGCCGCCAGCGCAACAGCGAAAAGCTGGCCGGTGAGAAACTGCAGCGTGCGCAGGTGCTCTCCGACCTGGAAAAGAACTACGAGAGCTTTAATAACAGCGTTAAGTTTGTGATGAAGCAGGCCGGCGCGGGTGCCCTGCGGGGCATCGTGGGTCCGGTATCCAGCCTGATCAAGACCGAAAACCGCTATTCCACCGCGGTGGAGATCGCGCTGGGCGCGGCGATCCAGAATATCGTGGCGCAGGATGAGGGCGCGGCCAAGCGGGCCATCGCGCTGCTGAAGGAGCGGGGCGCCGGACGGGCGACTTTCCTGCCGCTGACCAATCTCAAAGCGAACCCGGTAAGGGAAAGCGACCTAACTGCCCGGGGCGGCTATGTGGGCCTGGCCAGCGAGCTGGTGCAGTGCGATGACCGCTACCGTGTGGTGATGGATTCCCTGCTGGGACGCACCATTGTGGCGGAGGACATTGACGCCGCGACCGCCATCGCCAAGGCGTACAGCTACCGCTACCGGGTGGTGACGCTGGATGGCCAGGTGGTGAATGCCGGCGGCAGCCTTACCGGCGGTTCCGTCAATAAGAACGCGTCCATTCTTTCCCGCCGGGGAGAGATAGACGCCCTGACCGCAGAGGCGAAGAAATACGCAAAGCAGGCGGAGGAGCTGGAGGCCCAGCTGACCGAGCTGCGCCGGGAGACCGATACCATTCAGGCGACGGTGGACGGCATAGAGGCCGAGGAAAAGACCGCGCGGGAGGATCTCATTTCCGCCCAGACGCTGGTGGACCGCCTGGCCGCCAATGTGGAGGAAGCCGAGCGCCTGAACGAGCAGGCGCTGCGGGAATACGAAGAGGTGGAGCGGCTGACCAGGCTTTCGGCCGAGGGTATGGCTGCCCACGAAATGTTGACTGCGGCCATCACCGAAGCTGCCGAAAAGGTGACTGCCCTGCAGATGGAGGACATCGCCCGGCAGAAGGACTGCGAAGCCGTCCAGATGGCCATTGAGCAGATGGAGGGCCAGCAAAGCGGCAGTGAGGCCGCCCTGGCCGCCTTGCGGGAACGACAGGAGCAGCTGAAAAAGGATAATGAGGTCATCCGGGAGGAGATCGAGCAGATCACCGCCGGGGCGCAAAGCGGCAGCAGCGAGATCGAGGAGCTGCGCCGGGATATCAAGGACGCCGATGCACAGCGTGACCAGCTGGAAATGCGCCGCAATATCCTCTCCAAGGAAAACAGCGATGTCATCTCCCGCCGGGAGGCGGCCGCCAGCGAGCTGCTGCGCCTGCAGGAAAAGAGCGAAGGTATGCAGGAGCAGCAGAACAGCATCAGCGCCAAGATGTGGGAGGAATATGAGCTGACCCGCAGCGAAGCGGCCGAACAGGCCATCCCGCTGGAGGATGTGGGGGCGGCGCAGAAGCGCCTTTCCGAGCTGCGCGGCAAGATACGGGCGCTGGGTGCCGTGAATGTGGCAGCCATTGAGGAATACGAGGAAGTGAGCGGCCGGTACCGCTTTATGAAGGAGCAGATAGACGACGCCGAAAATGCCAAGAAGGAGCTGACACGGCTCATCACCGAGCTTTCGGCCCAGATGAGCGCGATCTTTACCGAGCGTTTTGCGGGCATCAACCGCTACTTTGGCGAGATCTTCCGGGAGCTCTTTGGCGGCGGACATGCCGAGCTGCGCCTGACCGATGCCACCGATCCCCTAGAAACGGGCATCGAGATCATCGTGCAGCCGCCCGGCAAGATCATCAAGAATCTTTCCGCCCTTTCCGGCGGCGAGCAGGCCTTTGTGGCCATCTGCATCTACTTTGCCATCCTGCGGGTCAATCCCGCGCCGTTCGTTCTCATCGATGAGATAGAGGCGGCACTGGACGATGTGAATGTCGGCAAGTTTGCCGCCTACCTGCACCGCATGACCGATCATACCCAGTTTATTTCCATCACCCACCGCCGCGGCACCATGGAACAGGGCGATGTGCTGTACGGCGTCACCATGGAGGAGGAGGGCATCAGTAAGCTGCTGCGGCTGGATGTGGCCGAGATGGAAAAGAAATTTGGCAAGAGCCTGAACTAAGGAGAACCAATGGGATTTTTTGATATTTTCCGCAAAAGCGTAAAAAAGACCAAGCAGAGCCTGAGCCTGGAGCTGGATAGTTTCTCCGGGAAGATCACCTTTGATACCCTGGAGGAGCTGGAGGAGATCCTCATCCTGGCCGATGTGGGTGTGACCACAGCGGGCAAGATCTGCTCCCGGCTGGGCGAGCGCATCAAGCGCCGGAACATTGATTCCACCGAGCTGCGGGAGAATCTCTGCGAGATCGTGACCGAGCTGATGGAGCCGGATGAGCCGCTGGTGACGGAGACCAAGCCCAGCGTGGTGCTGGTGGTCGGCGTCAACGGGGTGGGCAAGACCACCTCCATCGGCAAGCTGGCCTATTGGCTGCAGGGCCAGGGCAAAAAGGTGCTGCTGGGTGCGGCGGATACCTTCCGGGCGGCGGCCGGTGAGCAGCTGGGCGTCTGGGCGGAACGGGTAGGCTGCCAGATGATAAAGCACGCC
>OLWC01000951.1_pt1 | contig 10809 bp, 9 predicted proteins | sample 1673911 | NCBI WGS metagenome assembly OLWC01 (sample SAMEA103958134, study PRJEB25191) | human gut metagenome
CTCTGCCCCCCCCCCCATAATATCTCTGTGTCAGCAGAATAATTCCTATCCATGATAATACATTTACTAATGCCCATTGAGATTTCAACATACCCACTCTTAGTAAGCTCGGTATAAATAGCAATCCACATCCCACCAAAAAAAACTGAATGTCCTTTTTTCTAATTTTCATTTTTCCATTTCTCCTCTGTAAATCCAGTTATTATGGGTGGTAATGCTTAGGTTTCCTCATAAACATTTACATTACAGTCTAAAGTCTAGATAATATGGCATCAACCCAGATACATCATATACTGTAAATAGTCGAAGCACCAACCAAATGGGCATTACCACTTTAACTATCATGTAGTATACTTTTCGAGAATTCTTCGATATTTTCATCGAAAAATCGCTTATTATGTATCCTAAAATCAAAAGACGAGGTAAAAAGAAATAGCTTGCCCCACGCCAAATTCCCAAAATATAGCATATTGGAATTAGCATAAAATCAAAGTAGCACATCATTTGAAGCATCCGAAGTTTTTCTTTTTCTAACTTTTCCATTTCTTGCAGTTGTCCATTTACTTTTTTATAGGACAGAATCATATACCCATCAATGATTACTTGCTCAACAATTAGCTTTATGTAGTCAAATAAATATCCCGCAGAAGATGATGCACTTGCATAATTTGCATACACCCCTCCTGTTAAATACCCAATACTACCACCAATAATAACTTTCTTCCCGATATATCCAACAGCACATCCGATAATAACAAAAGCTATTGCCTTTTTCACCGTCATCTTATTCTTTTTATAGTAAAAATAGAAAATCGGAAAGATTGCATATATTAAACTTGCCCTCTGAATAAAAACACTCGCAATAAGTAGTCCCCACATTAAAATATTTCTTCTATTTTTCAAAGCAACTATCGCCAATAAAATCAATGCAATAGTTATATGTGTTCGTATCGCGCAAAAGCTTTGAATAAACGGGAACACTAGCATAAACAGCGGAGTTTTACTGCTTTGTAGCAGGTCAAACTCATCTATAAAGCGCAAATAACTAAATATTATCAATCCGTAAATCAGTGCGAAGTACACATGGTAGTTAGACGTAATGGTTCTTACCGCCTTAGTCATTATCTGAAACAGTGGTTCTGTCCGCACAAAATAAATATTATTTCCTTTACCAGCTAGACACGTTTGGAAATAATCTATATATGTAGGGGCATCATTACCTCCGATAATTATGCCTCCCTCATATCCAACATATCGGTATACAGCTAGGAAAAGCCACACAAAAAACAGAATTGCATAGGAAACTTTTAAGCGACTTCTTACTCCATTTTGAATGCTTCTTCTTTCCTTTGATATACAAAAATAGCCCATTGACGCCATCGCAAGATATAATATTACGCTTTTAATATCCCACATCTTATCTCCTTATCAAAGTAGTTGCAGCCATCGCTGACAAATATTAGGTGCAGCCAACTGCTCACGAATTTTTATTGCATTATTTGAAATACACTTTACATACTTGCTATTCGTTGCAATCAATGTCATTGCACTAACCAACTCATTTTTATTTTCCATTTGAATAAGGACACCATTTTCTCCCGTATGTACAAACATCTTTGATCCTCCTACTGGACAATCGGTTACGATAGTCGGAATCCCCATTCCTAATGCTTCCAGCATCGAATTAGAAATTCCCTCATGATTCGATGTTGAAATATACATAGCTGCTTTATTGATTTCTTCAGGTAGATTTGACGCAAATCCGGGAAGTTTCACACTCCCACCTAGCCCAAGTTCCTGTATTTGCATTTCATAGTCTTTCCTCAGCGCACCTTCCCCATATATTGTAAGTGTATAGTCTGGGAAGCTTTCATGAAAAGTTGCAAATCCATCTATTAGGAGTGCGAAGTTTTTCTCTTCTGAAAAACGGCCAGCAGCAACAATACGTTTTTCACGTTCTCCCGCGTACCTTTCTGGGAGTTTAGCCGTATCCAAGGGATTCGGAATAATCGAACTCTTCCTCTGGATTTTTTCCGAGTAATACGACTGTGCATCATGGGTTTGAAAAACCATCCAATCCGCCAAAGAATAAAGGCCACATTTTCTCATGAAGAAATTTCCGATTTTATCTTTCCAAGGCAAATTGTTGAACTGAGCGCGCGGATCGGCTCTTTCAGACATGATTACTTTTTTCCTTAATCCAATATTTGCAATCAATGTATATAACGAAATAATTGGAAGAAACGGAATCACTACTTCTGCCGCCGACTCTTTCATAACTCGATGCAGTTTCTTTATACGTTTTATAGTTGCCAGTTTTCCTTCATCCGTAAATTGAACTATTTTAACTTTATCAGACACAGGATATACAATTTTCTTTGGTCTAAGTACTACAAGCGTAACGTCTGCTCCAAGCTCTGCACAGCCCGATGCTAATATTGACATTACCTTTTCTGCCCCACCGTCAGCCAATGAGCCAGTAACAAAAATCACGCTTTTTATCACTTTATCTTTATCCTCCTATTTTTGGGCAATATATCTTAGGATTTCTTCAGTATTTCTTCCAAATGCACCTGTACCATTTGCCATTTGAGGGAACCATACACTCTGCCCTCTCGTATTTGCTTCTATCAGAACAAACTCTCCGTTTTGATCGACTGTTAAATCCCACGAAATAATTCCGAGCTGCGGGGCATTCAGATGTAGCTTCTTCGCTGTTTTGATAAGTTCTGGCACAAAACTTAGTTTATACCCCTTAAATACAGCATGTGTATCAGGATGTTCTTTATATCTTTTTCCAAATTCTGTAAACCCCTCATCATTCAGTTCACCCAAATCATTTACACCGATAAACATTCCGCCAGCATGAGCATTATCCAAATAGCTACCGCCTTGTCCTATTCTTAATGCAAGCGGCACATGGAAAACTTCCCCATTCCAAAGATATGTAATAACTCTAAATGTATTGACTGCTCCTGCATACAACACAGCAAGTTGTTCATTTTGAGCAATACATTCCTGCACTATATATGTACCCTTTTTCTTTGCTTTCTCTTGCAAATTGTTCTTTATTGATTCTGCCCCTTTTATCTTCTCAACACCAACACCTGATGATGTATCCTGAACAGGTTTAATTATTGCCTCTGTTACCCCCCCCATTAAAATTGTCACTTTTTAAATCCACAATATTTTTTTCTTCATCAAAGCAAATGCCATCGCATACTGAATAATATGTACGCGGCGTTCTAACGTGTTCTACGCCCACACAAAACAATGGAAGCAATAGTTTATCATCAAGAACATAGCGATAATCCATCGGATTCAGTTTTGGCTCTAACACACTTGAAAAAAGATATTCTGGAAAATAGTTTTCATCAAATTTTCCTGTAAAAGATTGATACAGCCTATGCCAATCATATTTAATCTTTTTGCCATAGTTAGCAGTAAACAATGTATCAATTTTATTCTCTTCTGCTTTCGTCAAGTGAACAGTTTCAATTAATTTCTGTCTCCTAGGATCATTGATTTTCTTCATTTCTCCATGAAGCTGACCCATACTGTAGCTTTTCTCTATGAAGTCTTTCATCACCTTACGGCTGCTATTTAATACGCCCATCATCTAACCTCCGGCAATTCAATCCAACTGCCAAATTTGTAATCCCATTCTTCTGGTTCAAAAGGCATCAATCCGCTCCAATGGAAAAAAGTCATCTCGCCAAAAAGAATTTTTCCATTTACATTGTACAAATCCACCCGCACCTCTGGCATCCCCTTTGAAAGTATGCCCGCAATGCGAAGCATCTCGTCGAAATTCGTCGGCTTCTTTATCTCTTTATCGGCATTAGGATGACCATTGGTAAAGGGCAGATGATGAAACTCTGTATCAAAGAAATCAAATTTAGTATCTGTTCCACGATCAGTTGCAATAAACATTGCTTTCGGCTCGCCATTAAAGCAGAAAATCTTATAGTCTTTTAACTCGTAGCCAGATTCGTCCACCGTATATTCCTCTGCAATAATTCTAGGCTTGACATCTTTATACGGCCACTCTCTATGATTAAGGAAGTAATTTCTTTTAAGACAATGTTCAATTTTCTTTCGTGCCTGTTTTAAGTCCAATGTTGATTTATCTTTGCAAATAATCAAACCACCAGAATCATGTGTACACTTCAAAACAAATTGATTGGGAAGTTTGTCAAAGTCAATTTCGTCAAAGTGATTCCATACACCAAGACATGGAATCAGGTGTTCCCTTCCAATTCGTTCTTCAATAAACTTCCGTACTTCATATTTATCGACAAGCTGGGTGTAAAGAGGATTTCTGTCATAAATCTTCAGCCATTGCAACTTTTCACTATATGTTTGAGGATTATCGAAGTTACACTCCTTACCCATCAGATACTTAAATAAAATTTTGAGATATTTTTTATCAGCTTCAGGACTACCTTGCAGGATATGTCCCAAAGCATAAATGCTATATAATTTCCACTCAGAAAGTTTCATTTTATTTTCCGCCCTTATTCATCAGTTTCAAATACAAATTTTGATACCGTTTACTCATACCCTCTGCCGTAAAATTTTCCATGACAGTGGTATAACTTCTTTCGCCCTTTTCAAACAGGTTCTCATCCATCATCTGATCCATCAAGGCTGAAAGCTGCTCCACATTTCCAAGTTTATAGGAATGCCCACACTGTGGGTCTGCTTCCAAAACCTCCATGTGCTGCGGAATGTCCGACAGAAGTACTGGCAGACCGCAAGCCATCGCTTCCAAAACGCCATTAGGCAGTCCTTCGGACTTGCTTGTTGCCAAATAAACATCAGAAGCATGGAGATATTCATTTACGTTGGACACCTTACCCCGGAACAAAATATTTGTATTCTTAGAAAACTCGTCTTTCAGTGTCTCAAAATTCGTTCCATCACCAAGCAGAAGTAAAACTGCATCTGCATTTTTCTTCATTGCCAAAAATGCGGTGATTGCTTCTCTTTGATTTTTTCTGTCGATGAATCCACCGCTATACACATAAATAGTTTTTTCTAACGGTAAATTAAGTTTTTTCCGCACGTTATCTATTTCATCACAGTTTCTTTTCGTATACTGGCTCACATCCACGCCGTTACGGATATATGGAATCTCCATATTTTGACGGCTTCTATACATTTTCGTCAAACTTTCAGAACAGGTCACGAACGGTTCGCCCACTGCCATACGTTTCTTAATCAAATTCAAATCAAGAAAGGCCATAACCGTTCCGGGAATTTTCCCATAGTAGTCGGGATAATCCTCGTAGCAATAATTTCTGAGCGTGACAAAGTGGATTGCTCTCTTATAGCCGAGCGTCATTCTATACGGCGGCATACCGACCCCCTGCACAATATCCGGCTGCAACTGCTCTAAAAGTTGCCCAACCGCTTTCTTTCCAAAGAGAACAGACTTTTTCTTGCTCATGTTCGCAGACAATACGGAGATGCCCAGCTTTTTATACTCATCAATCATTGAATTGTCTGCATCTTCCGGCCACACAGTTACCAGACTAGGCTCAAAGGCCTCTTTGTCCATGTTGCGAATAATATTCAGTGTCTGTTTGATCGGGCCATTTTTTTTACAATTTGTTTCTACAAAGGTAACTTTGATTTTGCTCATTGTGTTCGTTGCCTTTCTTTACTTATTAAACAACTCATCTACGATTGATTCCAAGCCCTCATTGAATTTTGCATTGTTGCTGCTAATCCCATGACCCATGCCTGCTACAATCTGATCGTAATTTGTTATAACATCTCCAAGGGTTTCAATATCTTCTACTTCAATAATCGTTCCCATCCGTTTTGCGACATTTCGCGCAAATTCCACCTGGTGGTCATTAACGTGTTCATTGAACTGATGCTGCCGTGGCACAACAATAGGTGTTTTCCCAATCTGAAGCGGCATAATAAAACTTGCTGGGCCACCGTGGGTGATTACAATGCGCGCATTTGCTACATTCTTAATCATTTGCTGGTACGGAATCAATTTGCTCCACTGGCAATACTTTGGTTCGTATGTACTGAAACCTGTCTGAATAATGACATCTTCGGTTATAACGCCATCTTTTTTTAATTCATCTACCTTTTGAATCAACCGATTAAATGGTTGCTCATGTGTTCCTACCGTCACAAAAATCATGTTGGCTTTCTCCCCCTACTATCTTAGAATATACTTCCGAGATTTACTGCCTTGGGGTAAACCTTTTTCTGCTCATCCCATTGAACAACAAATTTGTCTGCAATCGGATAAACCATCTTCCCAGTCATAGTCGGCTTATCAATACGGTCAAACACCTCGATATAAACCACTTTCGCTCCCATCATTTTTCCAATATAGAAAAACGGAACGGCTACCGCTGCTCCACAGGAAACAATTAAATCTGGCTTTTCTTTATGCAGAACGTCCCATGCAATTTTGGTATTTTTTACCAAAGCTTTCAAGCTACGGTTTGTTGGATAATAGCACGGATAAACTTTTTCTCCTTCAAGCAGACTACGCGCATCTTCTTTATCAAACGTAACCCAAAACCGCTCTTTATCCTGCCAAAACGGTTTCAGCATATATAAGTGCGTCAAGTGTCCACCTGACGATCCCACTAAACATACTTTCATCTTTGTACTCCTGCTAATTAGTCACGCTGGAAAATATCACGCGTATAAACTTTATCCTTCACGTCATCCAAACGCTTATCATAGCGGTTTGCAATGATGGCCTGGCTACGCTGCTTGAACTCATCCAAGTCATTCACAACAAGACTGCCAAAGAATTTCTCGCCATCTTTCAGGGTCGGTTCATAAATGATGACCGTTGCACCTTTGGCCTTGATGCGCTTCATAACGCCCTGAATGGAACTCTGCCGGAAGTTATCACTGTTGCTCTTCATCGTCAAACGGTAAACGCCAACCACAACTTCCTTTTCCTTGCTCTCATCCCAGCTGTCATTTGCTTCATAAGCACCAGCAATTTCAAGCACACGATCCGCAATAAAATCTTTGCGAGTACGATTCGATTCCACGATTGCTTCAATTAAATTTTCCGGTACATCGGCATAATTTGCGAGCAGCTGTTTAGTGTCTTTGGGCAGGCAGTACCCGCCGTAGCCGAAGCTGGGATTGTTGTAATGCGTGCCGATGCGCGGGTCGAGGCAGACGCCGTTGATGATGGCTTGGGTGTCCAGCCCTTTCATCTCGGCATAGGTGTCAAGTTCGTTGAAGTAGCTGACACGCAAGGCCAGGTAGGTGTTGGCAAAGAGCTTCACCGCTTCGGCTTCGGTCAGACACATGAAGAGGGTGTCGATGTTTTCCTTTATCGCCCCTTCCTGCAAGAGTGCGGCAAAGGTGCGGGCAGCTTCGTCCAAACGGGTGTTGCCTTCGGGACGTCCTACGATGATGCGGCTGGGATAAAGGTTGTCGTACAATGCCTTGCTTTCGCGCAGGAATTCGGGCGAGAAGATGACGTTCTCCGTGTCTAATTTCCTGCGCACACTTTCCGTGTAGCCCACAGGAATGGTACTTTTAATCACCATAACGGCACAAGGATTGACGCTCTTCACCAACTCAATGACTTCTTCTACATGGCTGGTGTCGAAGTAGTTCTTCACCGGGTCGTAGTTCGTCGGTGCGGCAATGACCACAAAGTCTGCGTCGGCATATGCCTTCGCTCCATCTAAGGTGGCAGTCAGGTTCAATTCTTTTTCAGTAAGATACTTCTCAATGTATTTGTCCTGTATGGGCGATTTACGCCGATTTATCAGTTCTACCTTTTCAGGAATCACATCAACAGCCGTCACTTGATGATGTTATGCCAGCAGTGTGGCAATGGAAAGTCCTACGTAACCGGTTCCGGCTACGGCTATTTTTATATTCTTATCCATGATTATTATTTTATTTGTCTTTTCATGTGACCAATTGTATTTTCTCCGTCTTTTACTACAAGCATCCTCTCATGAATTTGCACTGAGAAACCATAAAAGGCCGTTTTTCCCGTATTAATGAAAGAAACTGGGAATGACATAATAAAGGTCTTGTTTACAATATAACCGTCTACCGCTACTTCTATTTCAGAACTGCCTTTCATATATTCTTTAATTGTCGGAAGCTATAAAGACTGTGACCACGGCTGTTGCAAATGACCAGAATTTGTGGAAAAGCAGTTCTGAAAATATCTTTTTCATCATTCGATACATATTCATTATTCAAGTTGATAATTCATTCACCGGCATTGCCATCCCATTCAATCATCTCGATGTCTTTTCCACAAGTTTTATTCCGTTTCTTTGGACAATTGCCCGTGGTGTGGGGTAGGAGTATGTTACTAAACATATGACCATTTTTACTGGTTATGATTCACTACAATTTTTAATTCGTCGTGTGAAACCGGGCGTTTACAGCGAATTTGTCGCAACTGTTTAAAATGATAAATTTACAAACGGAACTAGCGAACCACCCTTTATGGCAGCTTCACTACTACCTTGTTTCCGGATACCTTTGTTCCTGTGACATCGCCTTTCATGCTGATTTCTATATCAGAGTATTGCGGTTCAATCATCATTGTGCCGTCAATGGCAATGACACCCCACTGGCTGTAATTCTTCTCCACGGCGCAATACCTGCCTATGGGAGGCCTGACATTGCGGTATATCGGAGGAATGGTGATACGCTCACCGACTTTCAGCCCCCATTTCATCCCTGAACGGAACGGAACAGCCTCGCCCGACTTTTCCAGAAGTTGCCGCCTCTTTTCCATTTTCTCGGATTCCGCCATATTCCGTATCTCCCTCGCACGCTTTGCCAGTCGCTCCATCGCGGCCAAACATTTCTCTCCCTCCTCTGCCGGGAAGTGACATCCGATGTATTTTTTTTCCCCACAGTCTGTCACATGATAGTATTTCCCTCCGATGTCCGTCACGATGATGCTTCCATCCGCCAACCATCGGCGTATCCAATAGTAACTGTCATGATCACCACCGAGGAGACAGGCATATCCCCATGGAAAACCAGCCATATGCGGATCGTCAATATAGCATTGGACGGAAGCATTGTAATCAAAAATCGCCACATAGAACTTGTGGTCATAAATATAGCCGCCGCTCAGGTTCAGTTTGCTTGCATACAGATTTTTTGTACGGCTGTAATACATGCGACCGACTTTCAACATCTCCACATCCCCGAAACGCTTCACCTCAGGTTTTTCCCTGTATGACCGCAGGTTGTAAAGATCTATATAATCAGACCTGCCGTTCGGTTTCTGCACGGTCAGGAAATTGTTTCTCATGAATTTCATGGACTGGCAATACCCTTCCTTCCTTATAATCTCACCACAGGCGTTTACCAGTCCGCAGTTCTTGTCCGAGAGCCTCACCGCTGCCATGTCATGCCGGATATCGAAGACTGTGACGAATACCGGGGCCGTAATCTTATTTCTTCCCCGGCATAGCCCCCATAACCCGCTGTTCTTGTCGTGCCATGCTCTAAGTTCCGGCCTCTTGCAGGGATTAGGAGTTTTTTGCAAAGCTATAGCGGAAAGCAGCCTGTCATGGGAAACGATCATTTCCATACCGAAGTCCTGACATAGATCTTCCGCGGTGACAGTTTCCGGACTTGTTCCGTTTCCATGCCGGATGGTCCGTATTCCCCTTCCAGCCATATCCCCACGGAACATCGCTTCCCAGTCCCATGCCATGGTGGGCAGACCGAACACACGGTAAAGCCCCACGTTGTCTATTAGCACACATGTTTCCTTACCGGTTGATTTTCTCAGTCCGCGCCCGGCCTGTTGCAGATATTTGGCCAGTGAGAGTGTCGGGCGTGCCATCTGCACGAACTCCACATCGGGGCAGTCAAATCCCTCGCTGAAAACGTCCACATTTACCAGTACCTTTATTCTGCCTGTCTTGAAATCCTTCACCATCCGTCCGCGTTCAGCAGCCGGTGTGTGACTGTCTATGGCTGCGGCGTCCAGTCCTTTTCCACTGTAATACGCCGCGATGTTCCGCGCATGGTCGATACTGACGGCATAGACGATCCCCTTCTTCCCGTCCGCATACTCCAGAACGCTCCGATACAACTGATCGATGCTTGTGTGACGGTTCAGTACGTCATTCATCTCCCTTACCTGGTAATCACCATCTGCACCGCGTTTCTCCAGCGAGTCTATCAACCGTTGCTCCCTGCTGTTTGCACGTATCGAGACATAATCAAATGACGACAGCCACCCTTTCCTTATAAACTCCGCCACACTCCATGAGCATACCAGCGAGTCGAAAAGGTCCGTGAACCCGGTGCGTCCCATCCGGCAGGGAGTAGCGGTAAGTCCGAGAAATTTTGCTTCCGGACACCAGTTCCACAGCATCCGGTAAGTCCTTGCCTGCGCATGATGCGCCTCGTCGATGATGACCAGTTCCGGTTTTTCCACCACATCATCGTAATGCCGTGTTAGCCATTGTATAGACATCACCCTGACGCACCCGTCAGTCAGACTTGTTCCATATTTTGCAACGGTCTTTTCTATCTGCTCCACAAGCTCCCTGCGGTGTGCGACGATCCAGACCGTCCTCTTTCCATCAGTGAGAAAACTGCTTACCACCGCCGCCAATACATGGGTCTTGCCGGTACCTGTAGGCATCTGCACCATCACGCTGCGGTGCGTCCGCCATTCCTCCGAGAGACGCTGTATAATATCTTCCTGATAGTAATGCAGACATACGGTTTTTGCCATATCGTTTTCGATTAAAGCTCCGGGAACAAGCGCTCTCGTTCCCGGAGCTCCCCCTGCACTTTTCA
>OLWC01000955.1_pt1 | contig 10771 bp, 5 predicted proteins | sample 1673911 | NCBI WGS metagenome assembly OLWC01 (sample SAMEA103958134, study PRJEB25191) | human gut metagenome
CACTTCGCGTCCTTTTCTTACTAATTGCTGAATTGTAGGCATTTTAATTGTTTTTAGTTATATATTATTGTTTATATTAATTCAAAACTATACACTTTTGGGCTGCAAAGATACTAATAAGTTTTGAATAATCAATGCACTACAAGTTTTTTTTTGATTTTACGCTTCACCTTTGATGTTGGGAAGCGGTGGAAATGTTTGTTCGTCCGGCATACGAATCGGTCCGAAAGAGCGTTCATATTTCCCAATATTCTCTTCGAGCGCACGCAACAAACGCTTGGCATGTTCGGGTGCCAAAACTATGCGCGATTGTACGCCAGCCTTTGGCATTCCAGGCATCACGCGGATAAAGTCGAGAATAAATTCCGAACTGGAATGAGTTATAATAGCCAAATTAGCATACGTACCTTGCGCCACTTCTTCCTTCAATTCTATCTGGAGCTGACCGTTGTTGTTTTCTTGATTTTCCATGTTACACAATTGTTTTTAAAATGTTCTTAAAAGATAGACCAAAAGTACTCTTTTTTTTCGGATGATATACATTTAAGTTCAAAAAGACACATAATAATCCGTTCTGAAAAAGAAGCAAGCCACTGCAACCGTTTTGTAGTAGCACTGTAACAAACATGCAGAAGCATTGCAGTACAGAAGGAAGAGGCAAAGATAAAACAGAGAGGGAATACTCCTTCTTATAGGATATTCCCTCTCTCTATTTAATAGAATTATATTGACGTTGTAAGGTTATCCCTCTACTTTCTCGTCTACAGCATAATCAAGTACCGTCTTCTTGTTGGCAAGCATACGGTCGTATTCTTCTTTGGAGCCGACAATAATCTTCTCGAACTCACGCTGTCCGGTACCGGCAGGAATCAAGTGACCGCAGATAACGTTCTCCTTCATACCTTCCAGACGGTCCACCTTTCCATTGATGGCAGCCTCGTTCAGCACCTTCGTCGTTTCCTGGAAGGAAGCAGCCGACATGAAGCTTGAAGTCTGCAATGCAGCACGGGTGATACCTTGAAGAATCTGAGTAGAAGTTGCAGGTACAGCGTCGCGCACTTCCACAGGTTTCAAGTCGCGGCGTTTCAACATGGAGTTCTCGTCACGCAGCTTGCGGGCCGTCACAATCTGGCCAGCCTGCAGACTTTGGGAATCTCCAGCATCCACTACCACCTTCTTTCCCCAGATACGGTCATTCTCTTCCATAAATTCCATCTTGTCAACAACTTGCTGTTCCAGGAAGCGGGTATCACCTGGCTCATCGATTTCCACCTTGCGCATCATCTGACGAACGATGATTTCAAAGTGTTTATCGTTAATCTTCACACCCTGCAGACGGTAAACGTCCTGAACCTCGTTTACAATATATTCCTGCACGGCCGTAGGACCTTTGATAGCCAGAATGTCCGCAGGTGTGATAGCACCGTCAGACAACGGAGTACCGGCACGTACATAGTCGTTCTCCTGAACCAGAATCTGCTTGGACAACGGTACGAGGTACTTCTTCACTTCACCGGTCTTGGAAGTAACGATGATTTCGCGATTACCGCGTTTCACCTTACCCATGGTAACCTCACCGTCGATTTCTGAAACCACAGCGGGATTAGACGGGTTACGTGCCTCGAACAGCTCAGTGACACGGGGAAGACCACCCGTGATATCACCCGCTTTACCTACGGCACGCGGAATCTTCACGATAACTTCACCGGCCTTTACCTTCTGACTGTCTTCAACCACTACGTGACCACCTACCGGCAAGTTGTATGTACGGATCAGTTCGCCGTCTTCTGTCATGATGTGTGCGGTAGGCACCTTTGTCTTATCCTTGGACTCAATGATGATGATTTCGCGCAAACCGGTAGATTCATCAGACTCTACCTTATAAGTCACGTTTTCAATAACGCCTTCAAATTCAATTTTACCGGTAGCTTCGGTAATGATAACTGCGTTGAACGGGTCCCAACGGGCAATCATCTTCCCCTTCTCTACCATTTCGCCATCGGCTGCATAGAGCGTAGAACCGTAAGGTACGTTATGAGTGGAGAGCACGATACCCGTGTTGACATCCACGAAACGCACTTCGGCCAAACGACCTACCACTACCTTTGCCGGTTCGCCTGCTTCGTCGATAACGTCTACCGTACGGAGTTCTTCGAATTCCAGACGAGCAGGATTCTTGGCCACGATGCTTGCGTTGGCAGCAATATTGGCTGCCGTACCACCGGCGTGGAATGTACGCAGTGTCAACTGTGTACCCGGTTCACCAATAGACTGTGCAGCGATTACGCCGACTGCCTCGCCCTTCTGAACCATACGGCTGGAAGCCAGGTTACGTCCGTAACACTTGGCACAAACACCTTTCTTGGATTCGCAGGTCAATACAGAACGGATTTCAACGCTCTCGATTGGAGAGTCTTCAATACGTTGTGCAACGTCCTCGGTAATTTCCTCACCGCCGGCCACAATCAGTTCGCCGGTTGTAGGATGAACAATATCATGTACGGATACACGACCCAGGATACGTTCATACAGAGTGGCAATGGTTTCATCATTGTTCTTCAGTGCCGTACAAACCAATCCGCGGAGCGTGCCGCAGTCTTCTTCATTAATAATCACATCATGCGATACGTCAACCAGACGACGGGTCAGGTATCCGGCATCAGCCGTCTTCAAAGCGGTATCGGCAAGACCCTTACGGGCACCGTGGGTAGAGATAAAGTACTCCAACACGGACAGACCTTCCTTAAAGTTAGAAAGAATCGGGTTTTCAATAATCTGACCGCCTTCGGCACCGGCTTTCTGGGGCTTCGCCATCAAACCACGCATACCGGAGAGCTGACGAATCTGTTCCTTAGAACCACGGGCACCGGAATCCAGCATCATATATACGGAGTTGAAACCCTGGTCATCGCTTGAAATGGTTTTCATCAGGATGTTGGACAACTCTGAGTTCACATGTGTCCAGATATCGATTACCTGATTGTAACGCTCGTTGTTGGTGATGAAACCCATGTTATAGTTATTGATTACCTGCTCTACTTCATCATAACCTTTCTGTACCAATGCTTCCTTCTCTTCCGGGATGATGATATCACCCAAGTTGAACGACAGACCACCCTTGAAGGCCATGTAGTAACCGAGGTTCTTGATTCCGTCGAGGAAGTCGGCTGCCTTGGCAACACCGCACACCTTGATTACGTGACTGATGATGTCGCGGAGTGACTTCTTGGAGATAATCGTATTGATATATCCTGCTTCTGCCGGAACAATTTCGTTGACAATGACACGGCCCACGGAGGTATCGTGCATCATCTTGTCCACAATGTTGCCATTCTCGTCAACGTCTTTCACTACGACGCTTACCGGAGCGTGGATGTCGCACTTACCTTCATTATAGGCAATCAGTGCTTCCTCTGGACCGTAGAATGTCAACCCCTCACCTTTGGCACCTTTGCGTAGCTTAGTGATGTAGTACAAACCGAGTACCATATCTTGGGCGGGCACAGTGATAGGAGCACCGTTGGCAGGGTTCAATATATTGTGTGACTGGAGCATCAGCATCTGTGCTTCCAAAATCGCTTCATTGCTCAATGGCAAGTGCACAGCCATCTGGTCACCGTCGAAGTCGGCATTGAATGCCGTACATGCCAACGGGTGCAGCTGGATTGCCTTACCTTCAATCATTTTAGGCTGGAATGCCTGGATACCCAGACGATGAAGCGTCGGGGCACGGTTCAACAGTACCGGATGACCCTTCATCACATGTTCCAGAATGTCCCAGATAACGGGTTCCTTGCGGTCTACAATTTTCTTGGCGCTCTTTACAGTTTTCACGATACCGCGCTCAATGAGCTTACGGATGATGAACGGCTTGTAAAGCTCAGCTGCCATCAGTTTTGGGATACCGCATTCGCCCATCTTCAGTTCCGGACCTACAACAATTACAGAACGTGCGGAATAGTCGACACGCTTACCCAACAAGTTCTGACGGAAACGTCCTTGCTTACCCTTCAAACTGTCGGAAAGTGACTTCAACGGACGGTTGGCGTCGGTCTTCACTGCACTCGATTTACGGGAGTTGTCGAACAGAGAGTCGACTGCTTCCTGCAACATACGTTTTTCATTACGCAAAATCACTTCAGGAGCCTTGATTTCAATCAATCTCTTCAGACGGTTGTTACGGATGATGACACGACGGTAAAGATCATTCAAGTCAGAAGTTGCGAAACGGCCGCCATCCAATGGAACCAACGGACGAAGTTCGGGCGGAATAACCGGTACAATGCGTACAATCATCCACTCGGGCTTGTTGCGTCCGCGTGATGCACGGAACGACTCAACTACCTGAAGACGTTTCAAGGCTTCAGTCTTGCGTTGCTGTGAAGCATCGCTTCCGGCACGGTTACGCAGTTCGTAAGACAAAGAGTCAAGGTCGAGGCGTGACAGCAAATCATAGATAGCTTCCGCGCCCATCTTGGCAATGAACTTATTGGGATCTGAATCTTCGAGGAACTGGTTGTCTTTCGGCAACTTTTCCAGCAAGTCCAGGTATTCTCCTTCTTCAAGCAAGTCATACTGTGCCACTTCATCGGACAGTACACCCGGCTGAATGACAACATAACGCTCGTAATAGATAATGGCATCCAGCTTCTTGGTGGGCAGGCCCAACAAGTAACCGATTTTGTTGGGAAGTGAACGGAAATACCAGATATGAGCTACGGGCACAACGAGCTGGATATGTCCCATACGCTCACGGCGCACTTTCTTTTCAGTCACTTCCACACCACAACGGTCGCAGACGATGCCTTTGTAACGGATACGCTTGTACTTACCGCAATGGCACTCGTAATCCTTGATAGGACCGAAGATGCGCTCGCAGAACAATCCGTCGCGTTCGGGCTTATACGTACGATAGTTGATGGTTTCAGGCTTTAAAACTTCACCACTCGAATTCTCAAGGATTTCCTCAGGAGAAGCCAAACCGATAGAGATTTTCGAGAAATTACTCTTTATCTTGTTATCTTTTCTAAAAGCCATAAATTATATGATTTACTAATTTACTAATGTGCTAATATGCCAATGTGCTAATGTGCTGCGCTTTAGAGGTGCTACGCTATGTCCATGCTGTTACGCCGCAGGCAATCAGCACATTGGCATATCAGCACATTAACACATTAAAGACATTATCTTATTCTAAGTTGATGCTCAAGCCCAAACCTCTCAACTCGTGCAGCAATACGTTCAGTGACTCGGGAATACCCGGAGCAGGCATCGGCTCACCCTTCACGATTGCTTCATAAGCCTTGGAACGTCCTACAACGTCATCAGACTTGATAGTCAAGATTTCCTGCAGAATGTGTGCGGCACCGAACGCTTCGAGTGCCCAAACTTCCATTTCTCCAAAACGCTGACCACCGAACTGTGCCTTACCACCCAACGGCTGTTGTGTAATGAGTGAGTACGGACCGATGGAACGTGCGTGCATCTTGTCTTCAACCATGTGACCGAGCTTCAGCATGTAGGTCACACCTACCGTAGCCTGCTGCTCGAATGCTTCACCGGTACCACCATCATACAGCGTTGTCTTGCCGTAGCGGGGCAAGCCGGCCTTATCGGTCCATTCGTTCAAATCGTCCAAAGATGCACCGTCAAAGATAGGAGTGGCAAACTTCACACCCAGGTTCTTTCCGGCACGACCGAGAACGGCCTCAAATATCTGACCGATGTTCATACGTGAAGGCACACCCAACGGATTCAGCACGATGTCTACCGGAGTACCGTCAGCAAGGAACGGCATGTCTTCCTGGCGTACCACACGGGAAACAATACCCTTGTTACCGTGACGACCGGCCATCTTGTCACCAACACCAATCTTACGTTTCTTGGCAATGTATACCTTGGCCATCTGAATGATACCTGCGGGCAACTCGTCACCGATAGTGATGGCGAACTTCTTGCGTTTCAGCTCGGCATCGAGTTCTTTGTACTTCTTGATGAAGTTCATCACCAATGCACGAATCAGTCCGTTGGTATGTTCATCCTTCGTCCAGTTGCTCAACTGAACAGCGGTGAAGTCCAAATCGCTGAAGTCGGAAGCAGAGAATCTGGCGCCTTTGGAAATAATGTCGGCACCCATGTAATCCTTCACACCTTCCGATGTATAATTTTCTGTAAGCTTCAACAGCTTGTTTATCAATACTTTTTTGAGGTCACCAATCTTAGCGTCAAACTCATCGTCAATCTTCGGCAGCAGAGCCTTGTCGGCCAGCTTGGAGCTACGGGTCTTGACAACACGGGAGAACAGACGCTTACCGATAACAACACCCTTCAAAGAAGGAGAGGCTTTCAAAGAAGCGTCCTTCACATCACCAGCCTTGTCACCGAAGATGGCACGGAGCAGTTTCTCTTCCGGAGAAGGATCCGATTCACCCTTCGGAGTAATCTTACCGATAAGGATATCACCCGGTTCGATGCGGGCACCCACACGAACAATACCGTTTTCGTCAAGGTCTTTAGTCGCTTCCTCACTTACATTAGGAATGTCAGAGGTCAACTCTTCCATACCACGCTTCGTTTCGCGAACTTCCAAAGAATATTCTTCTACGTGTACAGAGGTCAAAAGGTCCTCACGAACCACACGTTCGTTCAGTACGATAGCATCCTCATAGTTATAGCCCTTCCACGGCATGTAAGCAACCAGCAGGTTCTTACCCAGTGCAAGTTCTCCGTCTTCGGTTGAATAACCTTCCGTCAGGATTTGACCTGCAGTCACGCGCTGACCCTTCTCGCAAATCGGACGGAGGTCAATCGTCATGTTCTGGTTGGTACGGCGCCACTTCGGGATATTATATTCTTTCAATGCAGGCTCGAAGCTTACGAACTCTTCCTCCTCCGTACGGTCGTACAGAATACGGATAGTCGTTGCATCCACGAATTCAACCACACCGTCACCCTCGGCAGTAATCTGCGTACGGGAATCGCGTGCCAGCTGGCGTTCGATACCGGTACCTACAATCGGAGCTTCGCTCTTCAACAAAGGAACAGCCTGGCGCATCATGTTTGATCCCATCAATGCACGGTTGGCGTCATCATGCTCCAAGAACGGAATCAAAGAAGCCGCAATAGAAGCAATCTGTTGGGGAGATACGTCCATCAATTCCACCTCGGAAGGAGGAACCACCGGATAGTCGGCATCCTGACGGGATTTTACTTTATCACGTACAAAAGTGCCGTCATCGTTCAAAGGAGCATTACCCTGAGCAATAATCTTGGCTTCCTCTTCTTCTGCGGTGAGGTAAACCAAACCTTCGTCAGAAAGATCAACCTTACCCTCTGCCACCTTACGGTACGGAGTTTCAATGAAGCCGAGCTCGTTGATTTTCGCGAACACACAGAGTGAAGAAATCAAACCGATGTTCGGACCTTCAGGAGTCTCGATAGGACAAAGACGTCCGTAGTGAGTATAGTGTACGTCACGAACCTCGAAGCCTGCACGCTCGCGTGACAGACCGCCGGGGCCCAGAGCAGACATACGGCGCTTGTGAGTAATCTCGGCCAGTGGGTTGGTCTGGTCCATGAACTGTGACAAAGCATTCGTTCCAAAGAATGAATTGATAACGGAAGAGATTGTCTTGGCGTTAATCAAGTCAATCGGAGTAAAGACTTCATTGTCACGAACGTTCATACGCTCGCGGATAGTACGCGACATACGTGCCAGACCGATGGCAAACTGATTGGACAACTGTTCGCCCACTGTACGCACACGACGGTTGCTCAAGTGGTCGATATCGTCCACATCCGCTTTCGAGTTAATCAACTCGATGAGATATTTGATAATTTCGATAATATCTTCCTTGGTAAGGACACGCACGTCCATATCGGTCGTCAAGTTCAACTTTCTGTTGATACGATAACGGCCTACATCACCCAGGTCATATCTCTTCTCTGAGAAGAACAGGTTATTGATAACCTCGCGTGCACTGGCATCATCGGCAGGGTCTGCATTACGCAACTGGCGGTAGATGTAGAGTACAGCTTCTTTTCCCGAGTTACTTGGATCCTTCTGCAGAGTATTATATATGATAGAATAGTCAGACTGGTTCGGTTCTTCCTTGTGTACGAGGATATTCTGAACGCCCGACTCTAATATAATGTCAACATGTTCCGGCTCGATTACAGTTTCACGGTCAATAACGACTTCGTTACGCTCGATGGAAACAACTTCACCGGTATCTTCGTCTACAAAATCCTCAATCCATGTTTTCAACACACGTGCGGCCAACTTACGTCCCACCATCTTCTTGAGGTTCGTCTTGTTCACCTTCACGTCTTCCGCCAAATTAAAAATCTCGAGAATGTCCTTGTCATTCTCAAATCCGATGGCTCTCAGCAAAGTGGTAACCGGCAATTTCTTCTTACGGTCAATGTACGCATACATGACGTTGTTGATGTCGGTGGCAAACTCAATCCACGAACCCTTGAACGGGATGATACGGGCTGAGTACAACTTGGTACCGTTGGCATGTACGCTCTGTCCGAAGAATACGCCCGGTGAACGGTGAAGCTGGGATACAACCACACGCTCCGCACCGTTAATGACGAATGTCGCCTTATCCGTCATGTAAGGAATGGGACCAAGAAACACGTCCTGGATGACCGTGTCAAAATCTTCGTGGTCGGGGTCGGTACAATATAATTTCAATTTTGCCTTCAAAGGCACGCTATATGTAAGCCCTCGCTCTATACATTCATCAATGGTATAGCGCGGCGGATCAATATAGTAGTCCAAAAACTCAAGAACAAAATTATTTCTTGTATCGGCAATGGGGAAGTTTTCAGCAAATACTTTATACAGTCCCTCGTTCTTACGCTTCTCGGGTGGGGTGTCCAGTTGTAGAAAGTCTTTGAATGACTTCAATTGTACTTCCAGAAAATCCGGATATTCGAGCGGATTCTTAGTCGAAGCAAAATTAACTCTTTGATTTACAGTATTTGAAGACATCTGTTAATGGATTTGTAGAACTTAATTTTAAATATATACACAAAAAGGTTAAGAACCCTTTTCACGAAGGGTTCCTAACCGAATTACCTGATTTACAGGCTAATGTTATTTAAGTTCAACTTCAGCTCCAGCTTCTTCCAATGTTTTCTTCAATGATTCTGCTTCGTCCTTAGCCAAACCTTCTTTTACTACGCTAGGAGCACCGTCTACCATGTCCTTAGCTTCCTTCAAGCCAAGACCGCAAGCTTCCTTAACGGCTTTAACTACCTGAAGTTTAGCTGAGCCAGCGCTCTTCAATACTACGTCGAAAGAAGTCTTTTCTTCTGCGGCAGCAGCACCACCGGCTGCAGGACCAGCAGCAACAGCTACAGCTGCAGCAGCAGGTTCAATACCATATTCTTCTTTCAGGATTGTTGCAAGTTCATTAACTTCTTTTACTGTCAAGTTAACTAATTGTTCTGCAAAAGCTTTCAAATCTGCCATTTTTGTATGATTTTTAATTGTTTAAATACTAAATAAATTGATATAATTCTTTTTCCGAAATTTACGCTTCGGGACGTTCACCAAGAGTCTTGAGAACTCCGTGGAGGGTGTTACCACCTGATTGCAGAGCAGAAATAACATTCTTGGCCGGTGACTGCAGCAATGCAACGATATCGGCAATAACTTCATTCTTACTCTTGATACTTACGAGAGCATCCAACTGGTCAGCACCAACATAGAAGCTTTCTTCTGCATATGCAGCCTTCAGTCCGGGAATACCGTTCTTAGCCTTATCTTTGATCAACTTGGCCGGAGCGTTAGCAACGTTGCTGAACATTACGGCAGTTGTACCTTTCAGAGAACCATAAAGCGGAGAAAAGTCTTCTTCCAGGCTCTCCAATGCCTTATGAAGCAATGTATTCTTAACTACCATCAATTTGATGTCAGCCTTGAAACATTCTCTTCTCAACATGCTGGTTGTAGCAGCATTCATGGCAGTGGTATCCACCAAATAGAAGTGACCGTATTCCTTCACTGTAGCAGCAATCTGCTCAATAATCGTACTTTTATCTTCCTTTCTCATTATTACTCCGTTTTATTAGATTTCTTCTACTGTTTTCGGGTCAATCTTGATGCCCGCACTCATCGTGCTAGAAAGATAAATACTCTTAATATATGTACCCTTGGCTGCAGTCGGTTTCAATTTATTCAAAGTAGAGATGAATTCTTTCGCATTGTCGCGAATTTGATCAGCGCTAAATGAAACTTTACCGATAGAAGTATGAACAATACCGCTCTTGTCAACCTTGAAGTCGATTTTACCTTGTTTTACTTCTCTTACAGCTTTAGCAACATCCATAGTTACAGTGCCACTCTTGGGGTTAGGCATCAGTCCGCGAGGACCGAGCACACGACCGAGTGCACCAATCTTACCCATGATAGACGGCATAGTGATAATCACATCAATATCAGTCCATCCACCTTTGATCTTTTCAATATATTCGTCAAGACCAACATAGTCAGCTCCAGCTTCTTTTGCAGCAGCTTCAGCATCTGGTGTACAAAGCACCAAAACGCGTACAACCTTACCAGTACCGTGAGGAAGTGATACAACACCTCTCACCATCTGGTTGGCCTTACGCGGGTCAACGCCCAAACGTACGTCGATATCCAGAGAAGCGTCAAACTTGGTATAAGTGATTTCCTTTACCAACTGAGCAGCTTCCTTGAGAGAGTATGCTTTCCCTGCTTCAATTTTTTCTGCAGCCAACTTTTGATTTTTTGTCA
>OLWC01000974.1_pt1 | contig 10660 bp, 9 predicted proteins | sample 1673911 | NCBI WGS metagenome assembly OLWC01 (sample SAMEA103958134, study PRJEB25191) | human gut metagenome
TCTCAGGGATAGACGCTGGAAACGTGATGGTGCGCAGATGGTCGGGCAGTTTGAACGGCGCATGGCCGGAGTATGTGACAAACTGCATGTAGACCGACTCGCCCGGCTTCCACACCTCGCCGCGCTCAATCTTCTCCCGGCATTGCTGGAAAAACGAGGCGTCGCCGATGCGCTTGTGGGTGCCGAATGCCTCAGTCATCTTGAAGTCGTGGTAGGAGATTATGGTGTCGGTTCCGAAGCTGCGTGCCACCGCGCCTTGATTCCATGTCGACACCTTGTCGATGGTCAGCAGGTAGCTCCGGGAGTGCTTCAGCCCGCGCATCGCTTTCTGAAGCGTGTAGAATGTGTTGTCGTAGTAGAGGCTGCTGTACGTGCCGCTCATCCTCATCCTGCCGCGTATGCTGGGCCTGCCCGGCGTAGAAATGAGCCAGCCCGGCGCAGACCTTTTGACCTTTGTTGTTTCACTCCCGTTCCAGATCTGGTTCTTCCGGCATAAGCTCCGCTGATATGACGCTGCGAATACACGAAGGCTCCCCTATCGTTAGCAGGGGAGCCTTCAAATATGGAAATTTATAATCAATTTACGATCTGAAACTCTGAAATATTATAGGCAGCGCCGGTGAGTAATTTTCCAAAGCTTAGCCCTTCGCAGCTCCAGTCTCCGAACCGGAGCCCGCCGGTTCATTTGCGGCCGTGGAAACCCGGATCTGCTCAATATGATGGTTCGCGATCCGCGTGATCTGTACGTGCAGCGTTTCAAAATCGAATGACGCACCGGTCTCGGGGAGCCGGCCAAACTGCTCCATGACCCAGCCGCTGACGGAGGCCATGTCCGAGTCGGATCTCAGCCCGAAATAGTCCGCAAAATCGTCAAAGCTCATTTCCGCGTCGACCAGGTACGTGCCGTCAGCCCCCTTGCTGATCGGCGTTTCCTCTTCATCGTGCTCATCCCAGATCTCGCCGACGAGTTCTTCCAGAATGTCCTCCATCGTCACAATGCCGCAGGTGCCGCCGTATTCGTCGACCACGACGGCGACGTGCGTTTTGGCCTGCTGGAGCTTTTTGAGCAGCAGACTGATGGGCTCCATCTCCAGCGCGTAGACCGGCGGCAGAATAATATCCCGCAGCGGCTTGTCTGTCACGCCGCAGCCGACATAAAAGTCCTTCTGGTGGATGGTGCCGAGAATATTGTCGATCGAATCCTGATAGATCAGGAGCCTTGAATATTTCGTCTCCGTGAACAGCGCGGCGACCTCCTCCTTCGTCGCCGTGATCGGAAGCGCAGCCAAGTCAGTGCGGTGGATCAGAATATCCTCCGCACGCTGCTCGGAAAAATCGATTGCGTTCTTGAGCAGCTCGCCCTCGTTTTTATCAATGCTGCCGTCCTGCTGCACTTCGTCGACAAGCATCAGGAGCTCCTCCTGCGACATTTTGTTGTCGGAGCTGAGGCGGAAGACCTTCGCCAGCAGCTTTTTCCAGAACGAAAAAATTGCGTTCAGCGGCGTAAAAATCCAAATAAGGACCTGAAGCATCGGCGCGGACAGCATGGCCCACTGCTCTGCGCAGTCCTTTGCAATGCTCTTCGGAGAGATCTCACCGAAAATCAGCACCACAACCGTGACGATGACGGTGGAGATCGTGGCGCCTGCGTCGCCGTAATGCCTGACGAACAGCACGGTGCCGATGGAGGCCGTGGCGATATTCACGATATTGTTTCCGATCAGGATCGTGGATAACAGCCGGTCATAGCGTTCGAGCAGCTTACAGACCAGTGCCGCCCGTTTGTTTCCCTTCTCTGCAAGGGTCTTGAGCCGCGTTGTGTTCGCAGAGGAAAAAGCCGTTTCCGTCGCCGAAAAATAGCCGGAGAGGATCAGGCAGACAGTCATTATAACAATGCAAGTAGTGGTTGACAATGTACGGTAACTCCTTTTCTGTTATCTGAAATCGTGTGTGAAGACGCAAAAAAGCACGTCCGCCCTGCATCTAGCAGCGCAGATATGCTTCCAAAAACAGATGACAGATCAGATATGTACTATGACAATCGCTGTCGTCAGAATCCATGTGTTTCATTCCTTTCGCATAAAATCAAATTTATTATAACAAAAAACACAAATTCGTCAAGAAACAAATTCGGCGTAAGACTTGGGCGTGTCCGGTTCACGCAGAGAGCAGCAAAGGACCGAATAGAGTTGGTAGGGGCAAGAGCCAAGCCCCTACCAACTGCGGTCGAATTTCGTTGGTTTTACAGAGCAGGGGAAATCATCGCTCCGCTTGATAGACGATCTCGCCGTTTACGATGGTCATGTACGCCTCGCCGCCGATGGTGGTCAGCGGGTCTGCCGTCCAGAGAACAAGATCGGCGTCCTTGCCCGGTTCCAGACTGCCGACGCGGTCAGAAATGCCGAGACTCTGCGCCGGATTGATGGTAATGGCGCGCCATGCTTCTTCCATCGGCAGTCCTGCCGCAGCCGCAAGTCCAGCCGCCAGCGGCAGATGCTGCAGCGGAATGACCGGTGCGTCGGTGATGATGCTGACCGTCAGTCCTGCGCGGTACAGAACGCCCGCTGTCGTAAAGCTCTTGTTCCGCAGCTCGACCTTGCTCTTGCCGCCGAGCGACGGGCCAACAAAGACCGGATAGCCCTCCTCGGCCAGCTCGTCCGCGATGATCTCACCGTCGGTGCAGTGGTCGAGCGTCAGCTTGAGGTCAAACTCCCGCGCGATGCGCACGGCGGTCAGAATATCGTCCGCGCGGTGCGCGTGGCACTTGATCGGGATTTCTCTGTTCACGACCGGCAGCATCGCTTCCAGCTTCACGTCCAGCGGCGGATTTTTTCCTGCCGCCTTGTCGTCGCGGTAGCGGATGGTGCGCATCAGCAGCTCGCGCAGAAGTCCGGCCACGGCCATACGCGTCATGGGACTCTGCTTTTTGCCCTGTCCGTAGCAGCCCTTCGGGTTTTCGCCGAACGCGCATTTCATCGCCGCAGGCGACCGCAGTACCATCTTGTCAACACGCTTGCCTGCCAGCTTGAGAATGGCGAACGTGCCGCCGACGACGTTTGCACTGCCGGGGCCGGTGCAGGCTGTCGTCACGCCGCCGCGCAGCGCCAGACCGAACGCCTCGTCCTGCGGATTGATCGAGTCGATGGCACGCAGCTGCGGCGTCAGCGGATCAACGATCTCGTTATAGTCCATGCCTTCCCAACGCATGGATTGATTGTCAAGGCCGATGTGGCAGTGCGCCTCCACGCAGCCCGGCGTGAGCAGCCGCCCCTGTGCGTCAATGACCTTTGCGTCTGCGGGTGCGTCAATTTCCGGCGCGACTGCGGCGATTTTTCCATCCTCAACCAGCAGACAGCCGTTCGGAATATCCGCTCCGGCCATCGTCTTGATGTGTGCATTCTGAATCAGCAGCATATTGTATCTCCTTTCACAGCGCCAATTCGCTGTTTCCTCCAGTATAACGCGAGCCGCCGCCAAAAAGCAAGCGCTGTTTTTCCCCAGTCCGCTAGACAAAAAAGGCAGATGCTGTTATGATAGAGACAGAAAATCCAAAAACGACGATCAAGGAGATTGCTATGAAACAGTATTATCTTGGAATTGAATTCGGTTCCACGCGCGTCAAGGCCGTCCTGATCGACGGCGAGCACCGCATTGTCAAAAGCGGTGATTACACATGGAAAAGCAGTCTGGAAAACGGCGTCTGGACGTATCACATGGAGGATGTGCAGGATGGCCTGCGCACCGCCATCCGCAACCTCGGCGAGCTGCCGGGGGCTGTTTCGGCCATGGGCATTTCCGGCATGATGCACGGCTATCTGGCCTTCGACAAGAACTGGAACCTGCTGGCACCGTTCCGTACCTGGCAGAACACCATGACCGGCGAGGCCGCCGAGCAGCTCACGGCAGAATTCGGCTTCAACATCCCACAGCGCTGGTCCATTGCGCATCTGTATCAGGCCGTTCTGAACGGCGAAGCGCACGTCAAAAATATCGCGCACATCACGACGCTTGCCGGATATGTCCACTATCTGCTCACGGGCGAAAACGTCCTCGGCGTGGGCGAAGCCTCCGGTATGTTCCCCATTGACAGTGAAACGCTGGACTATGACGCGGCGATGCTCGAAAAATTCGACGCGCTGCTGGCCAAATACGGCTTCGCGTGGACGGCCCGCAGCGTCCTGCCCAAGGTCCTGATGGCCGGACAGGCCGCAGGTAAGCTGACGCAGGTCGGGAGAACGTTCCTTGAAGGGCTTCTGCCCGCCGGCATCCCGTTCTGCCCGCCCGAAGGCGATGCAGGCACCGGCATGACGGCGACGAACGCCGTCGCACCCAGAACCGGCAACGTCTCGGCAGGTACGTCTATCTTCGCTATGGTCGTACTGGAAAAGCCCCTGTCGAAGGTCTATCAGGAGATCGATATGGTCACCACGCCCAGCGGCAAGCCCGTCGCCATGGTGCACTGCAACAACTGCACGAACGACATGAACGCATGGGTGGGCCTTCTCGGCGAGACGGCGAAGCTCTTCGGCGCGGACGTTTCGACTGGCGAGCTGTTCACGAAGCTCTACCAGAAGAGCCTTGAGGGTGATGCCGACTGCTCTGGCATCCTGACCTACAACTATATGGCGGGCGAGGGTGTTACGCATCTGGACGAGGGCCGTCCGATGGTCGTCCGCAAGCCCGAAAGCCAGTTCACGCTTGCCAATTTCCTGCGCTCTCAGCTTTACGCGACCATGTCGACGCTCAAGCTCGGCATGGATATCCTTGCGGAGGAGCAAGTTGCGATCGATTCCCTGACCGGTCATGGCGGCCTGTTTAAAACGCCGGTCGTCGGCCAGAAATACATGGCCGCCGCCTGCCGTGCACCGGTCACGTGCATGGAATCGGCAGGCGAGGGCGGGCCTTACGGCATGGCTCTGCTTGCGTCCTATCTGGTGCAGAAAAAGGATGGCCAGACGCTTGAGCAGTATCTGGAAACAGAGGTTTTCGCGGATGTCAAGCGCACGACGCTTGCTCCCGATCCCGAGGATGCCGCCGGCTTCGACCGCTATCTCGGCTGGTACCGCAGCGCCCTCGCAGCGGAAACCGCCGCAGTAAACGCATTCTGATCGATCCTTTCGAAAACATGGAAAAGGCTTCCCGTCTCCGGGAAGCCTTTTCCGCTTACATGGCCGAGGAGATCGCGTCCACAGCCTTTTCCGCCTCGTTTTGAATAGCCTTGGCGACCTGCTTTGTCATGCGGTACGCGTCGCTGTTTTTCGGCAGCATCATCGCGCCCAACGCGCCGACTGCGACGCCTGCGCCCATGGTCAGAAAGAAGCCCCGTACTGTCATATGCGCACCTCGTTACCGCATCGCCGTGCCGGACGTGCTGCCGGTCACGGTTCTGCCGCTTGCCGTGCCGCTCTGGCTGTAGCCCGCGCCGTTGTAGCCGGGGTTGTAGTTCGTGCCGTTATACATACCGCCATAGCCGTTTGTGCCGTTGACATAGCCGTTCCGGGTCGTGGAGACGTTGGAATAGCCGTCGTAATACGGCTGCGTCGCCGCACAGGCGGTCAGAGACACCGCAAGCATCAGCGCGGCCAGCACCAGGATCAAGCCTTTTTTCATGAGAAATTCCTCCTTTTTTGCGAATCGTATCGCTGAGGCTAGTTTCTGCATGCATTGCGCGCGGTATGCTGTGAGTTTTTTACAGAGCAGGAATCGATAAAAATCGATACAAGCATATTGAAAGTTTTCGTTTATGCTGTATAATAAACAACAGATAAAAATGAGAAGGAGAACGCTCATGAAAAAGCTGTCCATCAAAAAAGGCGTGCAGTGCATGGCCTGTCTGGAGTGCGTCCGCGCCTGCTCCAACGCATACTATAAGGAATTCCACCCCGATAAGGCCGCTCTGAAGATCGTTCAGCGCGGCGAGAACGTCCGTCCCATGGTCTGTGTCCAGTGCGGCAAGTGCGCCGAGGTCTGTCCCTCCGGCGCGATCACCCAGAACCCCAAGGGCGTCTGGATGATCAGCCGCAAGCTCTGCACCGGCTGCGGAAAATGCGTTGAAGCGTGTCCCTTCGGCCTCATCGTCAAGGACGAGGCCGTCCCGTATTCCAGTAAATGCACCGCCTGCGGCATCTGTGTTAAGGCCTGCCCCATGGAGCTGCTGGAGATCGTCGAAAAATAAAAACCAAGCGGCGGATCTGCGTGTCCGCCGCTTTCGTTTGTCCATATATAGATTTCTGCGAACTTGCAGGCTGGGGATGCCTCCGGCGGCCCCTTCTTTTCCGCCTTGCCGGAAAAGAAGGGGGAGAAAAGGGGTGCTGGTTACGTTTGGTGCGTACTGCGGGTACGACTCAGGTGGTTCCTGATTTTCAGTTGTTACGAACACACAAACTCACCCTACGGGCGCTATACTGCGCGCCGTCTGTTACGGTACACCAAGTTTGATAGCAGCTGCTTTTGAATGACTGCGGTAAAAACGCCTTGCGTTCGAAATTTGCAGGGCAGTACGGATTCGCCAGAGTTTTGTAGGGGCCGATGCCCACATCGGCCCGCTGGGAAGTTGCGAATTTGCCATAGATTTCCGTAAAAAGGGTGCGTTCTGCCGGGTCGATGTGGGCATCGACCCCTACAAATCGCACGCCTCAAAGTGCGCCGAAATATGCGTCCCTAACATTGCAGCTCCCGTCACTTCACAACCGCATCATACAGCAGATTCTTCGCAAACCCCGTCAGCTTCGCGACCTGCTTGACAGCGTCCTTCGTGGAAAGTCCCTCCGCCATGCGTGCGCGGACCAGATCGAGCGCCGCTTCAAATGTGCAGCCTTCCTCCGCCTTTTCCTCCGCGCCAGCCACGACGAGCACGAACTCGCCGCGCGGCGGGGTTTCTTCATAATAGGCCGCCGACTCGCCCAGCGTCATGCGGCGGACCTCCTCGTGCAGCTTCGTCAGCTCCCGACAGAGGGAAATTTTCCGATCCTCTCCAAATGCGTCTGCCAGATCGCGCAGCGTGGCCAGCAGCTTGTGCGGCGCTTCGTAGAAGATCATCGTCCGCGTTTCGTCCTTCAATCCCGTCAGGTGCTCCTGACGGCTTTTTTTGTTGACGGACAGAAACCCCTCGAACGTGAACCGGCCCGTCGGCAGGCCCGAAATACTCAGTGCTGTCACCAGCGCGCACGGCCCCGGAATCGCGCAGACCGTCACGCCGTTTTCCGCGCACAGCCGAACCAGGTCCTCGCCGGGGTCGGAGATGGCGGGGGAGCCAGCGTCCGTCACCAGCGCGCACGTTTCGCCCGCCAGCAGCCGCGCGAGGATCTTTTCGCCGCTTTCTGCCTTGTTGTGTTCATGATAGCTCACAAGGCTTTTTTTGATCTCCAGATGGTTCAGCAGCTTGAGGCTCACGCGCGTGTCCTCCGCCGCGATAAAATCAGCCTCCGCCAGCGTTCGGGCACAGCGGGGCGAAATGTCATTCAGATTGCCGATGGGCGTCGGCACGAGATATAGAGTACCGGCCATATTGCTTCACTCCTGTAGATGATAGATACGCCGGCCCGCGGCAGACAGCTCGCCGGTCTGCGTGTATAAAACCAGATCTGGCTCAAATTGCAGCCCAGGCCCTCCGCCGAGGCGGGCTTCGATCAAAACGAGATTCACGGCGTTTTCCGCTCTGTGCCGGACGAAGCGGATGCGCTTTGGCTCCAGCCGCGCCGCGCGCAGTCCGGTCATCAAATCGACCAGCCGCTCCGGCTTGTGAACCAGAAAAAACCGCCCGCCCCACCGCAGCGCCCGCGCCGCAGCCGCACAGAGCGCGTCAAACGGGCAGCAGATTTCGCTTCTCGCGGCGCAGAGGCTGTCCTGCGCATGCAGATATCCGCTTCCCGGCGGGTAGTAGGGAGGATTGGACAGCACGCAGTCAAAGCTTCCGGGCGCGATCTGCGCGTGTGTCTGCCGCAGATCACCGCATAAGATGTGCAGATGGTCGGAAAATCCGTTTTCTTCGGCATTTTCCTGCGCCTGCCGCGCAGCGGCCTCCTGAATTTCAATGCCGCATACGCGCAGTGTCTCATCCGCGCCCAGCAGCAGAAGCCCCAGCGTCCCGCACCCGCAACCAAGATCAAGCACCCGGCTGCCGGGCCGTATCCGGCAGAAATCTGCCAGCACCATGGAATCTGTGCTCATGCGAAACTGTGCGTCCGGGATTTTCATCCGGATGCTGTCAAAGAGAAGCTCTTCCATACGCGCTCCAATCAAAAGTCAATCAAAAAGACAGGGGGTGCTGCACGCAGCACCCCCTTCCTGGTTATGTGCTTATTCCTCAGAGATCGCGTCGTTGGGGCATTCTGCAGCGCAGGTACCGCAGTCCACGCACTGATCAGCGTCGATGACGTACTTGTCTTCGCCCTCGCTGATGCAGCCGATGGGACATGCGTCAGCGCAAGCACCGCACTTTACACAGTTGTCATTGATTACGTGTGCCATTTGAAGCACCTCCATTTTCAAGGTAGCTTCATTCTATCATACTTTCCTGAAAATGCAATGAAAAAAGTGTAAATTCCTCGAACGGCCCGGATTTTTTCGCGTGCGTCGTATAAACGCTGACCGCCGCGTCGAAACTCTCCTTCGACAGGAGGCGATCAGAATGAAAAAACCGGCGTATTCCGCAGCGCTGGACCGGGTGCTCTTCCGCGCGTCGCGGCTGGCGCGTGAGCTTGGCGGCGCACAGACCGGCACGGAGCATCTGCTGCTTGCACTCTCGCAGGAACGCATTTCCCAGACCGGACGCATTTTATGCTATCAGGGAGCCGAGGGCAGGCTCCTGCGCTGTATGCTGCTGACGAGGCAGGAGCCGGAGCCAGCCGGACGGCAGGGCCTTTCCGCAGCTGCCGCAAGAGCGCTTGACGGCGCACAGCACGAGGCGGACCGCCTTGGCGCGCCCCTCTGCCTGCCGGAGCATCTGCTGCTTTCCCTCATGCGCGACGACGCCTATGCGGCGGCGCGCATGCTTTCGGAGCTTGGCGTCGACTGCAACTGCGTATTTTCGGAAACATATGACCGCCTGCGCATCCTACATCCGGCGCAGGACGTGAAAGGACAATCGGAATTGAAGCTTTTGGAACTGTACTGTGACAACATGATCGACCGGGCACCGCAGATGGACCCCGTCGTCGGCCGCGAGGCGGAGCTTTCCCAGCTCATGCAGGTGCTCAGCCGCCGCAGCAAGAATAACCCCGCGCTCATCGGCGAACCCGGCGTCGGCAAGACCGCCGTCGTTGAAGCGCTGGCCCAGCGCCTTGCCTGCGGAGACGTGCCGCAGGCGCTGCGCGGGAAAAAGCTCTACTGCCTCAACATGGCGAATTTGCTTGCGGGCACGAAATACCGCGGCGAATTTGAAGAGCGCGTGCGCGATATCCTGATCGAGATCCGCCGCTGCGGCAGCGTCATCCTATTTGTCGACGAAATGCACACCATCGTCGGCGCAGGCAGCGCCGAGGGCGCAATCGACGCGGCCAATCTGCTCAAGCCGGCCCTTGGCAGGGGAGAGCTGCAGATGATCGGTGCGACGACATTGGAGGAATACCGCAAATTTATTGAGAAGGACGCCGCGCTTGAACGTCGGTTCCAGCCGGTGCAGGTGGATGAGCCCACAGTGGAGGACACTATCTCCATCCTGCGTGGCCTGAAGGAGCGCTATGAGGTGTTCCACGGCGTGAAGATCAGCGATAATGCGCTGATCGCCGCCGCAACCCTCTCTGACCGCTATATCACCGACCGCTTCCTGCCGGATAAGGCCATCGACCTGGTGGATGAAGCCTGCGCCATGATCAAGACTGAGATGGACAGTATGCCCAGCGAGATGGATGATCTGGCTCACCGTATCACCCAGCTGCAGATCGAGCAGGTCAGCCTGAAAAAGGAGACCGATGCCCTGAGCCAGAGCCGCCTGCATGAGCTGGAAAAGGAACTGGCTGAGCTGCAGGATAAGTTCCGCAGCATGAAGGCAAAGTGGGAAAACGAGAAGAACGCCATTGGCAAGGTGCAGACCCTGCGTGAGCAGATCGAGCAGACCAATGCCGACATTGAAAAGGCTCAGCGCGAGTACGACCTGAACAAGGCCGCTGAGCTGAAATACGGCAAGCTGCCCCAGCTGCAGAAACAGCTGGAAGAGGAAGAGAAGATCGCCGCCGCCAAGAAGGAGGACAGCCTGCTGCGTGACCGCGTGACCGACGAGGAGATCGCCCGCATCGTGGCCCGCTGGACCGGCATCCCGGTGGAGAAGCTGGTGGAGGGCGAGCGCGAGAAGCTGCTGCATCTGGACGATGTGCTCCACAAGAGAGTCATTGGTCAGGACGAGGCCGTGACCAAGGTGAGCGAGGCCATCCTGCGCAGCCGCGCCGGTATCGCCAACCCCAACCGCCCTATCGGCAGCTTCCTGTTCCTCGGCCCCACCGGCGTTGGCAAGACGGAGCTGGCCAAGGCACTGGCACAGGCCCTGTTTGACGATGAGCGCAACATGGTGCGAATCGATATGACCGAGTATATGGAAAAGTTCAGCGTCAGCCGCCTGATCGGCGCGCCTCCGGGATACGTCGGTTACGAAGAGGGCGGCCAGCTGACCGAGGCTGTGCGCCGTAAGCCCTACAGCGTGGTGCTGTTCGATGAGGTGGAAAAA
>OLWC01000977.1_pt1 | contig 10641 bp, 9 predicted proteins | sample 1673911 | NCBI WGS metagenome assembly OLWC01 (sample SAMEA103958134, study PRJEB25191) | human gut metagenome
TTAGCATAATCTCGGCCAGTCTAAACTCAATATAATGATGTTCACTTGTCCACCAGCCAACAGAAGATGCTTTATAATCAAAATATTTTTTACGATAAAAGCCTGTTTGAGTCTCTTGGCTTTTAGTTGATATACCGGCTTGTCCGATAATTAACTTGCCTTCGTACATCTGTGTATGCTCATTGGTCAGAATCAGGTTAGAGAAATTAGGGCGTAATCCTTCAAAATCGTTCATCTCAGGTTCGGCCAAACCTTCAAAATGCTTGTAAAGGCCCTTTTGCATATCAAAGTAGTTTCCGTTCCAAAAGTCACCGGGACAATACAGGATAGCCTTTAGCCGCGGCTCTATATCCACAAATGGTTCTGACAGATTGTTGTATCTGTGAGGTTCACCGTTATCGTCTATAACATCAATTTCCTGAAACATTTCGATAAGATTCATCGTTGGGTAAGCGCTACAAACTGACGAACCGCAAATGGATTGTGGCACACAGTTGATGTCCCAACATGATTCTGTTCCAGAATCAATAGAGTATTGACGGATAAAGATGTTTTCTTTGCTTGCTTCATCCAAAAACAGGTTCATGTAATTGGCGCACTTGTCAGCATCTGCCCGATACAACTCATACTTGTCCGTTTGCCGAATAATCATGTCTGCAGCATCGTATGCTGCCTGAAAATAGGTCTGTGCTTTACTCGCCGGAGCACCTATTATATTCTTTGTATAAGCATCGCCTTTAAAGTCTACAGAAGAAGTATACTTGGCTATCGAACCTGCATACAGCATGGCTCGTGACATCAATGCGGCGGCAACATATCTGTTGGCTCTGCCTGGTTCGGAAGTTTCCGGCATATCATATGCCAATATCAATTCACTATAAATAAAATCCCAAACTTTCTCTTCTGTTTCACGACTTACCAATAAAGAAGACGGATCGGCAAACACATCTTGTTCTTCTGTAATGATGGGCACTCCGCCATAGCGTTTTACCAATCCAAAATAATAGAATGCTCTGATAAAATGCGCTTCAGCTATCAGCTCTTTCAATTGGTTACCCGAGAATTGTTCTGGATGCGTCTCCAAATATTTGATATAATGATTTACATCACGAATCTCGGGATATGGCCAATATTCAAAGCCTTCCATTCGGTCACATCCTGCCATTCCTGAGTAAGTTTCAGTTAAAGCGCTACCTGACATATCGCCAGCAATGTTCCAATCTCGTTTCCATCCCTTACCATGATAATAGGTAAAGTCTTCCATTGGAAGTTTTCGGTAAAGTCCGGCAACGTATGTTTTTATTCCATAGTCTGAAGATAGAATATCGCCATCGGTTATAATGTCAAGAGGTTTGATGTCTAACGAATTGCAACCATACACAAATATACTAAGGGCGAATAAAAAAAGTTTTGTAAGTGATTTCATACTCATACAGATTTAAAAAGTAATATTAGCACCTATATTAAAAGACGAATTAATCGGATATGCACCTGTTTGATAATCTCCTTGTGCTTTTGCACTGGGATGCTCAGGGTCAGCATCACGTAAACCGAAACTACCTTGCTTTGCTTGATAGCAAAGAAAATTTCTCCCGTTGGTCGCAATTTTTAAGATACCATTTAAATGTAAAAAACTATGACGAATATAAAGGATAAGCCGGGGGGACGTCCGGCAAAGAAACGGATAGAGAAGCAGCAACGGGTAGTCAGCACGAAGCTGACCGAGTTGCAGTATTACGCTATCAGGAAGCGAGCCGGGGAAGCCGGGTTGCGCATCAGTGAATATGTTCGGCAAGCAGTTATTTCGGCAGAGGTCATACCCCGGCTGAGCAGGCAGGATGCAGATGCTATCCGCAAACTGGTAGGGGAAGCCAACAACATTAACCAGTTGGCACATCGGGCAAATGCCGGAGGTTTCGCATTGGTGGCAGTGGAACTGGTGAAGCTCAAAAATAGGATTGTTGAAATCATAAATCATTTGTCGGATGATTGGAAAAATAAAAAAAGGAAGCGGTTTTAAGGGCTGTGTGAACTATGTGCTTGGTAAGGAGCAGGCGGTTTTGCTTCATGCGGACGGGGTTCTGACTGAAAGCCGGGGCGATATAATCCGCAGCTTCTGTATGCAGACCGGGATGAATCCCGATTTGAAGAAGCCTGTCGGACATATTGCGTTAAGTTATTCGGCAGTGGATGCACCCAAATTGACAGACGAGAAGATGGTACAGCTTGCGCAGGAGTATATGCGTGAAATGAAAATCACCGATACGCAGTATATCATCGTGCGCCATCAAGACCGGGAGCATCCGCACGTGCATATCGTGTTCAACCGTATAGACAACAACGGCAAGACCATTTCGGACAGGAACGATATGTACCGTAACGAACAGGTATGCAAAAAGCTGAAAGCCAAACACGGGCTTTATTTCGCCAAGGGGAAAGAGCAGGTGAAACAGCACCGATTGAAAGAGCCGGACAAGTCGAAATACGAGATTTACACGGCTGTGAAAAATGAAATCGGCAAATCCCGCAATTGGCAGCAGTTGCAGCACAGGTTAGCGGAAAAGGGTATCACTATCCAGTTCAAACGAAAGGGACAGACCGATGAAATACAGGGCATATCCTTTTCCAAAGGCGAATACACGTTCAAGGGTTCGGAGATAGACCGCAGTTTCAGTTTTTCCAAACTGGATAGATATTTCGGAGATACAGGTTTGAATGTTGCCGAAAGTCAACGGCAAACAGCTTTCGCACCCATCCGGGAACAAATACCCACACGGAGTAACGCAGAAAGTCCGTTTATAAGCGGTTCGCTCGGTCTGTTTTCTGCATCACCGTACCCGGTGGATGAAGAGCCGAACTTGAATTTGAGAAAGAAGAAGAAAAAGAAAAAACGACTTAAATTGTAAAGACATGGAAGACAACTTGATTTTAGAGGGGCTTCTCTCTATGGTAACAGAACTGAAAGAGAAGTTGGAAGCGCAGGTAACGCCAGCCAGCCGGGAGGAAACTATCGAACGGTTTGGAGCAATTGAACAGGCATTGTCGAGACTGCACACTAACCCGGCTGTTTCTGTGGAGAAGTTGCAGACTATCCAAAGTCAGCTTGACGATGTACGGAACAAGATGCAAGGTCAGCAGCAGCATATCGAGGACACCAAGAGAATATCATTGGAAATCTATCGTAATTTTAAAATAATGGTTGATACCTTGAATTCCTACAAGACGGATAAAGAGGAAGTTGCCCGCTTGCCGTTCTATCAACGGATTTACAACAAGGTTACTTCTTGGATTCGTCCGGGATTGTTTATTTTTTCGGCAGTGCTGGTTCTCTGTTCCGCTTCCATATGGTTAAATATCCGTTTGGCTACACGGATGCAGCAGTTACAGGACAATGATATGAAATACCGTTATTTGTTGATGCAGGGTTGGGCAAACGGAGAAGTCCTTGATATACTGGAAACCAAATTCAACTGGCAGAGGGATAACGATTTCATCCAAAGTTTGACAGATTCAGTGATAGATTTTGAATATCGCAGCAAGAAACAGGCGGAAGCACTGGAACGTGCAAGGTTACTCAATGAACAAGCCGAGCAGTTGAGAAAGGAAGCTGATAAGCTAGGTAAGCCATAAACGAAGTAAAGTCGGGGCGATGAACTATGTTCACCGCTTCGGCTTTTTTCAAATTCATTTCTTCGTGTAGTGCTTTTCTCAAGCTTGTCAATATTGTTATACTTTTTTATTCGAACAGTTCTCGTATTTCTCTAATTCCATTCGACTGCGGCTGGAAGTTACTAAATATACTCCACCGAAAATCAGGAATACTGCTACTATTTTTGTGAAATTAAAAGAGTCTATATTCCAGCAGACAGCAACAATACATGCCACAATCGGTTGGATATAATTATACATTCCAGCTACGGTTGGTCGCAATTTCTTTTGTCCTACAACAACAAGCATATAGCTGATGAATGTTGCCCCAATCACAATAAAAGCCAATCCAACTATTTCAGTCATTTGTAAATTGCCCCAATGTACATCTGCCAAGTCTTTTGCTGAGAAAGGTAACATGCAGATAAAAGAGTAGGTAAACATCCATTTCATAATGGTTGTTAATGAATATTTGTTTACAAAATCTTTATAGAGTACAATGTAAAGGGCATAACTCAATTGGGCAAATAAAACAAGCAAATCTCCCCATATGGCTGTATCTCTGTTTGTGGATGTTATTTGAATATTTTGTCTGCTACCCAAGATAAGCAATAAAGCACCTCCTGCTCCCAATGTAATGCCTAGTACTTTTTTCCCAGTTATGGGTTCTTTCAAAATGAATGCAGCTAAAATCATAGCCCAAAGCGGCATACTTGTCGTAATGATGGAGGCATCTCCGGGAGAGGTTAAACTAACTCCGAATATGAAGCATCCTTGATTAAACACTATGGCTAGTAATGAAGCAAAAAATAAAGATACTAAGTCTTTGTGATTAACGTGTTCTGGTTTTTGAAAAAAAGACGTTATCCAGAATAAAATCATAGCACCGCCAATACGCAAATCTGTTATTACTAAGGGAGTAATGGCACCACCTACTAAAATTACTTTGGAGACCGGTGACATAAGTCCCCACATGACATTTGCCCCAAGCATGGAGGCATGTCCCTTCCAATCAAAGTTCATTGTCTTTTATGTAATATAAACTGAATAAGTATAATGTTATTGCTAACACAATCAGGCAAACAGAAACTAATCCTGTAAAATAATTAGCCAATACGAACCAACTAATTCCACAGATTACGAGATAGAGAAGTATCCCCTTTGTTTCGTTTTTGCTAATTCTAATTTTTCTTTTGGAAAAAAGAAAATAATCCAATGAATACTTGCCAGCTCCTAATAGCAGCTGGATAAGGTATAAGCCTAAAAATAGAGCAGGTAATACCTTAATATTGAATGAGTCGAAGAAGTGAAACTTGACCGCAATCATCATGTTAAATGCTAAAACACTTGCAGCCAATCTGGTCTGAAATCCAACTAGAAGCATTATTGGACAAATGGTTTGGGCAAAGATAGTCAGCCACAGAGACGGAATATCACCGATACCGATAGGGTCACCGAAAAAATCTGCGGCATATCTGTCATAATTGACAATCTTCCCATATCCATAAGGTAACATCATCAATCCGCAAAAGCTACGGAAATTAAGAATGACGAAAGAGTAGAAATTCCCTGAAAAGGAATCTCTACTCACTAAATAATTTATAAGATGCTTCATATATTCACAGTCAATCAATATGATGTCCATCCTCCGTCGGCCACGAATATACTGCCATTTACGAATGAAGCTTCATCAGAAGCAAGAAAGAGAGCCACCTTGGCTATCTCGTCCGGGGTACATTTCCTCATGTTCGTGATGTAACCTTCTGTTATCTTATCTTCAATGTCTTTCCATTTTCCGATAGACTGGTCGCGTGCTGTTCTGGATCCGGCCAGCTTTTCACTATTGATGCGCAGATTGGTTTCTACTCTACCGGGGGCAACAGCATTGCAACGGATATTCTTTTCCTTATAGTTGAACGCCACATTTTTGGTCAATCCGATTAAAGCGTGTTTGGAAGCTACATAGGCTGCTCCACCACCACGTGCTCCGGTAAATCCGGCAATGGAGGCTGTATTGACAATGACCCCACCGCCTTGTTTTTCAAAAATAGGAATCACTTTGCGAATACCTCGCATCGGTGCATTCAGATTGGTTTCCATTACTTTGTACCATAAGTCATCACTGACTTCACCGACTGGTATCAGCTCATCAAAAATGCCTGCATTATTCACCAGTATGTCCAGACGTCCATATTTGGATAAAGCGGCATCCACCATTTTTTGAATGTCGGCTTCTTTGGTTACATCCGCTTCCACACCTATTACATCATATCCTTGTTTGGACAGTGAGGTTACGGCTTTATCCAAAGTAACTTTATTGATATCAACCAAGACTACTTTAGCTTTTTCTTGGGCAAACAAGGTGGCGATAGCTTTTCCATTGCCAGATGCCGCTCCCGTAACCAAAGCTATTTTATTGTTTAACCTGGCACTCTGTGCGAATGCTTGTCCTGCAAATAACATGAGAATGAGAATCATTCCTAGAGAAATAATTTTTTTCATACGCTTTGAGAATTTAAATGTTACTATAAAATCAATAAGCTGTCCAAGCACCATCGGCAACAAGAATGCTACCGTTTACAAATGATGCTTCATCAGAAGCCAGAAACAGAGCAACTTTTGCAATTTCTTCTGGAGCAGCCTTACGCTGATTGGTGGCATATCCCATTGCAATTTTTTCCGTAATCTTAGCCATGTCTTCGGATAAGCATCCATCTTTACTGGATGTTTGAAGTGCTTTTTTGCTATTATCCCGTATGTTGGTATCTACACGTCCCGGAGCCACGGCATTGCACCGGATATTCCATTCCTTGTAGCAAAAGGCCACGTGTTTGGTCAATCCTACCAAGCCATGTTTCGAGGCGACATAGGCAGCTCCGCCACCTCTTGCACCCGTCAATCCTGCTATGGATGCTGTGTTGACGATTACTCCACCACCTTGTTCCTTGAATATGGGAATCGTATAACGTATGGCTCGCATGGGAGCTGTCAGGTTTATAGATAATACTTTCTCCCAAAGTGCATCATCCGTATCGGCAACAGGAACCAACATATCAAAAATACCAGTATTGTTAATCAGAATATCCAATCTCCCAAAAGCGGAAATAGCTGTTGATACCATCTGCTCAATATCCGATTCTTTGGTTACGTCAATGACCACCGACAACACCTCGCAGCCTTTCTGCTGCAAATCCGCAGTAACTTGTCCCACGCCTTCTTTATTGATGTCAGCAAGGACGACTTTTGCACCTTCCTGAGCGAATAAAGTAGCTATTGCCTTACCATTGCCCGATGCTGCACCAGTAACTAGTGCTGTTTTACCTTTTAGTCTCATAATCATTTTTTTTGAATATTGAAAATCCTTTCTCTTTGTTTTTATTGCAAATTTAAAGTGGAATGAGATGTAATTTATTGTATCTTTGCTATAAGATATTGTACTATTTCGTTATGTGGAAAGAAAATTTATATCAACCCGTTGAAGTCCTGATTCGCAATCATGAAATATTCCCCATAGCCGAACACCAGCATTCATTCTTTGAAATGGTGTATGTGCGAGAGGGAACCGGACGATTTTATGTCAAGGAGTCAGGTTGTAAGGTTGAGGAAGTTATTTATCATGCCCATTCTTTGTTTCTTATTCCTCCGGAAACCACTCATTGTTTCACGATAGATACACATAGCGAATATGTGTTTATCCGTTTTGTGCTTCATTATGTGGAAGACTATATAGGGAAATATCTGGCAGAGATATTTCGTGACTCCAGTCGTCAGGCTGAAATCTCTCTAAATAAATCGGATGAAAATATGGCATCCCAACTTTTTGACTTTATAAGAAAGGAAGAAGACAATAGGCAAATGGGGACAAACTATTTGCAACAGCAGTGGCTTAACAGTATCTTGGTTTTAGTTGCAAGAAATATTGTTCATGAAGCTAAAGATGAGTGCCTGTCTGTCAAATATCTTACTATAAATGAAACCAACCCAGCTGTGTATATGTTGCAGTATATCCAGCAACATATACACCAACCGGAATTGTTGAGGGCAGAAAGCCTTTCCAAAATATTTCATCTTTCGCCTGATTATATCGGAATTTATTTCAAACGATATTACCAAGAAACACTACAACAGTATATTGGACGAAACCGTTTGAAGATGGTAGAAAATTTGTTATTGAACAGTTCCATGACAGTCAAAGAGATAGCCTATAAAATGGGGTATACTGATTCTTGCTACCTCGTAAAGTCGTTTCAAAAGGTTTATGGAATTTCACCTTTGAAATATAGGCAAGAACATTCTCAAAGCAATAATTTAAAGTAATGGATTTGTGATTCTGCTTGCAAAGTTTAGTCTTTTTTGTCTATATATCCAAAACGGACTAAACTTGTTTCTATTGACGGCAAATTATATATGTGCTGGCGAAAAGAAAAACAGTATTCTTCTTTTCGCTAGTTTTATTTTTATGGTTAGAGAGCTTTTGTTACCTTTGCGCATGAAGCCCACCACAAAGCGATTTTCTTCGTTTTTTTGTTACTATTTTGTTACCCACTATTAGTAATAGGTGGGTTTTTCTTTTGTAAATCAGTATTTTATGCTATTGTGTATATAATATGTGGTAAAATATTATTAACAGTTGGCAGTTATGGAAAAAAAGAAAAGCAAGGGATTGAAGCTCTGCCTTACTGCTGATAGTTCCCTACTGTAGAACTATTATTTTTTGCTTGATGAAACTTTAGTTCCATCGTCTTGAAACCGGAGTTTCCTCTGCTTGAAACTTTAGTTTCTTCAGCTTGGCACTAAAGTTTCTACGGCTTGAAACTATTGGTTTCAATGCTTTGGAACTATAGTTTCATCGCATGGAAACCAACTAAACTAAGGTATTCTTTGATTTATCCTTTCAAGGAGCAATATATGATAGTAGCAGGATGTGATAACAAAGCGTGACGGCATTGTGACAGCACACTTTACTGTCACAATGCTGTCACACTTTGCTGTCACCTTTTTATTGGTTTATAATCAGTGCGTTATTTAGCTTTTGGTGACAGATGACAGCAATTTTGGGTGTTTAAATTCTTATGTAGAAGCGCGTCCAAAGTAATCTTCGATATTCGTTTTTGTCTGTAGATTAAGTGATATATTGCAAAAATATTGCAGATTCGTTATATGTAATGTCGTTTATTTCATGCCTGCCACTCTGTTAAAGGTTAAAAAAGGACATAATTTCCGATTTTCGGGACACTATATCTATCTTTGCTACCAGTTTTAAAAATCGGAAAAATGAAGATTACGAAGAGAAAAATAGCTTGGGGCGTCGTTCTCCTGATATTGATTGTCGGTGGTGTCATTTGTAAGAAACGCTGGAATGTGTGGTTTTACAATATTCCTGAAATACGCTATGTGCTGACGGAAGAACCTCAGCGGGTACTTCTGACATTCGGAAATGACGGTGAGCTATCCCGCAATGTAAGTTGGGTGTGCGGAGGCGTTTCTAAACAAGCGAAACTGGAATATACCAAGATCGGTTCCGGCGATACGCTGCTCATCAACGGATCTTCCAAATTTCTTCGTACACTGGGCGGGTTCGGTTATGCCAATTGGGCGAAGTTTAAAGATCTTTCTTATGGAGATTCCTACTCTTACCGGGTATGGAATGACGATCGCTCTTCTGATTGGTATTCGTTTACCATGCAACCCGATTCGACTGACCATTTTTCTTTTGTATTTATAGGTGATGTGCAGGATACTTTGCGTGGAAAGACACGTGATTTTATGGAAAACGTACGCCATCGATATCCCCAGGTTGACTTTTACATGTTTGCCGGTGATTTTGCCGAACGTCCGATGAACTGTTATTGGGACGAGGCCTATCAAAGTGTAGATTCCATTGCGCCCACCAAACCGATGTTAGTTTCTCCGGGAAATCATGAATATGTGAAAGGCCTGGTACGTGTTCTGGAAAAACGTTTTGCCTATGTCTTTTCTTATCTGCTCGAATCAAGATACAAGAATAATAATGTGTATTCTATCGATTACAATGATGCCACCATTATTACACTGGATAGTAACCGTGACCCTTGGTTCCTTTTCTCTCAGCGCGAATGGCTGGAGAAAACGTTGAAAGCTTCGAAAAAGAAATGGAAAATAGTCATGCTCCATCATCCGGTATACTCCATTAAAGGTAAAATGAACAACCTTCCGGTGCGTTGGATGTTCGACGGGCTGTTCCGCGAATATGGGGTCGATCTGGTGCTTCAGGGACATGAACATAATTATGCCCGTATGACTAATAAAAATGATGAGGGCGAAATGACTACCCCGCTGTATCTGGTGAGCCATGCTTCTCCGAAGAGTTACCGTCTGGCTTTCAATGATAAGTATGATCGTTTTGGGACAAACCGCCGTTTCTACCAACATATCGACGTGACAGGAGATACCCTCCGGATGCAGGCATTTTTGGAGAATGACTCATTGTATGATGACGTCCGGATCGTGAAGAATGCTTCCGGTATTCAAGTCATTGACAATGCGCAAGATATACCGGAAATACTCGAAAAGCCCGTAGGGTTGAGGGGAAAGAAAGCTGAAGATTTCGAACGGAATGCGGCGAAGTGGCGGAACCGTTCCTCAGTAAAGTAAATACTTCTGCCTCATGTCCCGGTAAGTCTGCAACTCTTTTTGCCAATTGTCGCAGATTTCCTTTTCCGATTTTCCTTGAAGGATTGCTTTCCGTACAGAATCTGTTCCCATCAGTAAATCAAACCACCGGGGACGGGAGAAGAAAGCTGCACCTTCGCCGGATAAACGATAGAAACGCAGGAGGTAACGGAGTGTGAATCCGTTTACATCTGTTACGTTCCGCAAATTTTCGCCGTAGCAGGCAACTCCTTTGTGCATCGGATTCTTATCGAATCCGGGCAGAGAACGTGGAGTGAAGACGAAATCGCCATACTTTTTGTCAGGTGCGCCCAATACCTGAAAAGGAAATGTTGTTCCGCG
>OLWC01000980.1_pt1 | contig 10608 bp, 3 predicted proteins | sample 1673911 | NCBI WGS metagenome assembly OLWC01 (sample SAMEA103958134, study PRJEB25191) | human gut metagenome
TAGAATTGAGTGCTAAATCATCTGTACGCTTACGCAAATAAATCCCCGTATTTTTGGTACCTAGACAATCAGCTGCATAGCCTGACTTAGAGTTACTATTACGATCATCTACATTATCATACCAACAATAATTCCACAACTTGTAATTATTCCCTGTAGTATACCCATTAATGCCATAAGGTAATTGACCTTTTTCACCAAAAGATTTCAAGTCATCACTATCAAACTTCCATTCTACACCAGGGAACGCAAAAGTGCGATAAAATCTTGGATCGCGGTTTAAAAAGAAAAGTTCTTGATTATAATCATAAGATCCATTCATGTCATTTGGTTTCTTCCCATCCGCCATTGGAAAAAGATCAACCATTTCTGCAGTGGGAGTCATACCACCCCCACCTCCAGCATTAGCTGGGCGAAGAGAATGTTCCCATCCATTCCATTTTTCAAGCTGTAAGTGCTCGGCTGGTGATACATTATTATATAAAGTTACTAATACTGCCTCAGAAACAGTTCCTCCACCACCTTCTGAGCCAATATAATCGGAGAATATCTTTCCCCAACCTGCTGCATTCTTTCCTGAATTGTTTTCATAAGCCAATCCAAAATTACCTTCTTCCAGTTTTTTTACAGCAGCTAAGTTTGTTTGATATGCAGTTTCCCATCGTGTAACATCATCCGCCCTATTAAAAAGCGGACTGGCATATAACAATTCCACACGACCTTTTAAAGCCAATGCTGCCCCCGATGTTATGCGTCCAAAATTCTTATTTTCAGACTCCCAACGTGCTGGCAGATAATCAGCAGCTGTTTGCAAATCTTTGCAAATAAAATCAATACATTCTTTTGTAGACGAGCGTGGAACTACCAAATGAATACCTTCACTATCTCCAATTATAGGATTTTGTACATTATCAATAATAGGTACACCACCATACATCATTACCATTAAATAATAACGCCATGCACGGAAGAAAAATGCTTGTCCCAACAATAACTGCTTTTGGTGTTCAGTTAAACTTTCACTGCCAATCACTCCTTCGATCATATCATTACACTCACGAATACGCACCCAAGGAGAATAATTGTTATCTAGATTAAAATAATCAGTAACAGTTTCATAATCTAGAGGAGAATTAGGATTCATCAAACCTGATATCCCTCCATATTCTTCTGTACATTTCGAATATTGATCACTTGTTCCCGTGCTTGGCATATCACCCATAGAACCAGTCAGATCAGATCCACCCGTCGCACTCGGCAGCATGATATAATACAAGTAAGCTATACGGTTATCAGCTGACTCATAATTTTCATAAATAGTCGTACCGTTAAAACTTCCATATAATTTTTTGTCTTCCAAAAATTGATCACTACAACCTGTAAAGACGGCAACTGTTATGGTCAGTAATGCAATTGAACCATACTTATTTATTTTCTTCATCATTGTATTCAAATTATTAAAATGAAACATTAACACCTAACGTGAATTTACGTAAGTTCGGATAATATCCATAGCTTCCCGCCCAAGAAGCCCATGCTCCTTCTGGATAAGGGTTTAGGAAGTTAAATACATTTTGGCAAGTAAGATTGAAACGGCAACTACTAATGCCAATTATTTTTAGCCATTCTTTAGGCAATGCATAAGCTACTGTCATATTACGAAGTTGCACTGTTGCTGCACTTACTTTCCAAAAAGTAGAGGGTGCACCATTTACACTACTATAGCGAATATTCGGGTATTTTGCATTTCTGTTTTGTGCTACAGTTACTATATTATTAGCGTCATAAATATCCTCATATACAAACATATCTTTCCACATTGCCGACACATTACTATATTCAGAGTAACTTTCTTTACGCATAGTTGTAGGAACTAAGGAATATGCTCCCCAACTTGCACCAAACTGCGCACTAATAGAAAAAACTTTATAAGAGAAACCGAAATTTAAAGTTCCACCGTAAGGATTACTAGCACGGTGAGAAATTTTTATATAATCTTGTTCATCAACAATACCATCTACCGGACCAAAAGTTCCAGTTGATTCATCATATTGTCCACGTACATCCTTATAAATCAGCATACCAGGATGTACATTTTCTTTTGTATTTCCTAAATATTTAGTAATACTATATTTATCAAAGTACTCATTAATTTCCTGATAACTACGGAACATACCTATACATTCATAACCCCATAGTCCTCTATCAGAACGTTCATTTCTCACTAATTTATCAAAATCATATGCAGCCTTCCAACCTGTCTCTCTGATTTTATTATCATTGTATCCTGTTGTAAGCTTTACCCAATATGACATGTCTTTTCCAATTTTATCCTTCCATCCTAATGACAATTCAACACCATATGTATCTACCTCACCAAAGTTTTCTGGAGCAGGCTGTATTCCTACCGTATTCGGATAATAAGAAGTTCCTTGATGTGAAGCAAACATTTCACGGCCCATATCATAATAGAAGTCCAAATTAGCGCTCATTCGATTCTTCAAAAAGGCCATATCAATACCAAAATTAGTTTTATAAGTCTTATCCCAATGTACATCAGGATTTACTCCTTGTTTCGGCATACGAATCGTAGCACTTGTATTTGTACTAGAATTAGTTCCAAAGATCGGTCCTTTGTCTGGATTACGGGTGTAAAGCTGAGTCCAAAGCCAAGCATTCACATTATCTTTACCAAGAATACCAAACGAACCACGTATCTTCAAAAAGTCGATTTTTGTCTTGTCTTTATCAAACCATTTTTCATCTGAAATAACCCAGCCGGCAGACCATGAAGGGAACATTCCCCAATAATTCTGAGGAGCAAATTTGGCAGAGGCATCAGAACGGAGCATAAACTCAAACAAATATTTATCATCATATGAATAATTCACACGACCAACATAAGAAAGCATACCAGACTCACTGCGGTTAAACGTTACAGTTTGAGCAAAACCTTCTGCATTGGAATCCACAGAACTAGATTGGCCATCTGTAAAAGGTAATGGATCTGTAAGACTACCATTCAAATCTTCCCATTCTGATTCTGCTTTTTCAATAGAGAACAAACCACTGACATAATGCTTACCAAACTGACGTGCATAGCTTACTGTTAAGTTCATTTGATAACTATCTGAGCGATTCATACTACGCCCCAAAGAGTTGCCATTATTCAACTCATACAATCCCAATGTATTAGCATTGTATTCAATCTCGTCACCAACATAAAGGTGACCACCGCTGCCACCACGGGATATAAGGCGATATACATCGATTTTTGTACCGATAGTATTTGTTTTTCCTGTACTTATATTTTTTGAATAAGAAGCTTTTACCTTTAAACCACGTAAGTATTTACTCCAACCAAAATCATACTCTAATGAACCGTTAAGAGAAAAATTCTGATTCTGATTCTCAACATTATCTGACGCATTCTGTACTGCTGCAAAATTATACTTCTGCTGATCACTTGGATTAGTTATATTTTCCATACCTGAATGAAAAATATAATATCCATTTACTTGATCAGGCACATAAGGTACATGTAACATTAAAGATTCAAAATCACCATCAGAGCCACCACCTTTTACATTTTTAGGTTTATTTGTCTCTCCATAATTACCAGATACCTGCAAAGAAGCTTTCATCCATTTTGAAATATTAGCATTTACACCAGCACGATAGTTCCAACGATTATAGTCCAAGCGCCCTATATTACCTTCTTGCTGATAATACGAAACACCACCGAAATAAGTTGCTTTTTCTGTTCCCCCGCTAATGTTGACACTATGACGCTGCGTCAAAGCCGCACTCCATTCTTTATCTAATAAATTATAATTCATACCCTTCATTGCCTCCAACTCATCAGATTGAAAAAGTTGTACCCTCAAGTCATCGGATTCTTGATCCTTAGTAGCAGTATTAGCAGCACGAGCAGCATTGTATATACGACCGTAATCATAGGCATTTAGCATCTTCGGTAACATCAATGCATCTGTATAACCAAACTGTCCTGAATAAGAAATTTTGGGAGCACCTACTTTTCCTTGTTTAGTCTTAACCAGCACAACACCATACGCAGCACGTGCTCCATATACAGCCGCTGCAGCATCCTTTAAAACAGTCACATTTTCTACTTCATTTATATCTAAATTATTGAAAGCACCTTCATCTGCAATAAAGCCATCAATAACATATAGTGGAGTAGGGCTTGCATTACCTCCTAAATCAGAACTTGGAGTAATGGTAGTATTCACTGAACTTTGACGAATCTGTAAGCTTGGTGTACTACCTGGACGCCCACCACTAAGTGATACATGTAAACCATTTATTTTACCAGCTAACGCGTCACCCAAACTACCCACTGACAAATCTTTCAATTCTTCTGTGGAAATCGTTTCAATGGCACCTGTTGCATTACGTAATTTCTGAGAACCATAATCACCAAGTACTACAACTTCATCTAATTTCAGTTGATCTTCTAAAAGTACAATCCTAGGATTTTTTAAATCAGATATAATTTGTGAAGTATATCCAACAAAGGAAACTTTCAATTTGCTTTTTGGAGCAACCTTAATATTAAATTTCCCATCAATATCTGTCACTGTACCTACTGTCCCATTTACCACCATGACAGTAGCACCTATTATCGGTTCACCACTTACATCTACAACAAGTCCAGTTACTGTCTGATTCTGGGCACACAATGGCATAACAAAAGTCAACAGTGTACCGATGAATAAACTGAGAATAATATTTTTCTTATTCATTGTATTTAATTTTTATTATCATACTACTTTACTTACTCTTCAACAAGTGGAAGCCATCGTGGATCACCGGTTCTCTTTTCAAGCTGGCTTGCTCCAGTTACAGTAAAATCACCATTTACAGCATTAATGAAGCCAGGATCTGTATCAAGAGTATTTGTATCATATTTGTCATTACTTTGACTACCATTATACCAATAAGTATTATATTCAAAATTTCTAGACATATTTGCATTACCCATTATTTTATTCGTCATATCTCCTTTACCACAATCTACAAAAATAGTTCTGGAGAAATTTAGTGTTAAGCATGCTTGTCCTCTATAGCTATTCCAATTAGTAAAGTCTTTGCTATAAGCAAGATTGTATACTGTACAATTATAAAAATTAAAAGTTCCATTTGAATATCCAGTAATCTTGTTAGGTCTGTTACCATTTACCTGTGCAAAATAACTTCCATTCTGTACAGTACTACAAAGAGTACTCTCTTTAAATGTTATATTAATAAAACTACCTTTATTAAAATACACAATCGTATTAGACTGATTACATCTAATAAAAGAAGCTTTTACTGTAAAGTTTTCTACACAATATTTTTTCCCTGAATCATATAATAAATGCCTATTAAGGTCATATACATTACAAGACTGAATAACGATGGGATCTTTAATAACGTATTCTCCAGAAGATACTTTTAATTGTTCATTTGGAGTCTTACTTAATCCAATTAATGAAGCATCAGAAGAACCTTTCTCCATTGCATTACAATAGAAATCCATAAACTTTATCTTCAAACCATTCTGTGTTAATATTCTACCACTTTGACCAAATGTAATTTTCGAATGATTAATTTTATTTCCACGAATTGTAACTTTACGTGCTCCAAAATCTATTGGACCTGATATAGTATATTCACCGTTAGCCTCTAATTCATATGCCAACTCTTTTAAAGTGCCATCTTCATTAGGTTCCATATCAGTCTCTGGAAGCGGATTATCAATAAACCATTGAGTCAAATCTACTCCACTAGGAATGGATGCATATGTTTCAAGTAAAGTTGAAAAACTTATTTCACAGGCTTTTTCTGCATCTTTGTTATTAAACTGTTTATTTCCAATGGTTTTAATTAAGAATTTATATTTTGTATCTTCTTCTACTTCCAATTCAACGCTACAACCATCGATAAACTCTCCTTCAACTACAGCTATCGGATTTTCAGGATCATCAACTACATACCAAGAAAACTCATAACCTTCTGCTCCATGCACTACAGGCCATTCAATAGTTGCATTTTCTCCTGTGGCATCAAGTTCCACTTTTACATTCTCCAATTGGGGAGATTCCAGTGTAGCATTTTTCACATCCGACTCAAAAGATTCGTCTTCGTGATACCCTATGGTACAGCTACTTAAAAGAAATAATAACGTAGCGAATAACAGTCCACGTGTTCTTCTTCGTAAAAATAAACGATTACTTTTCATACATTAAATTTAAATTAAACAATACGTTCTTATGTTATCAATATTTAAGTTGAATATTATATACAATAGTCCGTTAAACATTTCATTCACATTTATGCAGTAATGGCTGCAAAACTAATGGCTTCTTTCTACAGTCTTCGATTTATTTCTTTGTTCGGTTTGATTCCTATTATTCAGTTCCCTACTTTGACAGTCAGTTAATCTTGTGAATTGCTTTCCATCTCAATAAAAATTATAAGAAGCTTCCCATGAACTCTTGAATGAAGACATGTTAGTAAACTACTTAAATAATCATAAAATACATATACCACTCTTCTTTTTCTTCATACATAAAAAGGACGTATGATTTAAAGATATGTAATCACATAAAAAGAACAAAAATGAAGTTAATTGGAAATTATATGCAAAAAAAGGCCTCAAGACACTTTTCCTATTAAAAGGAAAGTGCCTTGAGGCCACCTTTTTATATTAAATTACTTTTTTCCGGGAATCAGAAAAATCTTTTATTCTGCCAATGGGTCGAAAGTACCCATACCACCGTGAGCATAATCTTCCCAACCAATGGTCTGATACAATGTCGCATTAGTTTGCTGTGCACTTTGACGCAATCCAAAGAAATAATATCTGGGTTGGAAATAAGGATTAATGTCCAGCACATTACCATCAAGACTGATATCTTTACGTGAGAAATAGGTATCATAGAATGTACATATACTTGACACAGCCGGATCAAGAATCGTTTCTCCGTCTGCTTCCGTAGCAATCTTCTCATTCAATGTCAGTGCTGCTGGTCGCTCTACGTTTTTAATCGGATCACTGTCATTATTTGCAGACCCGGTACCTTCAACATTGATTTCTATGCGATATCTCTTACCACGTTCATTCATCGGAGTCACACCCAAATAAGTACAAGTATTACCTCCAAAGCCACTCAATGCCCAACTTGCATTCAAAGCACCTTGTCCTACACCTCCGTCAAATAGCATCCAACGACGCATATCATACGCACGTTTACCTTCAAAAGCCAACTCTACCTGACGTTCATACAATATAGCTTCAAACAATTTAGCACGGTCAGTTTCAATCGCCGCATCCAGGCCATAATTATTTGCACTCGTATAGCCTACTCTGCCACGTACGGCTTTCAGCGCCTTGACCCCTTCCGCATGATAAGTGCCGCCCGCACCACAAGCTGATTCTGCCAGATTCAGCAATACTTCCGCATACCGTATCTCCATGTAAGGAGCTGCCGATCGTCTGAATCCCTGCTGATCACCACTGCTGTTATCAGTAAACACATAAAGACTAGTGCCCAAATCAAAATCATCCGAACGTTTACGAACATAGACTCCTCTATTCTTAGTGCCCAGCATATCGGCTGCAAAACCGCTTCTACTCGGATTATTACGCTCATCAGCCGTAGTATACCAACAATAATTCCAAAGTTCATAGTTCGCACCACTGGTATAACGGGTTGGGCATAAACCAGACATCGTTGCTCCTGAAAAATCGACATTGCCACTGTTGAATTTCCACTCTACCCCCGGAAATGCAAATGTACGGTAGAAACGCGGGTCACGATTTAGAAAGAACTTTTTAGGGTCATAATGAACTCCTGATTCCATCGGTTTCTTACCGTCAATCATCGGGAAGATGTCTATTATTTCCGCTGTAGGAGTCTTTCCTCCGCCTCCGTTTATATTTCCTGGTCGGATTCCCTGCTCCCACAAGTTGTATCGGTTGATGTTTTGTGAAGCAATAGGAGACACATTATTATATAAAGTAACAAATACGGCTTCGCTTCCACCTGTATAAGTGGCGAACATTCTGGCCCAATTCTTGGCATTGTCTTCTCCGCCATTGCCTTCATAAGCAAGTCCGAAGTTACCTTCATTCAGTTTAGTGATGGCAGCAAAATTGGCGTCGTAAGCATCTTTCCAACGAGATGCGTCATCGGCACGGTTAAAAAGTGGACTAGCATAAAGCAACAATGTACGACCTTTTAGAGCAAGTGCTGCACCGGCGGTTATGCGTCCGTAATCCTGCCCTTCATTCTGCCAACGTGCAGGAAGATAGCTGGCTGCCAGTTCCAAGTCATCGCATATAAAGTCTATACAAGCCTTAGTCGAGGAACGAGGAATGACCAGATTCTCACCATTACCATCACCTATCACCGGATTCTGGACGTGGTCTACAATGGGAACACCACCATACATTTTCACCAACAGATAATAACGCCATGCTCGAAAAAAGTAAGCTTGTCCGAGTAATTGTTCTTTCTCTGTCTGCGAAAGAGTCGCACTTCCCGTCACACCTTCAATCACATTATTACATTCGCGGATACGTCCCCAAGGACTTCTTTCACTGTTGATTACATAAAAATAATCGGGAACAGTCTGAATAGTAAGAGATGCCGTAGGATCATTGAAAATAGAGTAGTCTCCATATTCCTCCGTACATTTGGAAAAATCGTCATCAATACCCGCACTGGTTATATCGGTCAAAGCATTGGAACCTCCGGTAGAACTAGGCAATAAAGACTGATATAAAAAGTCCACACGACTTTTGGCTGTTTCATAATTTTCGTACACAACCGAAGCGTCATAGCTTCCATATACTTTCTTGTCTTTCAGAAAATCATCGCTGCATCCAGTAAAACAGATTAGTCCTGTCACCATCGATGCTGTCAAACATATTTTATTTATCTTTTCTTTCATAATCTTCTTTGATATTAGAATGAGACATTAACACCTAAAGTTACTTTACGCAAATTAGGATATCTTCCATAAGTGCCTCCCCATGTACTCCAAACACCATCAGGATAAGGATTGTAAAAGTTTAAAAGGTTCTGAGCAGTCAAATTCAGACGGCAACTGCTGATGCCGATCCGATTTGTCCATTCCTTCGGAAGGCTATAAGCAACTGTCAAATTACGTAATCGAACGCTGGCTGCGCTAACTTTCCAAAATGTAGAAGCCTGACCGTTTATGGCACTATATCTTAAGTTTGGATATTTAGCACTCCGGTTCATTGGCGCCACTACATTACCACCGGCATCCAATACATCTTCATACACATACATATCTTTCCACATGGCAGATACATTTTTATATTCCAGATCATCGTATTTTTCCTGACGTAAGTCTGTCTGTACAAGAGCATAAGCACCCCAGCTTGCACCAAATTGAGCACTGAATGAGAAGTTCTTATACGAAGCACCAAAATTAAAAGTCAATCCATAAGGATTATTGGCACGATTGGAAATCTTCACATAGTCATTCTGATCAATCACGCCATCTGCTTCACCATAAGTACCATCGGCATTACGCTGACCACGTACATCACGATAGATCAACATACCCGGATGAATGTTATCTTTCGTATTCCCAAGATAAGAAGTGATCTTATTCACTGCGAAATACTCTTCGATATCCTGATAGGTGCGGAACATGCCAATACATTCGTATCCCCACACACCACGGTCGGAACGTTCACCCCGAACAATGTCATCAAAACCGGGAGTAGCCTGGAATCCGGCTTCTTTAATCTTGTTATCACTGTAACCGGTAGTCATTTTTACCCAATAAGAAAAATCTTTACCGATTTTATCTTTCCAATTCAAAGTAAGTTCTAAACCATACGTATCAACTTCTCCAAAGTTCTCAGGAGTAGCCTGCGTACCTACAGTAGTCGGATAGAAAGAAGTACCCGTGAAAGTTGTGAACAACTCACGTCCCATATCATAGTAAGCATCTAATGTAATACCCAGTCTACTATCCAGCATCCTGACATCGATACCTAAATTGGTCTTGTAGGTTTTATCCCAATGTACATCTGCGTTGACCCCTCTTTGCGGCATTTGGAATGTTGCACCACTATAGGTATTGGTGGCTGTACCAAATATAGGACCTCCATCTGCATTTCGGCTATAAAGTTGTGTCCACAACCAAGGTTGTATATTATCTCTTCCCAAAATACCGAATGAACCACGAATCTTCAAGAAATCAATACCTAGTTTTTCTTTATTAAACCAGCTTTCTTCCGAGATAACCCAACCTGCTGACCATGAAGGGAACATTCCCCAGTAGTTACTAGGAGCAAATTTGGTAGATGCATCCGAACGAAGCAGGAACTCAAACAAATACTTGTCTGCATACGAGTAGTTCAGACGACCGATATAAGAGAGCATACCCGATTCCGTACGACCGAACGTAGTCGTTTGATCCGCACCGGTAGCTGTCGAATTAGATTGTCCATCGGTAAAGCTGAAAGGATCAGTTACAGTACCGGTCAGATATTCATATTCCGATTCTGCCTTTTCAATAGAAAACAATCCATTCACATTATGCAAACCAAAATGACGT
>OLWC01000983.1_pt1 | contig 10580 bp, 10 predicted proteins | sample 1673911 | NCBI WGS metagenome assembly OLWC01 (sample SAMEA103958134, study PRJEB25191) | human gut metagenome
TCGGAAATCTTGGCATACACCTCTGTTGTTGCCACATTCTTGTGACCGAGATAACGCTGCACTACGGCAATACTGGTCCCTGCGTCCAACTGGAGACAGGCAAAGCTGTGGCGTAAGCAATGATAGGAGATATGCTTGGTAATCCCTGCATCTTTCAGCCAGTTCTTCAATGGTGCCTGTGTCATGGAGTCTTTGAAATCGGGGAACACCTTGCCTCGTTTATCCGGTGAATAGCCTATCAGTTCCAAGGCTTCCTCACTGATTGGATTATGCACGATGTCCTTTGTCTTCTGCATTCGTGTGGTGACATACATCACACCATCGCTGCCGTATGGCTGTATTTCCTCCCAAGTGAGCTTCTTGATGTCGCTCTTTCTCAATGCTGTTAGGCAAGAGAACAGGAATGCTCGCTTCAATGCTGGTGCAGAGCATGGAGTGGATGCCAAGCGGATAACCTCGTCTTGCGAAAGATGCTCCTTGTCTGTCGGGATTGTCTCGATACGTTCCAAGAAACCATTCGGATTCTCCTTTATCTTATGGTCACGATAGGCAGTATGGATTGATGCACGGAAAGTTGACCAGTAGTTGGCTGCTGAGTTGATATGTAGCTTTCTGTTCTTATGCAGTCCCTGTGGTGCTGTCAGCAGATACTCACGAAATCTGTTGCACAAGTCTACGTTTATCTCCCCGAAGGTACACTTGCCTTGCGTGAAGGTACGAAAGTGCATATAGACGTGCTGCCACTTGGAGTTCTTCTTGTCTGCCAGTCTCTTGAAGTAGGCAAGGAAATCTCCTTTCATCTTCTCCTTATCGAAGAAATCGTATCGCTCGTTGACGATAGACTCAAAACGACGGCAGCGTATCGCCTCGGCTCTTGCCGTAAGGTTGAGGTTGTACTTCTGTTCCGTCTGGTTCTTCGGCTTGGCATAGATGTAGATGCCAAGCGACTCATGGCGAATGACTTTCATCGTGCTCTCGTCACGATAGCCTGGATAATAGTCAAGATAATAGGACAGCATGTGTCCGTCCTTGATTTTGCGTGTACGCAATGATACGGTCTTGCAAATGTTGCTCATAACTGATATGTATTATTGATGATTATTCGTGGTGAAGTGTCTCTTCACGGCTGCAAAGGAATAAAATGATGCTTCCGTGACTCCCATTATTTGCAGTCATTTATGGTTAATGATGAAATCACTTGAAATCACAGTCCTTTAGCAGCTCTTTCTGCCATTGCACGCTCCACATCCGTCTTCAAAAGCAGGTTCTTTACACCCACTTTTACCTTACTGATATGGTGAACTCTCACTATATGGCAGATGTTTGCACTTGTCAGACCATACAACTGTTGCACTTGTTCAGTGGTATAATAGTTGTCATCGCTCATGAGGTCAGTCCTGCGCAGTTCTTCAAGATGCTCCTTGGAGTAATAGGAACGTCCGTATTCTCGCTTGGTTGGTATCTTATGGCGGTAGGTGTATGCCCTGAGTGCCGACTTGCTCATGCTGAAAGCATCCTCTACATCATCAGCAGTCACCCACTCAGTGATGTTGTGGATGTCAACGGCAGTACCGAAGAACTCGTCAATATGCCGTTTGCTGTAATAGTTCTTGCCAGCGATACGGCACATCGGTATCTGGTTGCGCTTGGCGGAGGTGTAGAGCCAAGACTTCTTGACCTTATAAATGGACATAACTTCCTCGCCCGAATAATAGTCAAGCACCTCATTCTCCTCTTTCCCTTTTATTGGTTCCTGGTTTTGTGTTGGCTTTTCTGTTTTTGTTTTTGACTTTTGACAGACTGATTGACAATCTTAGGCAGCATTTGGTATGTCCGGCATGGAATTCTATGGAAAATACACCTGTCCCTTGTTTGGATAACACAAATAATGGAAAAGAAAAAGGCACGTACATAGCTTATACTAATGATATTAAGGAATGTTCATGCACAGCAAATTGTTTGCGCCATTGCAGATTGTCAGAATGTGAAAAATGCTATTCCAAGATGCATTCCTTCAATATCAATATGGGCTGCATATCAACGGATGAGTTATTGTACTACTTGAACGAACAACTGAATATTTGTTTTGATAAGAATGCAGACAAAAAGATAAAGCGGATTATCATTGATGACTTGCAAAAAATAGATTATAGCTTTCCCCTATTGAAAGGGAATGATTTGTTCTTAAGCGCAATCAAGAACTATTGCCAAAAGAAAAGTATTGACCTGATTATATTGTGTGACAAGAATGCAGGACTGGCAAAATGTTTAAGGTCATTAGCTGATAATGTCATATGCATGGAGCGGGATGATACAGGCCAGTCACTGTCCATTTATGTGGAAAAATATTCCGGCATAATATCTCCCAGTCATATCTTGAAAGAAGGAATCAAAATAGAAAATGCGGAGGGAAAAAGCATCTATGATGTTTTTGCATGTCAAGGCAACTCCTGTGAAATAGAGTTTGAGCCCAATGCTGATCCAATAAGTTTTAAGGATTTCTGGAAGGAATGACTTTCCCTCAATACTTTTTCAATGCAATGGAGAAAAGGCTTCTATCAAAGAGTTGCATCTGGTACGGGAGACTTGTCTGTGATGAGTTTGCGCCTTTGTTACTGTGCCCGCTATATTGCTGTTAACAGAGACAATATAAATGCATATGGTTAAATCGAAGCTGTAGAAGAATAGAATAATTTTATAATCTATCAATTTATGAACAAAAAAGTGTTTTTGATCGGAATGCTTCTTGGCACGCTGCCTTTAGGTGTAGCGGCGCAGGAAGTTTTGAAGCCAGACACAATCCATACGGAACTGCGCTCTGACTTTTTGGAAGAACTCGGCGACACGACCGACCTGGTCGTAGCCGGTAGTGGAACAGGCAACTGGTTCATCAGTCTGTCCGGAGGAGTCAATTCCTTGGCGGCGGAGGGGAACCGAGACTATGACAAATTCATTGACCGCGCACAATTCTCCTTACGATTTAATATCGGTAAATGGTTCACTCCCGTATGGGGATTCCGCATACAGATGGGGGTTGGTAAATTGTCCGGGCATCATTTTACTGGAGGAATATACAATATTCACGACCCGTTATATGACCATAGCGTCATACCCGAAGGAATGAAACCGTACCTGACGGAGAAGAACGGTCATACTTGGTATCACAGCAAATTCGCTTATATGGACTGGTCCGTCAACCTGATGACGGATGCCGTCCGCTGGTTTACGAAAGAAAAGAAGCCTGTCGGACTGATATTGTCCGCCGGTCCCGGCTTCGCACACGGGTTCGCCTCACGAGGGGTATCGGCATCGAACTCATTCGCTTTCAATGCGGGCATCATGCTGAACATGAACGTGCATAAGAACTGGGATGTTTTTGCAGAAGTCCAAGGAAATATTGTGGATGAGAGCTTTGATAACCATATTGGCGGGCAACCTAATAACCGGAACCGCACCATCGAAGGCTACGCAGGGCTGAACATCGGTGTCTCCTACAAGTTCGGCGGGCGGAAATTTGCCCGTTATGCCAAGGTACACCCCGTGACCTATGAGTCAGTACGCTACATCCAGCCTCCCACGAAGGTGGAAGTGGTCCAACCCGCCGCCGAAGAGGTCGTGACCGCCTTTGCCGTGCGCTTCCTCATTGACAAGTACAATATCGAGGATGACCAGAAATTGAACATCGACCGTATGGCACGTTATCTGAAACGCCATCCGGAAGCCCGGCTGGAACTGACCGGATTTGCCGACAAGGAGACGGCTTATCCAGCTTACAATATGAAACTGAGCAAGCGCAGGGTGGATGCCGTGCGTGACTACTTGACAAAAGAATGCGGCGTTGATGCCTCCCGGCTGGTCATCAAGGCTAAGGGCGATACCGAACAGGTATATAGCGAGGACTACCGTTGGAACCGGGCTGTGGTCATGAGAATAATCGACAATGAAAACAAGAACTGATATGAAAAAGATAGTAGCATCAATAGCGATGGTATGGGGATGCCTGCTTACGGCACAAGCCCAGGCTCCTCAAAAGGAAGTGAACCGGACCGTGCAAATGGATACGATAGAAGTGAATTACAAAACCCGTTACATCTCCTCCTTTTGGGATAATTTCTATATTGAGGCGGACTTTGCCGGACGAATGTTGATGGGCGAGGATGATGCGAGCCTCTCCTTCGGTAAGCGGTTGAAGCCGGGATTCAGCCTGACAGTGGGCAAATGGCTGCATCCGGATTTCGGCGTGCGCCTGAATTTTGGCGGTTCCCGGCTGAAGGGATGGAATGCCGGTGCGACCGGTATCTACGCCTACCACGACAGCTGGGTGGACAATTTCGACCCGGTACAGGAATATTGGAACTGTAAAGGCGTGGACACGAAGAACGGCTACAAGCAGGATATGAAGTATTATGAGTTGAACGCGGACTTCTTGTTCGACCTCTATAATATCTTCACGTCCAACAACCGCTTGAACCGTCGGTGGACCTCACAGGGATATGTGGGCGTGGGCATGCTCCGCACTGCCAAGTACCATGGGATGGAAGACAACGTGAAAGTTGCTTTCCGGTTGGGCGTAACCGGCAACTACAACATCACCGACCGACTGGGCGCACATCTGACGGTGGGATGTGCACTGACCGGTTCCAGTTTTGACGGTGAGCTGGGTAAAGGTGACAAGTTCTCCGGTATCCTTAACGGCTCCATCGGTCTGAGCTATCGCATCGGGCGGCAGGGCTACAAGGTGGTGCGTCTTGTCCCGAAAGAGCAGCTTGCAGCCTTGAACAACGCCGTAACATTGATACGTCAGGAACAGATTGTTCCCGGTGACACGATAGAGGTGGCAAAGGAACGTATGACAGTTGGTAGCCTGCTGATACCTTCCGTGGTATTCATCCCGGACAAGAACGACTTCAACGAGGAACTGCAAATGGTGAATGTCTTCCGTATCGCACGTTATATGATGCGTTATAAGGATGCGAAAATTGCGATAGTGGGCAATACGGGAAAGACAGACAACCGTTTGGCCCGTCATCGTGCTGAAAAAATACGTGACATACTGGTTAACAGGTACGGTATCTTCCCTGAGCGCATGGAGATACGCACTTATGACGTGAATGCCAAATATGGTGTGACCGGCTATGAGCAGTCTGTCAACTTTACGGTGGTGGAATAAAAGGCTGCTTCTATATAAGTTATAAATCGATTTATAAACATTTAAATTTCAGAGTTATGAAAGAAAAAATCAACAAAGTGGAGACTTATGAGTCTCCCAAGTGTGAAGTTATGGAACTCCTTAGCGAAGGTCCGCTATTGAGACCTTCTTTGGGGGATATGGGAGATGGTGACGATGGACACATCCCAGAAGAAGGAGACGGTTTTTATGGTGAGAATTATTAAGTGTATTTTTATGAAACCCTTTTTATTATGGAGTGTGGCCCTGTTAATCGGGGCCACCTCCTGCACAGATCAAATCATACAGAATGAAAAAAAGCCGTTCGGTCCGGTTGAACTGACCTTCAGCGCGTCGAACGGAGAAATGAGTCCCGGCACGACAACGCGGACACTAGTACGCGAAGGCTTGAAAACATATTGGGTAGCCAATGACCGGATCAGCCTGATTGACGGGGCGAACGTGAACAATCCTTTCATTACGAAAGACGGTGGTGTAGTGACGAATTTCAAAGGAAAAGTCACGCAACCATCGCCCGACTGGTATTGTGCCTTGTATCCCTACAACAGTAAAGCCCAATTTGACGAGAATACGTTTATCTTTACAACTACCCTTTACACACATCAGTATGCCGAACCTGGAAGCTATGCCTCCGGTATGAATTTGGCTGTGGCACGCTCAGCGAACGATGACGCACAAGATCTGGGATTTTATAATGCCGCCGCATATTTACGTGTGATAATTTCTCCGGAATACGAGGGGGACGACATCTCTTCCATGCGCCTGAATGGCAACAATGGTGAATTGCTGGCAGGAGATGTGACCATTCCCGCAACCTACGAAGATGAGGTTGTGGCTAGAGTTATAGACAATGAAAACGCATCAGAGACAATCTATCTGGATCAAGCCAGACAGGGACAGACTTGTATAAAGGGCAAAAGTTATTACTTCGTATTGGCTCCCACGAATATGACTGAAGGCTTTACACTGACGTTGGTAAATGAAGAAGGCAAAACGGCTGCAATACGAAAAGCCGGCCCTGTTGATTTCTCTAGGAATGTAGTGAATACTATCACCATAACGGAGGCAACTTTTGATGGAGAGGAATGTGGCACGGTCACTTCTGATGGCCTCTTTACCGTGACCAGCCTGGATTGTCTTTATGAATGGGCGGAACTGGTGTCCAGCGGCCAATATGACCTGGGGTGCTATATCACAACGGATATTGATTTTGAAAATGATATCCGCACATGGCCGCAGCTCGGAACGAACGAACATCCGTTTACCGGTCGTATCATTGGCAACGGTAAAACCATCACCAATTTCAAAAGTACGGGTGACGCGCAGTTTACCGGTTTCGTTGCGGTTATGGGAGCGGGTGGCTCCGTGGAGAACCTCTCGTTCGATTCGCCTTCCGTTACTTCCTCTTATCAAGGAGATCTGGGTAATGTGGACGATGATGGTTATCTGGGTACCATCGTCGGTCGATTGAACTACGAGGACAAGTTCAATTATACCGACGCGTCTATTCGGAACTGCCGCGTGATGAACCCGTCTCTCAGCGGAGGAGAAAACGTAGGAGGCATTGTAGGGCGCAGTTACGGACGTAACGATGCCGTGAACAATTGTACGGTGGTAGGTGGAACGATTACCGGACACATGTTTGTGGGGGGCATTGTCGGCAACACGGAAGGTATCATCGAAAACTGCCATGTGAAGGACGGCACCAGTCTTTTGGCACACTCGGTACGGTCGGAAATCCGCATAGGCGGTATTGTCGGCACAAACAACTCCGGTCAGATAGTGGCCTGTACGGCAAATGTGACGGTGAGCGGAGATACTGGCAGCGACAATCAGTTGGATCCCCGCTACGTTGGAGGTATCGCCGGAGCGAATAACGGCACGATCGTGGCCTGCGCCGCAAGCGGAAAAGTGGAAGGATCCTACGGTGGAGCCATTGCGGGTGAAAGCTATGGAGACATCTATGCCTGTTACGCCAACCGGATGGAGGCTGCCGCGATAGTTTATCGTATCAAGAAAAACATGAATAATGCGGTAGATGTGACAAAACCGACGTTCAAGGCCTGCTATGGGACAGGTGACTCATCGAAGCCTTTCTTCGGAATCGATGAGGAAAATGGGAACAGGGAGGATTGCGAGGTGGTCAGTGACCTCCAATTGGTCATGTCTACTATGAACTCTACTATCGAGGAAGTCGCACGGGCTTCGGAATTTGAATACGGCGCACCGTATAAGTATGTGGCGAACACGGAAGATGATAGTAGTGTCTTTCCTTTCAAAGCGGTACTCCCGCAGGAATAATTCTGCGGATATCCCTTTTAAGAGACTGGAAAATTGTAGAAAAATTCTTCAAAAAATATCCGGGAGGCCCATTGGGATTGATTCTGTTTTAATAAACCGATTGATACCTTGTTTATGACCGACCGGATAGAATAGACTTTATCCCGACAATCCGGGGACCTCGATCACCGAGATTTCCGGATTGTCTTTTATTGAACGAAGAAATACATGAGATTATTTTACACCTATACCGTGGCCGGACACCCGTTCAGGCTGGAAATACCGGCTAGTTTTCCTATAGACGAGCTCCTGTCCCCCTACCTCCCGTTCAAGGGGATGGCGGAAGGATGTACGGAACCGATATTCACCCTGCGTGTGGAGAAGGATGTCACGCATCTACGGGGTAAAACGCCGGGGCAACTGATCTATAGAGGAGACATCCAGCCTTATCTCTGGCTTTACCGAAATGATGCAAACCAGACCTTTGGCTTTTCCATGACACAACGGGAGCCGGACTGCCTGCTGTCCGTATCCCCATCCTATAGGGAAGGAGAGCTGCATATCTGTGCTCAAGACACGTCTGGACAGATCGCTTTTGCCCTGAATAGCAGCCTGATGCTACTCTATGCGTTGAATACCGCCAGTAAGGGGACGCTGCTTGTCCATGCCGCCACCGTGGAATTTGAAGGCAAAGGCTATTTGTTTCTGGGGCGCAGTGGTACCGGAAAGAGCACCCATGCCCGTCTCTGGCTGGAACATGTGAAAGGTTCCAGCCTGTTGAACGATGACTCTCCCATCCTTCGTGTGGAGGATAACGGAAGTGTATTTGTTTATGGTTCGCCGTGGAGCGGCAAGACGGCTTGTTACAAGAAATGTCGTGCGGAGCTGGGGGGCGTAGTACGTCTCTCCCAGGCCCCGCTTAATCGAATCAGGGCGATGACCCCAATCGAGGCCTACGCATCCTTGCTTCCTTCTTGCTCGTGCATACCATGGGAGAGGAAGATGGCGGACGGGGTACATAACTCGATAGAGCGGATTATCGGACGATGTGGCAGCTATCATTTGGAATGTCTACCAGACAAGGCTGCCGCACGGCTTTGCGCTCAAACGGTAAAGGCTATATAATGATAAAAAAAGAAAAGCCTGCCATACTGTTGGCAGAAGAAATACATCATCTCGTCATGGAAGGCCGGACTGTGGAAATAAAAGCTAGAGGTTCCAGTATGCGCCCATTCATCCAGGGTGGACGGGACAGCATCGTGCTCGGTCCGGCTCATGGTATCCGAACAGGAGATATCCTCTTGTGTCGGATCGCACAAAAAGACTATGTCATCCATCGTCTGGTAAGGAAGGAAGAGGACGGCTTGATTCTGATGGGTGACGGGAACCTCAAAGGAACGGAGCATTGCACGGCGGATAAGGTTGTGGCCAAGGCTATCAGGATAGTCGGTCGGAAACGGACGTTGAGTTGTGACAGTCCCTGCTTCCGTTTCCTGTCCTTCCTGTGGTGGCGGTTGCTACCTGTGCGCCGCTATCTGCTGGGGCTACTCCGTGCCGTAGAAAAAGTAAAAGACATTATAATAAAAGCATCTTGAATATGCGTATAAAGAAAGGATTTGTGCTCCGCCGGATGTGCGGGGAGCATGTAGTGACGGCTGACAGCCTGGAGCAAATCAATTTCAATAAACTGGTAACACTGAATGAATCGGCCGCCTGTGGCAAGCGGTGGAGGACCGGGACTTTTCCCCGGAACTTCTGGCCGGCCTACTGGCGGAACGTTACGGGATAGACCACGACCGGGCATCGGCTGATGCCGTTAATATTTGTGAGGCATGGCAAAAGGCGGGCGTGACAGAATGACGGCCGATGACGAGCGTCGCTTCTTTTCTCTGCTCCGGGCCGGTTTGTGGGACAAGGATGTTGAACTCTGTTTGTTCGGTAGCCCGGTGGATTGGCAAAGCCTGTTGGAACAGGGACGGAAGCAGACCGTTCTGGGTGTCCTTGCCGACGGTATCGGCAAGCTCCCCCCCGCCTTGCGTCCACCGTTTCCAATCCACCGTTCGTTGCAACAGGAATTGCTGCACATCCGTCAGGGACATATCCTGCTCAATCATGTCTTACAGGAAATTTGGGAAAAACTGGCTTGTGCCGGCATCCGTCCCGTTCTGCTGAAGGGACAAGGTATGGCACAATATTATGTCTGCCCCGAACAGCGGCAGTGTGGGGATATCGACCTTTATGTCGGACCGGAACAGTACGATCATGCCTGTCAGGTGCTCAAAAAATACGGAAAGCCTACCGGTGAGGAAAACGAAAGTTCCAAACATCGCCACTTTCATCGGAACGGGGTGATCATTGAGATACACCGCCTTGCGGGTACTTTTTCCGATCCCCTGACCAATAAACGCTTCCAACGGTTGACACGTACTTATCTGCACGAGGATGGCTACTGTTTTGAGAAACTGAAGGGAACGGATGTGTCGCTTCCCCCGGTGAATTTCGACGCCTTGTTTCTTTTTTTTCACATGGTTGGTCATTTCATCCACGGTGGTGTCGGTCTGCGACAAGTGTGCGACTGGGCTCTTTTCCTGTCTGCCCGTTCGGCAGACATCGACAAGGAACGTCTGTCACGGGAAATCCGTTTTTTGCATATGGAAAAATTCTGGCGATTATTCGGAGGTATCGCTGTAGACTATCTGGGATTATCAGGAAACTCGTTTCCTGATTTCTTTTTTATCGGTAAAAAAGAAATGCGTCGTGCAATGAATCTGATACTGGAAACCGGAAATTTCGGTCACTACTTTTTTGACCTTAGCCTGCGTCCTAAAAATTATTATGGAGGCAAGTTGTACGGATTTTATTGCCGGGTCCGCTGGCAGAGGGAAGTTTTTTCTTTTGCCCCATGGATGCTCCTGCGTGGAGGGTTGGTGGACTTCTGGGGAAGTATTAAAACCGTTTTGACGCATAAATAGAACAAATGAAGTCATTTTGCCTATACGCTCGTTGGTTGTGGACGGCTTCCAAAGAAACGAGGGCAAGCCTTTTCCTGTACAGCCTGCTGCAGTTGCTTTACACGGGCGTATCCTTTTACTTCATTTATGTATGCAAGACG
>OLWC01000988.1_pt1 | contig 10537 bp, 7 predicted proteins | sample 1673911 | NCBI WGS metagenome assembly OLWC01 (sample SAMEA103958134, study PRJEB25191) | human gut metagenome
GTCGTGTCAACTTTTTTCGCGCAAAAAATTTTTTTATTTTCAGCCGACGCCGTCGAGCAGTCTTTGCCATTGGGACTTGGGGACGATTTTAAGTGCGAAATACGTCGCCGCACCGACAATCGCTCCCGACAACACCCCGATTAACGCGAGGTAAGGCAAGAGGGACAAAACGGCGGGCGTATCCGTGACCAAAGCGTAAACCGCGTTTTGAACCGCATTGTGAACCACCGCTCCCGCAACGCTCAAAGCAATCAGTCCGAAGCGGGATTTTCCGTTGAAAAACAACAGCGACATGACGGCAAGCGAAATCACTCCGGCGGGCAGACTGTACATAAGAGTCGAAAAATTGCCGACAATCAGATTGCCCACGGCGATTTTGACGGCAAGCGCGGCAAAGGCGTAGCCTACCCCCAAGCATACGAGAGCCAACAGCACAAACACGTTTGACAGCCCCATTTTCGCGCCGGGCAGAATCAGAGGCGGAAAAAGGCTTTCGACAACGTAAACGGCAAGCGCTGCGGCGGACAACACGGCGGCAGTCGCAATTTTTGCCGCTCCGATTTTTTTTACGTTCATCATAGCGTCTCCTCTCCCTGCCTGTCGTTTTCTCCGACGCCCAAAATCTTCAAGGCGTGAGGGACGCACAAAACCGCGTCTCCCGACCGCTTTACCGCATACGCGGAGCTTTCGCACTGTCCGCCGCGGCAGTCGCTTTCAACGACTTTGGCTTCGCCGTTGCTTTTGATTTCGATTTTGTTGAAGCCCTTTTCGGTCTCCACCGATACGAAAAGCGAGTCGCCGATTTTCTCCGTCGCGAGACCGTGAAAGCCGTCTTTGCATTCGAACCCGCCCGTTTGTACGTCGTAAGAAAAAATTTTTTCTCCGTCGAAATAAATTTCGACAGCGCTTAAAGCGCCGCGCGGCGCTCCGAACACAACAAAACCGAACAGCAGAATTATACAAAGCAGCAGCGCTCCGAAAATTATCATATCCTTTTTGCGGAAAAGCCGTTGAGCCTTTATTATATCCGTCCTTGAAACGCGTTTGTTGTCTGCCGCGCCGTCAAAAACAACACCCGACGGTTTGACGCCTTCAACCGAGCCGCCTTCATCCGTTGCGCTCCCTTCCGCGTTTTGCGCGGCTTTTTTTGCGCGGCGGTTTCTGACGTCAAGCAAAATCACAAGCGCAACGGCGGCAACAAGCAGAGCCAAGCCCGCAATCAGTCCCGCGTAATTTGACGCGACGATTTTCAGACCGTCGTCGGAGGCGGAAAACTCGGCGCGCAAAAAATCCCCCTCGACCTCGAAATCCGTGTTTCCCGCCGCAAGGTATTTTCCGCCTTGGCTTGTCAAAACCGCAAAGCCGCAAAGCCCCGACTCCCCCTGCAAGCGCTCGGCGAGTTTGTCTGCGACGGCTGCCTTTTCGGTCATGAAAACCGTGCTCAGCGCGTCCGCCGCCGCGCCGTTGTCGCACAGCGTGACCGCGCTCATAACTCCGCTGTCCACGGGTACCCCCGTGCGCGTGTCTATGATATGGCAATATCTCTTTCCGTCCGCCTCGAAAAAGCGCTGATAGTCTCCGCTTATTCCTATGCTCACGTTTTCCAACCCCGACAGAATCAGCGCGCTCTGACTCGGATTTCGCGGGTGTCTTATCCTGACGGAAAAGCCCCCGTCGAAAGGACTGTCAAGAAACACGAGACTGCTTTGACCGATATTTATAGAAGCGTAGACCTCGCCCTTTTCCAAAAGCAAATCGCGCACGCGGTCGGCGGCAAAGCCTTTGCCCACCGCTCCGAGGTCCAGCATGACTCCGAACTCCGTTCCGTCCACGGAAACGGTCTTTGAGGGTTTAATCAAAAAATCTTCTCCGAACTCCACTGCGGAAAAATCGATTAGCTCCGCAAACGCCTCCACGTACCTTTGCTCGGGCAAAACGCCCTCTTCGCGGTCGTAAGGCATTTCCGTTTCATCTCCGTTGTAGAAGCGCGCGGAAAAGCCCCACAAGTCCACGGAAGCGGCTGCGGTCGGGTCAAACAATCCGTCGCTCGCCTCAAAAAGCCTTTTGCTCTCACTGAGCGCCGCAAAAGTCAAGGGGCTTATCTCAATCCTTTCTCCCGCCGACGCCGCGTTGAAACGGTAGATGTCGCTGCCCTCACTCGACGCGCTCAAAGCGCAGTCCGTTTCTTCAAGCAGCGTTTTAACTTCTTCGAGCGTCTCGTCCATTTCATCCTTTCGCGCCTGAGAGGGATTTTTAGCGAAAATTTTGACGCAGCAATACGTCCCGAAAAATTCATAGGACTCGAAGGACGCGGTATAAATTTTTTCGCCGCCCGCACAGCCGCACAAGGACGATAACGCAAAAAATACGGCAAGCAGGAGAAAAAGGAGCTTGTATTTCATAAGTGTCTAAGTATTATAGCACATTTGCCGCAGCTTTCAAACTTTTGACAGCCGATTGAAGCTTTGCAAACGGAGAAAAATAGCTATATTCCGAAAAAATCGTTGACAAGTCCTGCGAAAGTTATTATAATGTTTAAGTCCATTGGGGTATAGCCAAGCGGTAAGGCAACGGATTCTGACTCCGTCATTTCGCAGGTTCAAATCCTGCTACCCTAGCCACACGTCGGCGACGCCTTAGTCGCAAAACAAAAAAACACCTCTTTCAGGGTGTTTTTTTGTTTCTCTCCTTTTGCTTGCCGACGTTTCCTTCGCGTATGCGGAGCCGTTGAATTTTGTTTCGGTCGCTTTGCTCCCTCCCCTCCGCTCCGCTTCGGACAAATCCTGCTGTCTGTGCCACGTCAAAGCAAAGTCCGCTTTGCTCCTTTTTTTCAAAAAACCTGCGCCTGCTTACTTTGTCGCAAAACAAAAAACACCTCTTAGTCTAGCAATTTTGAAACTAGCGAAATATTAACACTTTAACCGGCAAAAGGTTAAGGTGTTTTTTACACTCTCTTAACAGCCATAAAAACAAATAGTTCTGACGTTGTCAAGGATTGTCGCAAAATGCGACATGCACTTTAACCTTGACAACGAAGAATATTTGTTTACCATAATAGAAAAGAGAAGAAAAAAATAACAAAAAGCGAAAGTGTGTTACGTTCGCCAACACTTTCGCTTTTTGCTTTCATTTATTCAGTTGTAGAGTGTGCTTGTCTGGTGGAGCGAAGCGACACCACTTGTATCAAGACAAGCACACGTCTAACTGCCAAATTAAAATTTAAATTATTTTAGTATTAATTATAAAAATTTTACAAATCTATGTTATAATATAAATATGAAAAACACTTTTGATATAAATTTTGATTTTACAACAGATACTCCATATTTTTGGGAAACTTATTGGAATGATGAAATGGGTGGTGTTTTTGTAGACCCTGATTCTGAAAGTAAAACACTTAAAAAGTATCATAAAATTGTTTGGAGTAAACAATTACCAAATGGTGAATTTATGAACCTGACCGAAGGATATGGTGCAAATTATTTAACTTGGAAAGGTTTTAGGTTTGGGAGTGATTCAATAATTGCTAGTTTTAGATACGAAAAATATCGTTTCATGATAAAACAAGTCATGAATTATTTGCCAAATTATAAAGATTTTATGGAAAATTATACTAGAAAATCTTATACATTGGGTGGTTCAATAATATTTCCCAAAATGCAAGGTAGTATCAATCAGTCTAGGGGTTGTAATCCTTTTATAAGAGATAGATTTGATTTGACTTTAGAATGCATTAGAAAATTTTACAATAACGAAAAATCTCCACTTTATGATACATTATTAAAGAATAAATCTTTTTTTGATTTATTTGTTGATTTTAAAGGGTATGTGGATTATTTTTATTTACAAGATTTGGTTAATGATGATTATTCTTGTGTGATATTTTGGATAGGAAATGGCAATTTTGAGAAAAATCCATTTCCCAAAACTGTTGAAGAATATTTGATGTGGATAGATAAACAATTAAATTTTGTTTCAAATAGAAATAAAAGAATATTAGAATCATTGACTAAAAAATAAAAAAGGCATTGTATTATACAATGTCTTTTTCACTAGTTTCAATTTAACTAGGTCTTTCAGGGTGTTTTTTTGTTTCTCTCCTTTTGCTTGCCGACGTTTCCTTCGCGTATGCGGAGCCGTCGAATTTTGTTTCGCTCGCTTTGCTCCCTCCCCTTCGCTTCGCTCGGACAAATCCTGCTACCTTTCTTATAAAACAAAGTCCGTTTTGCTATTTTAAAAAAACTGTCGGCGACGCCTTTGTCGCAAAACAAAGAACACCCGCTAAACGGGTGTTCTTTGTTTTGTTCGATGAAAAAATCCGGGTTTTTATTCGCCCCTGAATATATCCGGGAAAAAGTTTATTTCGGTGTCTTCGCAGACGCATTCAAAATGGATGTAATAAGTAACTCCGCCCTTCAATTTGTAGCCGTTCCTGTCGCTGTCGGGCATATACATCCACCAATCGGGCTGCGTCATGTCCACGCCTGCCCTGTCGAAAATCTGATACATCCACATAAAATCGCTAAGAGCGTCAAATCCGCCCAGTCCCATCACGCAATCTTCTTCGGCAGTAAAGGTAAACCATACTTCCGAGACGGAAGCTCCCATAGTGACGGAAACGGTTTGCCCCTCGACAAGCTCGAAGCCCCAAATATCCATGGTGCCGTCCTGTTTGCGGGTGTTTTCCCATCTTGCGTACAGCGTAACGCTTTCGCCGCCGTCGAACAAATAAGGAAACGCAACCATATCGCCCCATTCTCCCGACGCGGTTCCGTCGACGGAATACCAGCCATGGAAATACACGCCCTCTTTCTCGGGAACGGGCATTTTTTCAACCATAACCGCCGAAACGCCGTCAATCGCGCTTCCGCCCTTGGAGTCGAAAACGTAACTTACTTTGGGCAGCTTTGCTTCGTCGAAGCCCTTTGCGTAATTGGGTTGATAAGCGTAAAACGCCAGATAATAATCCTTTATGTATTGGTCGGGCACTTCAAATTTAAGATTGTCAAAAAGTACGATTTCTCCCGTTTCCATATTTTCAGTACCCAACGCGTTGCCGCCGTACTCTTTGCCAAGCTCCGGCACGGCTCCGTTGAAAACGATTTTTTCAAGCATATTGCAGCTTGCAAACGCCGCGTCGCCGATATATTCCAGCGTTGAGGGCAGGACAACCTCTTTGAGACCGTATTTTCTTAAAATTTCAAACGTCTCCTCGTCCAAATCCGCATTGTAGCAGCGGTTGAACGCATTCGGTTCAAGCAAAACAACGCCTTCGGAGAAAATCACCTTGCGCAGGAAATAATTGTTGTTGAAGGAGCCTGCGCCTATCGTCTCCGTGCCTGCGGGAGAGGTAAAGGTTTCGTCCTGTTTTCCTCCGGGATAAAGAATCAGCTTCTTTCCGTCGGCGGAGTACAGCACGCCGTCAACGGTTTTGAAATAAGCGTTGCCCTCGCCGACAACAATCTCCGTCATATTTTCCCCGTAAATAGAAAAGCTTTCCAGCTCGGTGAGCGACGCGGGCAGCTCCAATTTTTCCGCGCCTATTGCCAAAAAGCTGTTTTGTTTTATAACTTCCAGCCTGCTGTTTTCCGCAAAAACGATTTCCGTAAGATTATCGCAGCTTGTAAACGCTCCGTAGCTGCCCCACATCATGACGTTTCCCCAAAGTCCGTCGGGGATTTCGTTGTTTATCAGTTTTACGCTTGCGGGGATTTCCACTCTTTTCAGCTTCTGCGCATCCATTGCGAATGCGCAGGGGATTTCCTCCACGCCTTCGGGTATAATCAGGGTTTCGACGTACAGATTCTCGCTGAAAGCAAACAGGTTGAGCTTTGTGACGCCCTCCGGAATGGAATATGTCGCTCCCTCCGCGCCCATGCAGTAAAAGATGAAAAAGTCGCCGCCGTTTGCTCCCGTACCCTTTTCTATGACGCTTTTGCCGTCAAACACATATTTGCCGTTTGCCGTCTGCGTGGCTCCGTTTGACAGCTTGATTGTTTTCAAACCGCCGTTTGCCAAATAGGTTTTGAATACGTGTTCCAACGTACCGCCGGGTATAGACGAATCGTCGTTGTGAAAAGCCTGCTCGGAGATGTACTCCACCGTTGCGGGCAGAGTGATTTCTTCCAGATTTTGATTCCAGAAAAAAGTGCCGCCGTCGATGAATTTCAGTCCGTCGGGGAAAACAACGCTCCTGAGGTCGGCGTCATGAAATACGCCGTCGTTGGATACGTTAACGCCGTCGGGAGAAACATAGCTCGTGCCCCATAGCTTTTCGACGCTGCCCTTAATGTTGAGGTTTGTCAGCCCCCATGCGCCGGAAAACGCAGCCGGACCGATTTCCTTTAAGTGCGCGGCTATGTTGAGGGTTTTGAGATTTAAGTAATTGTGACACAGCGACGGATAAATTTCCTTCACGCCTACGGGCACTTCAAGCGTTTCGAGGGACGGCGAAACAAAAATCAGCTTGTGCTAATTATCCTTGGGGATTTTTATTTTCCCCGAGGATAATTTTATTGTTACTGCGGTATATTTACCGCGCCTACCAATTTATAGACAATCTTTACTTCCTGCACTCTCTGCCCGTTTATCCTTTCAGGCTTGCCGATGTATATCTTATCTATAAAGCTGTTCAGAATTTCAGGCGTTAATTCGGCTACTTCGGTATAACTTCGTACCAAAGTTATAAACTTTGCAATACTCCTATCGTTTTCCTCGGCGACCGTCAAACTCGACTTCAACCTTATCTCCTTTTCTTTCAGCTCCGCTTGCTCCGTTTCATAATTCTTGGCAAGAAGCTCAAACCGTTCTTCCGGCATTGTCCCGCAGACCTTTTCCTCATAGAGTTTTACGATAATTTTCTCTATTTCCGTAAGTCTGTTCTCTGTCTTTTTCAATTCATTCCTTGCCGATGATTGCAGCCTTGCACTCTCTTTCCGGGAACATTGACGAAAATCCTCAACAAACTCTTCTTCATACTGTCTGACATACGCGCAGACCTTGCGTATATCAGACAGTACGATTTGTTCGAGAGCGTTCACTTTGACAGCGTGTTCCGTACAGAGATTTTTCTTCTTTTTACGGTATGTCGAACAAATGAAAGCATCCTTTCGCCTATCCTCTTTTCTCCTTCGGATCGTCATCTTTCCGCCGCAATCCGCACAATACAAAAGCCCGGAAAAGATATTGACTTCATTGAACTTCGTATATGCCCGTTTCGTTCCGCGCATTTTCTGTACCGTTTCAAAGGTTTCTTTGTCGATGATCGCTTCCTGTGTTCCCTCGAATACCGCCCAATCCTCTCTGCCCTGAATCACTTGCTTTTTATTCTTAAATGATTTGCGTTTTGTCTTAAAATTTACCGTACTGCCGGTGTACTCATAATTAGAAAGGATATACTCTACGGAAATTCTGCTCCATATTTCGGGATAGGTTGCCGCTTTATAATGCTTGATTCCTCTGTTCTCGGCATATAGCTTCGGCGTTTCAATCCCCTCTTCCGTCAGTTTACGGGCAATACCGCCCATCGTATTTCCGTCGAGATACATACGAAATATCTTTTTTACGATTTGCGCAGCTTCTTCGTCTACAATCCACTTTTCTTTATCGTTTGGATCTTTCTTATACCCGAACGGCGGTATCACGCTTAAATGCTTCCCGGAATTTCCTTTGGCTTTCAGAACACTGCGGATCTTTTTACTCGTATCCTTTGCATACCATTCGTTGATGATATTCCGAAAGGGCGTAAAGTCGTTATCCGTTTGATTCTCGCTGTCCACGTTATCGTTGACGGCTATAAAGCGTATATCCAGCTTCGGCAGAAGAATCTCGGTATAGTATCCGACCATGATATAGTCTCGCCCGAACCTCGACATATCTTTCACGATAATCGTTTTAATATGTCCGGCTTGTGCATCCGCCATCATCCTTTGAAAATCAGGCCTGTCAAAATTCGTTCCGCTGTATCCGTCGTCCGCATAGAATCGCGTGTTTGTAAATCCGTTTTTTTCCGCATAGGCAGACAGTATCTCCTTTTGATGTACGATACTGTTGCTGTCCCCGTTCAACTCATCGTCCCGACTTAACCGACAATAAAGTGCTGTTAGCTTTTCACCTCCATTCTTTTTATTTCCTATCATAGCTATTTGTGGTCCTAACATACTTTTCTTCCTCCGTCAGGTTCCAAACAGCAAATTCGTTCTTTATTGTTTTGTACTAACCGACGTATCACGTCATAAGGCGTTTCCTTTGCGCAACTCATTTCTTCCGCAAACACCTTATAGATCATGCCGTCGATTGTCATTACTTCTATCCTTCCATGTTTGTTTTCTTGTTGTTTCAATTCTCCTTATCATTTTTGTGTTTTATGTAGGTCGCTCGGCTTGGATTTCTGTCTTACTATTTTTACCTTACAGGACTTTTCGTATTATCTATCATTTACCGACTACTCTCCGTCGCCTTGCAGTTCCTTTGTTTCCTTCTCCCGTTCCTCGCCCATAACGGAAAGATGAGCGCGGTTTGCCCTATCACACAATTTTCCCCTTCTTTTTTCCCGATGTTACGGGTTTGTTAAGTGTAGTTTTTTCCTACATTCCGCTGTTTCCATTTTTCATCATTTCATAAGCACGCCGAATAAACTCCACTTTCGTCATATGCCTTTCTTTCAAAAACACATCGATCTCGTCATACAATTCCCGCGGCAGCATCGTTTGAAAATTACTGCTCGCCAAACGACGCTTTTCTTTGTTCATATCCTCATATTTCCTGCGAGCTATCCTCTGCGGAGTATCTTCTTTTCTCGTTACCATAGTATATCTCCGAAACCATTATCGTATATATACTATAATATATCTCGGCGTATTTGTCAATCAGTACATTGCAATTTATCCAATTTTCGCCATGTTTAACCTTTTTCAAAGTTCCAACGAGTGTTCACATTTTCTTGTTCAATGCGCTGTTCACGTTCAGCTTCCATCTCCTCCTCGATCTCTTTCAGACGATTGGTATAGTCCCGGCTCAAATGCTCGCTTTCTTCTCCGAAAGAAGAGAGAAAGCCGCCTATGAGTTTTCCCACCTTAAAGTGCGAAATGGCGAGTTTTCGTTTCAGGCTCTTGTCGTTGACTTTGTTCCTGAACTTCCGCTCATAGATTTCGGGTTTGATATTCCTGACTGCACGCAATACGATGTTGCCTTGCCGTCGTTTGTAGTCTTCTTCCATTTCCCGTATGAGCGTAATGTTCTGCGGATCGATGGCGTAATGGTTGCCGCTCTTTATCGGTTCGCAAAGGTCGTTTATCTTGCGTTGTATCCCCGCAAGCCGTTCGTAAAACATCTTATCCGCTTTCCGCGCCCGCTTGTCGTAGAGCAACAGACGATTCACCGTCTTGTCGATCTGCTCCCGGTACGGCAGCATATCCTTTTTGCTATAGAAAAAGCTCGCATCCTTCGGTATCGCTTTGGCAAGCGCGATCAATTCTTTCCTCACCTCATCTTCGCTTACGATACTCTTGGGAAAAGTTATCCTTTTCAATTCCCGCAAAGCCTCGTTCCGCGTGATATACAGTTTGTCCGTTCTTTCATCCACAAAGGCGTTCAGCCGAACGTGCATACGGTCTATGACCGCTTTTTCTATCTTCCCCTTATGGCGGTACTCCAACTCTCTTTTCCTGTACTTGCACTTCGGCTCTTTCTCGGCAAACCAAAAATGAATGTGCAGATGGTGCGGCTTATCCTTGTGCAGTGAACATATCAAATCTATGTTCTTCGGATCAAGCCCCATATCCCGAAAGAACTCCCCGAACGTCCGCTTTACAAGCCGCATGCACTTTTCGGGCATGTCGATCTTGCGGCTCATTTCCTCATTGAGAGAGATGAACCCGTGCCACAATATTTTATTCGCCTTTGCACGCTCCTGTATCGCTTTGAGTTCCTGCTGTGAGATGAAGCCGTCGCCGTTGAATACGCCCGTAGACTTTTCAAAATACGCTATCATGTCGCGCATATCCGATTTAGAATTTTCTCCGTTCAGTTTCCTGTCCGAAGTCATGTACTTGTAGATGTTGTTTCCGCTGTCGCGCATCTCATAATACGGGCGTTCCCGCTCGAATTTCTTGCGTTCTTCCGCCGTGGCGTTGCTTTTCAATTTCCACGGCGTATATGTAATATTGAATATGATCGGTTGATTGCTTATTGTCTTTCCTCCTTTTTTGTTTAATTTTTCATGCCGGACTGTTTTCATTTTGCCGCAGGCAAACCGATGACGGGTTTCCTCGTCGGCGCAAATTTCGCTTTCTGCCGTTTCGCTTTGCAAAACGGCAATATCGCTCCATAGCGTCTCCTCTTCAACGAAAATCTTTTCCTTTGTAAAATCTTTTCGTTGAGACAAATGATGGGTTTCCCATATTTTTCTGCCGCTTTTGCGGCGGAAAGCAAAAACGCAGGGTGCAACAAATTCTGCGTTTTTCTTATCCTGCTACAAATTCTCCCTCATTTGCTACCACCTACTCGATTATTTTGCTTACCATTTTTCACTGTATTT
>OLWC01000989.1_pt1 | contig 10533 bp, 10 predicted proteins | sample 1673911 | NCBI WGS metagenome assembly OLWC01 (sample SAMEA103958134, study PRJEB25191) | human gut metagenome
TTACCGACAACAATCACCGCCCGCGCCAGCAAACCGCTTAACGGTCCGTCTGCCATACGCACACCATAGTTTTCATCAAAATCCGAGAAACGGAAGTCAGACAACGGAACTACGTTTTCAATACCTTCTGTGGTGCAGAAACGGGCATGTGCAAAAGGCAGGTCTTTTGAAATAGCCAGTACTACCGTATCCGGTAAACCGGCAGCCAGTTTATTGAACTTACGTACGGAAGTAGCGCATACTCCGGTATCCAAGCTCGGAAAAATATTAAGAATTACATTCTTGCCATTCAGTTCTTTCAATGAGAAAGAAGACAAATCGGTTTTTACCAATTCAAAATCAGGGGCAACTGCTCCCACTTTTATAAACTCACCGATCACTTTCACCGGTTGTCCTTTAAATTTTGTTGTAGCCATAGTTTTATCAAATTATATGGTATAGTAACAAACTAAGTGGAGAAAAAGTTCGATAGAAACTTTTCACTCTGCGGATTGTTATTTCCCCAACGAACTTAGAATAATCATTTTTAAATTAAGAATCACATGAAGACAATTTTTGATGAACTAAAGCAAGAAGTAAAAAACTGGTGGATTTCACTTATCCTTGGTATCTTGTATGTTGTGGTAGCATTAAGTTTAATGTTCTTTCCTCTTAACGGATATGCAGCATTAAGCATCTTATTCAGCATTTCCATGCTGGTCAGTGGTCTGTTGGAAATATCCTTTGCCGTCAGTAACCGCCGAAGGGTATCCAGTTGGGGCTGGTATCTGGCAGGAGGCATTATTGATATGATTTTAGGGTTCTATCTGATAGCCTATCCACTATTGAGCATGGAAGTCATTCCATTTATCATCGCCTTCTGGCTGATGTTCAGGGGATTCTCATCGGCAGGCTATGCAATGGACTTGAAAAGATACGGAACAAAAGATTGGGGGTGGTACATCGCATTTGGCATTCTTGCCATTATATGCTCACTCATCATCCTGTGGCAACCGGCGGTGGGTGCTATCTATGCAGTTTACATGATTTCGTTTGCATTCCTCATCATAGGATTCTTCCGCATTATGCTGTCCTTTGAGCTGAAGAGCCTGCACAAACGAGGGCTTCAAAACTCGTAAGCCACAGCAAATTACACAGATACATACAGAGATAGAATATCCCGCAGTCATCGGCTGTTTTCTCAATCCACTTGCTATGTTCTGTGTAATCTGTGTTATAATCCATTCCGACCGGAAACAGCCGGCTTATCTTTTATGGTGCAAAAAGCGGAACATCGTTGTTCTGGACACCCCCATTTGTCGGGCGAGTTCAGAACACGATGTTCCTTTTCTACGTTTCTTCATCAGTTCTTTCTTATTTTCGGCAAGTATTCTCATCTTAGGCGTATACCCCTTTTTCCGCCCTAAACGTTTTCCTTCTTGCTTCCTGCGGGCCAGCGCTTCTTTAGTCCGCATCGAAATCAGGTTACGTTCAATCTCAGCCATTAATCCGAATGCGAACCCCAGCACTTTACTGTTAATATCATTCTGAAAGACATACCCTTCTTTAGTGCTATACAATATCACCTCCTTTTTTATGCACGAATTAAGGATAGTCATAATCTCAAGCAATGTACGACTAAGCCGGGAAATTTCCGTAACAATCAGAGAATCACCGGGGCGCATCTTATCCAAAAGCCCTGATAACTTACGTTCCTTACTACTGATGCTCCCACTCACAGTCTCTGTGTACCACTTGTCGATACTCATTCCATTCTTCTCTGCGAAACGCGTAATTTCCTCTCGTTGGTTTTCCAAAAATTGTTTTTCTGTACTTACTCTTAAATAAGCTACTACTGCCATAAATTTTGTTGTTTTTTTATTGGTTTAACGTCACCAAAGAACGGCTATTCCAATAAAATTGCCAACGTATCAATACGTATCCTTTACAAAAGGATTGCAAAATGAACAATAAGGTTAAAAAAACTCCCGGCTGTATTCAGCAACCGGGAGTCCCTTTCAATTCTAAATAAATCAAATGTCCAATTTTCAACCAATCAACGCAGAATCCTCCAAAATGTCAAAAAGATTATCTTGAAATATTCTTTCAGAGAACGATTATTGATATATTTCATATTATACCTGATTTTATCAGGCATGATCAACGTCACGTAGGCTTCATCCGCATCATCCGCTTGCCCCAATATCGTATTCTCATCAACATATTCTATCGAAGCATAGTCTGTTATTCCCGGTCTCACAGACAGAACTTTACGCTGTTCTTCCGTATAAAGCTCAACATACTTCCTTACCTCAGGACGCGGTCCTACCAGACTCATATCCCCCTTCAGGACATTAAATAATTGAGGCAGTTCGTCTAATTTATATTTCCGTATAAAGTAACCGACACAGGTTATTCTCGGGTCTCGTCCTCCTACTGTAATTAGTCCCTGTTTATCAGCTCCTACACGCATCGAACGAAACTTGTAAAGATAAAAATCTCTACCGTAACGCCCTACACGCAATTGACAATAGAATCCTCCCCCTTTACTTTCCAGACAAATCAATACGTAAAGAATAAGAAAGATTGGAGATAGCAGCAGAATTCCCAAAAAGGAAAAAAGAATATCAAAGAAGCGAATCATAATTTTACAACCATATCACTCAGCAATTTTATCACCCGCCACCTTATGATACGCCGCTTTCACTACATCAACAATAAAAGCCAGCTTTTCTTCATCCAGTTGCGGATATATGGGCAAAGAGATTTCTCCCTTAAAATTGTCATAAGCCTGGGGATAGTTCTTTATATCATATCCCAAGGAATTAAAGAATGACAACATTGGCATCGGAATAAAATGTACATTTACAGCCACTTCACTTTTGGCTATCTCGTCAATCATCCGGTCGCGTTGTTCTTCTGTAAACCCTTTGATACGTAGAGCGTAAATGTGATAAGAGCTCTCTTTATCCCCGTCTATTGAAGGTGGTACAATTGCCCAACCACAGTGTTCAAAGGCTCTCGTATAAGTATTGAATACTCTTTTTCTTTCTTGCAGCAGTTTCGGATATTCCCGTATCTGTGCAAGACCGATAGCGGCATTTACATCGGCCATATTGATTTTCATCCCCAAACCTACAATGTCATAGCGCCAACCGCCGGCTCTAGACTTGGAAAAAGCATCCTTAGTCTGGCAATTCAGACTCATCATACGAAGCTCTTTATACAACTCTGCATTGTCAAAAGGCATAGGCAGATTCAAACAAATTGCTCCTCCTTCGGCTGTTGTCACATTCTTTACGGCATGAAGAGAGAAAATAGCAATGTCCGTTTCACAACCGGTACGCTGGTTTTTGCTATAATATGCCCCCAATGAATGAGCAGCATCGTTCATCACAAGGATACGTCCCAGTTTTTCTTGCGCCGCACTCTCCGCTTTAAACATCTCGCGTATTTCAGGTGCATTTACCAACTGCATAATACTATCGTAATCACAAGGAAAACCTGCGATATCCACAGGAATAATAGCTTTGGTTTTTGAAGTAATCGCATTGCGAATGGCATCTACCGAGATATTGAAATCCGTACCGGAGTCCACCATCTGCATGCAACACAGCCAATGCTGTTGCACTATATGTATAAGCCGGTACAATAACCTCATCATCTGCCTTCACCCCCAACCAACGAAGCATCATAATAGCCCCCGAAGTCCAGGAATTTACGCAAAGCACTTCTTTGGCACCGGAGAAAGACTTTATTTCTTCTTCCAATGCTTTTACTTTAGGTCCGGAGGTTATCCAACCGGAGCGCAAAGAATCAACTACTTCATTGATGACAGTATCATCAATGTAAGGAGGAGAAAATGGTATTTTCATGATTAATATAATTTATATTGCTGGAAACGTTATGATATATACTTTCTAGGACAGAAAGTATCAGTAGGATAACAAGTGAAATGAAATGAATTACTTTTATTTCATCATAAATATAAAATAAAATTCAACTTAACTTTAGCCGCATGAAATTAAAACATAATAATATGACAGTTATCGCATTTTTCTATAAATCAAATCAAGCACTTTAGTAGGCATTAATTTAGCTATTGCATACATCAATGCATAGCAATCTTCTCTTAGGCCAAATCCCAACATTTTATTAACTTGTCTACGAAGAATAAAAATAGACCTTGCATGCTTCCAACCTCTTCTACGTTGAAAAAAATTAGGATCTAATCTAAATTTTAAAAGATACTCTGGTAAATTGGCAAATTGACATCCTGCCTTAAACCCCTTAGCCCACATCATTGTATCTTCACCAAAATAAGTATTCTCAGGATACAATCCTGCCTTTTCAAAATAAGAACGACGAAACATCACTGTGGGATGTATCATACAATCACGTATCTTAAAAAATTCCAAACATTCCTCATTCGTCACCGGCATTTGTTTTTTAAAATATTCATTACCTCCATTACCTATTTCGATAGCCCATGTTCCTAAACAATCAACATCAGGATGAGTCTCCATGTATGCTATCTGTTTTTTAAAACGTCCAGACAGAGATATGTCATCAGCGTCCATACGGGCAATGTAGTCATAATTCTTAGGTAAAACAAACTCCAAAAGATCATTAAGGGAACGAGCTAAGCCTTTATTATTCAGACTTCTTTTCAAAATTAGCCTATTATCATTTTGCTCCAAAGTATTCAAAAAGGATTCCACATCTCTATCTATTTCTCCATCTAACTGTATATAAAAATCAAAAAGAACATGAGATTGAAGTAAAATACTATTTACAGATTCCTTTACTAATGCTAATGTGTCTCTTTTATATATAGACATTAATACGCATACTTTTACTTTACGATTCATTTGAATTAATACTATGAATTAAAGATACAACATCCTCCGGTGAAAATATTCTTGGATTATTAGAAAGGCGATCCATATTAATGGAAGATAAAATAAGTTCCAAGTTAAACGGTTCTCCTACTTTTTTTAAAGATAACCCAAGCTTCATAATATATTTTACCATATCGCCATAAGTAGTCATAAAAGAAAACGATAATAAGTCACAGAGGATTTTTATTTTTTCATTATACGCATCAACATTTAATGAGCATTGTAATTTTGAATTCCTTACCATACAATTGTATTGCATAAAAAACGGGAAAGTCAACGCCACAGCATGCCCATGTGGATATCCATAATAAGTGGTAAAAGGATATGAAAACGCATGAGGAGCAGTCGTCTTTGTGATATTTATTGCTCGTCCGGCCCAGTACGAGCCCTCCGAGACTTTATCCCTTGCCTGCTTTGTTGGAGCATTTACAGCCACAGGCAAATTGGGCCACAACAGTTGGATCGCTCTCTTGGCATATTCATCCGACTCTTCGGTGGCATTTACATTCCAATAAGATTCAATGCCCTGTGCCAAAGCATCGAAACCGGTACAGGCTGTCAGATATTTAGGATTGTTGTAAGTAAAAGGAGGATATACGATAGCTACATCAGGAAGGATGTCTGTATGTTCCACAGAATATTTGATTTTATCTTTATACAATACTGAAAAATGAGTAGCTTCACTACCCGTACCCGCTGTCGTTGGTAGGGCAATCAAGGGCAAAAGCTCTTTTTCTTTGAGAAACTTACACCCTGTCGCTTCACCTGAGTAAGAATAAAAGAAACGAAGCAATTTAGACATATCCAAAACACTACCTCCACCTATACCTACAATTAAAGAAGAATTGCTCGAGACCAACAGAGAAAGACCCTTCCGTACGTCCTCGATTTTGGGGTTTTCTTCAAAATCATAAAATTCTGTAACACTACAACGCAGAATTCCACAGACCTCATTCATCACCGCAGCCGCACCGCATGTTACATAAGATTTCTTCCCCCTCACCAAAAAAATACGCTCAGGAGCATATCTTCGTAAAACGGGTAAAAGCTCACTAATTGAGGAATCACCAAGAAAAAACTGCTGTCTCATTCAGTAAATGTATTATTTAAAAAGCGCATCAGTGCCTTCTTATTTTCAATGGGTGTAGTAGTGGGACGCCCTAAATCCTTGCGAGAACCTTTTTTAACTTTCACCTCCAAGAAAACAGGACCTTCCTGATTAGGCAATTCCTTAAGGACACCATGCAGTTCAGCACATTCCGATACTGAAAACACAGACCGATAGCCACAAGCCTTTGCCACCAAAGAAAGATTAACCTGAAGACCAACAGTCGGCTGACCGCCCACTGAATCATGGGCACCATTATTAAATACGACATGAACATAGTTAGCAGGATGTAAAGAGCCAATGACTGCCAAAGAGCCCATATGCATCAACACAGCACCATCACCGTCAAAACAATAAACTTTCCGGTCTGCTTGACGAAGAGCAATGCCTAAAGCTATCTGAGAAGCATGCCCCATAGAACCGACAGTCAGAAAATCCCTTTCATGACCCTGATTCACAGATTCACGATATTCAAACAATTCACGAGAAATCATGCCGGTGGTAGAAACTATTACGGAATCCGGCTCCAAAGAGGACGCTACGGTTTGAATGGCGGTTTCTCTATCCAGACTAAATTCATTGCTGCCCTGATTGTTGAGATTATAATCAGAAAAGGTTCCTTTCTGAATGACAAAAGCAAAAGACTCTTTCGTTTCATCCATATATGACTTGGCGGCATTTATCTGAAGGAGCATTTCTGCTTCAATCTGGGATAAGACAGTATACCTGATACCCATGGCATCAAGCAAGGATAAAGTCACTTTGCCCTGCTTCACATGCTGAGGTTCATCCTTTACACCGGGTTCACCACGCCAACCTATCAATAAAAGCATAGGAATATTGTAAACCTCTTTATCTGTCAGGGACATCAGAGGGTTGACAATGTTACCTAAACCGGAATTTTGCATATAAACAACCGGAGTCTTACCTGTGGATAAATAATAACCTGCCGCAAGCCCTACAGCAGCACCTTCATTCGCAGCTATTATATTATGATCGGCAGATGAATGGTCGGTTATATACGCACAGATGTTCTTCAATAAGGAATCGGGAACACCTGCAAAAAAATCCATTTGAACGGACTTCAGGGATTCCACAAAATATCGGGGAGAAATCATAGTGATAATATTAATTGGAAAAGAAATGATTATTTTGTTCCGGGGATCAGTTCCAGAATTTCTTTAACCGGCATACACAATTCATTGGCCTCATAAGAACGGCCATTGGCCAGAATAGATTTAGCCGTATTGAGCATGGCGGGATAGGCACTGCGTAACATATGGTTGGCATAAATCACAATATTGACTCCCCAACCTGCCAATTCATCGTCTGTTATATGATTGTAAGTAGTAGGTACAACCACAATAGGTATAGACTTGTTTACCTTACGCAAAGCAGCACAGAACTCCTTGATGTCCGCACCTGATTTGTGTTTGCTATGGATCATGATGCCGTCAGCACCGGCTTCAATATAAGCCAAAGCACGTTCCATTGCATCATCCAATCCCTTACCTGCTATAAAGCTCTCGATACGGGCTATAATCATGAAATCATCAGTAACCTGAGCACGCTTGCCCGCTTTGATCTTGGCGCAGAAACCTTCTATGGAATCTTGAACTTGAACCGCATCAGTACCAAATAAAGAATTTTTCTTCAAACCGACCTTGTCCTCTATTATAATAGCAGAGATACCAAGACGCTCCAATGTACGTACAGTAAATACAAAATGCTCGATTTTACCACCTGTATCGCCATCAAATATTACAGGTTTGGTCGTACATTCCAATGTATCATTAAGATCATGAAGACGGGTGGTCAAATCAACCGCCTCAATATCAGGCTTTCCCTTGGATGTAGAGTCGGTTAAACTGCTCGACCACATACCATCAAATTCACGCTTCACTCCATTGACTTCCACGCTGGTATTCTCGATAATCAAACCGGTCAAACCGCTATGAGACTCACATATACGGACTACTTTCTTGGCCTCAATCAACCGTCTTAAACGTTTCAAACGAATTTCAGGAGTCGTACCGATTTCCTTCAGCTTGGTGTTGAGCTGAGTAGAAGAAATGCCTTTAGTATAAGGCACATCGATTACCTTGCCTCCCCATTGAGATATTGTGGATATCACATGCTGGCGGGTCTCTTTCTGAACACCTTCTTTCCAGTCATCACCATGCACCACAAAGTCTGGTTTCAGCAACTCTAAGTTTGGAACATAGTCAAGCGTAGTTTGCGGAATAACAGCATCCACCCCTTTCAAATTCTGGACTATCAGAGAACGTTGCTCATAATTAAGATAAGGGAGACGCTTATAGCTCGCAATAGCGGCATCGGTCAATACACCAACTGTTACACTGCCTAATTTTTGGGCCTCATGAATGATATTCAAGTGCCCAGGATGGATGATGTCGGCACTCATGCCGACATAAACTTTCTTCTTTTCCATTACGATAGTCTATATTTAAATTTTATCAATTTCGAGATCTCATTATAGTGTCGTTCACAACTGCGATTATCCGTATAATAATGAACTACATCTTTAAATCTTCTCTGTTTATTAGGTACTGAAAAGTTATTCGTGACTTCGAGCAATAAATTTAAAAAACAGTTCATATCTTTAGGTGAATTTATAAACTCAAATAATTCAAAATCAAAATTTACATTACGCTCTGAAATATATTCAGACTCATCATAAGGAAGTAATATAATAGGCCTATCTAATAATAAAAAATCAAAAATAATACCTGAATAATCAGATATTAATCCATCAAAAATATTCAATATAGCCATTATATCTGCAACCTTATCTTCGTTTAATAATAGTATTCTTTTGCATGCTGTATAATTAGTTGCATTATTAATATCCAATTGATGAGTTCTTAAACAAATAATCATTTTATGCTTTTCTAAAAAATCCTCCAAACGATTTAAAGAAAAATCTGCAAAAGGGAAGAAAGTCGTTTTATGTTTATTTCTCCAAGTAGGAGCATACAAAAAAACTTTATCTACAGTTGGCAAATCCGGCCCGTAAAGAGATTGCAATATTTTCATTCTATTATTTAATTTCCATAATTGATCATTCCATGCTTGTCCCAATATTTTTACTTGATTTTGCTTTACAGCAAAACTTCTTGTCATAATTTGCTGGAACAACTCTGATGTAGCTGAAATTAAATCATACTTTGAGTAAATAAAACGTATAAGAATATTTTGAATCACTGAATTTTCTCCATTAGCAACACCTATACCTTTAAAAGGAATTCCATGCCACAAATTAACAACTACACGATTTCTATTTACATAAGGAATTCTAATCGGTAATCCTCCTGAAGTTATCCAAGTAAAAGCAGTAAAAATCAGCTTTAAATCTTGTTGTTTCTTGGTAGTTATAAAGAAATTTCCTATTGTACTATTCAAATGTTCTCTCAAACTATCATCATTGATTATAAAATACGATTTATAATCAGACTTCGTAAGAAAATATTCAAACAAATATTTTGAATTGAAATTATATTTTAGACCATTATAACCAGAGAAAATAACAACTTCCTTTTTTCTCGTAGAAAACTCATATAATAAATATGAAAGAAATAAACGAACAATGCGTACTACCATACAACTACTTTTTAGAACACAATCTTTTATACTCAAGTAAAGAAGTCTCCCCTATATCAACAGAATCGTTAATCTCATAAAGTTCACGAGCCGCTTTACGAAACTTATATGGATTTTCCCTATATTCTTTCAAAGCAGTCAGTAACATTGAAGCTAAACTATGTTGATCTAGTATAGAAGCCCAACCAGCTCCATGCTCTTTTATCATGGAACTCATGTTAGTCCCAGATGTTACAAAACATGGAGTACCAACAGACAAAGCCTCACTAATACTAAGTGGCATGGCTTCTGATCTGGACGTTAGTATATATATATCACTGTTCTTCAATAGTTCCATTTTATTCACTCCAAATACAGGCCCTCGATACTGTACTTTGGACCCTAAATTCAGATTTGAAATTCTTTTCAATAATTGCAATATATCCTTTTCTGAAGGAGGAATATTCTCGATATCAATAGATTTTTTATTTCCATACCCATAAAATGTCAAAGAAATATCTTCTTGTGCAAGATTCTCTCTTATAGAGTCCAAAGCATCAAATAAGACATCAAGACCTTTATAATAAAAATCAATTTTAGATAAATACACTATTTGAACACTATTCGCATGATACACATTTATCCTAAAAGAATATCTCGAAATTTGAATGGGATTGGGAACTATTATATATTTTTTGTCAATATACGCAGAATGTATTTGTTCTTCTTTAGATGTAAAACATAAAGATAATGCCCTATTAACAAAAGTATCTAAAAACAAGTACTTAAAAATCTTTTTCTTAATAATATTTTTTCTTAATGCAACTCTAGATAACCCACCGTGGCTAACTATTATATAAGGGATATGATATTTACAGCAAAAATAGAAAAGTAATATAAACTTCAGATTATAAACAGAATGAAATATTACAAGATCAAAACTAC
>OLWC01000995.1_pt1 | contig 10470 bp, 6 predicted proteins | sample 1673911 | NCBI WGS metagenome assembly OLWC01 (sample SAMEA103958134, study PRJEB25191) | human gut metagenome
TTTTATTCGTGCCGGAATACAGACCGCTCCTCTCCTGCCCTCTTTAGGAATTGGTTATAACTTTTCTTGCTTTACGATAGATGTAGCCTCTATTTACCATCCGATTTTAGGGATGAGTACCGGTCTTGGTTTATCATTCTCTTTTTAAATGATACTTAGCTATGAAACGATTGTTTATAATCTTGTCGATAATTCTGTTGATAAATAGTTATTACGCTAATTCTCAAATAGAATATTCTGTTGATAAGTGGATGGAGTATGTAGAGGAACTAGCCTTGGAAACCGAGGATACGGAGCGTATCGAAAGTTTGTATGCCGATTTATCTTATTTAACTGAGCATCCTTTTGATTTGAATGCCGTGACGGAAGAACAACTGAAGCGATTACCTTTTCTATCCGATCGCCAAATCGAGCAGCTACTTTCCTACCGGAAACGATACGGAAATATGGTTAGCATCTATGAGTTGAAGAATATAGAGGATATCGATTTTCAGACGATATCTCTTCTCCTTCCATTTGTTTATATAGGTGATAATCTTGTTGAAAAACGGTTTCTTACGGTTAAGAACCTGTTGAAATATGGTCGTAATGAATTACAAATCAGGTATAATCAATGTTTTCAACAGAAAAAGGGATATGGTGAACAAACGGACAGCATACTTTCGCAACATCCGAATCGTAAATATAGAGGAGAACCTTTCTATCACTCCTTACGTTATTCCTATACTTTCGAGGATCGTTTACAAGCAGGCTTCGTAGCTGAGAAAGATGCGGGCGAACCTTTTTGGAACGCATATCATAAAGGATATGACTTTTATTCCGCACATCTATTCCTAAAAGATATCAACTGGTTAAAAAGCTTGGCTATAGGGGATTACAAGATGTCTTTCGGACAAGGTCTGGTGATTAGCAATGACTTTTCTCCTAGTCGTACGGCAGTAGTCGCTCAAGCGGAGCGAAGGACAAATGGCTTCCGTAGGCACTTCTCAACCAATGAACAGGATTTCTTCCGAGGGGTGGCTAGTACGATCACGATTAAGAACTTGGATATAAGTGTTTTCTATTCGTACCGGAAAATGGATGCGACCGTAGATAGCTTGACGTTCACCTCTTTAAAAACGGATGGACTTCATCGTTTACAACGGGATTGGGAAAAGAGGAAAATGATAACGATGCAGGTATATGGAGGAAATATCCGCTATGCTACATCTCATTTTCATGTAGGTTTAACGGCTCTCTCCTATTCATTCGGTAAGTTTAAGATGAACCCCGATCCAAAACCTTATAATTTGTTCTATTTCAGAGGTTCCAACAATTTCAACATCGGTGTTGACTATATGTTGAAAAGTAACCGTATCAAGTTTTATGGCGAGACCGCCCTTTCGAAAAACGGAGCTATTTCTACCTTGAATGCCTTGCAGTTAACACCCGCTTCTTATATATCTTTCTTGGTATTATACCGTTATTACGATCGCCGTTATCAAGCTTTGTTTGGGAACGCTTTCTCGCAAGGCTCTACGGTTCAGAATGAGCAAGGGGTTTATATGGGATTGCAATTAACCCCGATCGCCCGCTGGAAATTATCCATTTATGCGGACTTATTCCGTTTTCCTTGGTTGAAATACGGGATAGACGCTCCTTCCGGAGGACAGGAATATATGGCTCAGATAGATTATACCCCTAGTAGAAACTATTCAGCTTATCTTCGTTATAAATACCGGCAAAAAGAAAAGAATAGAACTTTTGAAAATGATAATTTATTGAGAATCAATTCTTATAAACAACATCGTATTCGTTTTCAACAGGTTTATAACTTTTCTTCTCCTTTTATTTTTAAGACTTCCTTAGATGGTATTCTATTCGATGATCCTATAAAGAAACTTAATAAAGGAATTATGATCTCCCAAAGTATAGGCTGGAAGCCTACTACCCTACCTCTTCAAATGGATGGTTATCTAGCGTGGTTTCATACGGATGATTACAATAGCCGGGTCAGTTCGTATGAGAAGAATATATTGTATGCCTTTAATATGCCCTCTTTTTATGGGGATGGGATGCGGTTTGCCCTTACCTTTCGTCTGGATATTTGGAAACGTTTATCCTTATCTGCGAAACTGGCTTACACCCATTATTGGGACAGGGATTTGATAGGTACTGATACGGAGGAGATAAGCGGTTCTGATAAAACAGATCTTTATGCTTTGCTTCGCTGGAAATTTTAGAGTAGATTTGCGTGGGTAAAAACAAACAGCGCTATGTCTACAATTCTTTTTGATAAAATAGTATTTGGCCCGATACATAGTCGGCGTCTAGGTGTCTCTTTAGGGATGAATTTACTTCCTACAGACGGGAAATTATGCTCTTTTAATTGCATTTATTGCGAATGTGGATTGAATGAGAATCATAGGACCCATAGTAAACTGCCTACTCGTACGGAAGTGAGGGAAGCCTTAGAGCAAAAACTAAGTTCCATGAAAGCGGAAGGGATCGCTCCGGATGTAATTACATTCGCCGGAAACGGAGAGCCTACGATACACCCGGAATTCGGTGGAATCATTGATGATACGATCGCTACCCGGGATCGATTTTTCCCTGATGCTAAAATCGCCGTACTTTCTAATTCTACGATGCTCCAGAAAGAGGAGGTCTTTCAAGCCTTGAATAAAATAGAGGATAACATATTGAAACTGGATTCTGTATTAGACAGTCGGATTCGGCAGATAGACGTACCTAATTCTCCGGCGTTTAATTTCGAGTCTTTATTAAAGCAATTATGTCGTTTTAACGGAAACTTGATTATACAGACCATGTTCTTGAAGGGGGAAGTGAATGGGAAATCGGTTAATAATATGACAGAAGAGGAGATAGCGGGCTGGATCTCCGCCTTAAAACAAATCCGTCCGAAACAAGTCATGATTTATACGATAGATAGGGAGACCCCGGTTAAAGCTTTGAAAAAAGCTACTAAAGAAGAATTAGATGCGATTGCAGAACGGGCCCGGAAGGAGGGTTTTGACGTGACGGTATCTTATTAAACTAACTAATTTAGAGAAACACAATAAGTAGTATGAGAACATTCAGTAAAAAGAAAAAATTGCCTCGACTCTTGACGCTTTATGGAGCGGTAGCGGTCTCAGCATTGCTAGGAGGATGTGGGCAGAGCGGTGTTCCGGCGGAATCTTTCGATCGGTCGGATTATTATACCAGAGGTATCGGTTCGTATCCGGGAGATCCGGGGGAGGATTTTTCTCCTTCATTACGTCCGGATTATTCCACGTATCGTAACATAGCTCTTTTGCGTAGCGCTTACAACTCCTCCAGTTATGATTACAATCTAACGGCTCAACTGGTGACGGATGGTGTTATTAGCGATAAACAACCTCAGTATCTCGATCTCTCCACGCAAAATGGGGATATAGCTCGTCGTGAGCGTGAGTGGATGATCGATCAAGGTCCTTATTCTCGTAATGCGGTTACGGGAGAGGATGCCTATTTCTTGTTCACGCTGAATAACTGGAAAGAGAAAGCCGACAAGGTACAATTCCGCGGCAGCGTGGCTTATGATGAGAATAATATTAAGGATGGATATGAGATTGTTTGCGAGGGATCGAATGATGGAAATACTTGGACGGAATTGGCTGCCTTAAAGGGTAAAGGTATGCCGGGTAAGGCCAGCAAGTATAAGGCCCATTCAGACCCGAACAAGAATAGCTGGGATCCGGGTACGTTGCCCACCCGTATGTTGAATGAGACTTTGACATTCGATCAACCGGGTGAATATGCTTATTATCGGATGCGATTGAAAATGGAAGGTGCCGCTTATTGGGCATTCTTCGAGATGAATTTCTATAACCAAGATAAGTTGATAGATTTGCTTCCTTCCAAATTCTTTAATAGCGCTTGGATGAGTGCCACGACAGGAGAGGAGTGGGTCTATGTGGACTTGGGTAGCCAATCCGAATTCGACAAAGTAAAATTACATTGGATCAATAAAGCGATCAAGGGTAAGATTCAAGTTTCCGACGACGCTAAACAATGGGTTGACATAGCGAATCTTCCGGGTGGAGATGCTAATCTGGATGAGATCAAGCTAAAAGGAAAAGGCCGCTACGTACGGGTATGGATGGAGCAACCGGCTAATGACGGACGCTATATCTTAAGCGAGATAGAGGTGATGGGTAAAGGTGGCTTGCTTGCCCAACCGGCTGCTGCTCCGGCTGCTACAAAAGACGAGATCCGTTTATCGGGCGGAAACTGGAAAGTACAACGAGCTTCCGAGGTAACCGCTTCCGGCGAGGAAATATCGAAACCTTCTTTCTCTCCGGAAAATTGGATCGTGGCGACTGTGCCGGGAACGGTATTGAGTAGTTATAAGAATATCGGAGCTATCCCGAATCCGAATTACGCGGATAACCTGATGCAGATATCCGAGTCATTCTTCAACTCTAATTTCTGGTATAGGGATGAGTTTGAGGTACCCGAAGGATTCAAGCAAGATCGTTTGTTCTTGAATTTCGATGGTATCAACTGGAAAGCGAATGTATATTTAAACGGTAACAAGATCGGCCGTATCGAGGGAGCGTTTATCCGAGGTGTATTTGACGTTACAGACAGGGTCGTACCGGGTAAGAACGTTGTCGCGGTGGAGATCATCAAGAATGAGCATATCGGCGCTATCAAGGAGAAATGTGAGAAGAATACGGATTTCAACGGTGGTATCTTAGGCGCTGATAACCCAACCTTCCACGCTTCGATCGGTTGGGATTGGATCTCGACGATCCGTGGTCGTAATATAGGTATTTGGGATGATGTGTACTTGACTTCTACAGGCAAGGTAACGATTCAAGACCCGTTCGTACAGGTTGTATTACCGTTGCCGGATACGACTTCCGCTACCTTGACTCCGGAAGTGATTGTGAAGAACCATGATGCCGCTCCAGTAAAGGGTGTATTGACAGGAAAGATCGGCGATATCACTTTCGAGCAACCGGTAGAATTGGCCGCAAACGAGGAGAAGACGGTTACTTTCGATCCAAATAGCTTCAGCCAATTGAAGGTTCAGAACCCACGTCTGTGGTGGCCTAAAGGGTACGGATCTCCTTATTTATACGACGCTAATTTCACCTTTAAGGTAGGCGATAAGGTATCCGACTCTGAGGATTTCAAGGTAGGTATCCGACAAATGACCTTCAACGAGAATAATAGCATCTTGAGTCTCTTTATCAATGGCCGTCGTTTTATCGGCCGTGGCGGTAACTGGGGATTCGGTGAGTCTAATCTGAATTACCGGGGTCGTGAGTACGATATCGCCGTGGCTTATCATGCCGATATGAACTTTACGATGATGCGTAACTGGGTAGGACAAATCGGCGACAAGGAATTGTATGAGGCTTGCGACCGTCATGGTATCATGATCTGGCAAGATTTCTGGTTGGCGAATCCTTCCGACGGACCCGATCCTTATGATCCGGAGATGTTTATCGCCAATGCTGAGGATTATGTGAAACGTTTCCGTAACCATGCCTCTATCGGTATTTATTGCGGGCGCAACGAGGGCTTCCCGCCGGAGCAGATCGACAAGGCTTTACGTCGTATCGTGAAAGAGGATCATCCGGGCTTACATTATATCTCCAGCTCGGCGGATGAGGTGGTAAGTGGCCATGGCCCGTACCGTGCGCTTCCTGTTAAAGAATACTTTAGCTTGAAGAATGGTAGTGATAAGTTCCATAGTGAGCGGGGTATGCCCAACGTGATGAATTACGAGAGCTTGGTTCGTACTTTCTCTCCGGAAGCGCTTTGGCCGCAAAACGCTCAATGGGGGCAACATGATTATACGATGGAAGGCGCCCAGTCTTGCGCTTCTTTCAACGCTATCATCGAAAAGGGCTTCGGTAAGCCGAACAACGCCAAGGAATTCGCCGATCTGGCTCAGTGGGTAAACTATGATGGTTACCGGGGTATGTTCGAATCGAGAAGCTTGAACCGTAAGGGATTATTGCTGTGGATGACGCATCCGGCATGGCCTTCTATGGTATGGCAGACTTACGATTATTATTTCGAGCCTACCGCCGCTTACTTTGGTTGCAAGAAGGCCTCCGAGCCTCTGCATATTCAATGGAATCCGGTTACGGACGAGATCGAGGTAGTGAACTATAGTGCCGGTTTACGTAATGGTTTGATGGCAAAGGCTCAAATCATCAATATGGACGGTTCTATTTCATGGGAAAACGAGGTTTCCGTGGATAGTAAAGAAGATACTACCAACAAATGTATGAAACTGGATTTCCCAGCTAGTGTGTCCAGCGCTCATTTCGTCAAGTTGACGTTGACAGAGAATGGCAAGATCGTATCGGATAACTTCTATCTGCGTGGCGTAGAGGAAGGCAACTACCAAGCTTTGCGTGAGATGCCAAAGGTTACTTTACAATCCAACGTGACAACTAATAAGGGTAATGACGGTACTTGGACCGCTACCGCTACCTTAGAGAATACTTCATCCACCCCGGCTCTGATGATTCGTGTGAATGTAGTGGGCGAGAAGGATGGACAGCAATTCCTCCCGATGTTCTATAGCGACAACTATTTCTCCTTGCTTCCGGGCGAGAAGAAAGAGATCAACATCCATTGGAAAGATGTAGATACGAGAGGCGAGACCCCGAAGGTGGTTATCTCCGGTTATAACGTGAACTAGTCAGCTAGGCTGATACCTATAAAAAATCCAACCATTCTCCGATATGAATAGGAGAGTGGTTGGATTTTTTTTGCAATTCTAAATTTCAGATTTATCTTCGGTTTTATTGTTATTTTTAATACGTTTTACTGTATGTTTAAGTTTTACGGCCATAAGATTCAACTCTATGGTAGATTCCATTTCAGTTGTATCAGCATCATCTATCAACAGATCAGATAAGAGTTGGCCAGTTCGTTTCACAATACCTTTTTGTTTTATTAGGTCAGGTTCATTTTGAATCGCATCTACATTTCGGATAAGCTCACGTAGTTTTACGAAAGAATCTATTATAGCGATAGTTGTTTGTGTGGCTCTTGGACTTTTTAATATAGTAGCCAGCATATAAAGTCCTTTTTCAGTGAAAGCTTTAGGTTCTACTGTTGATTTTTTTAAGTTTTCCATCCGGTGGAAATTTTCCACCACATACTGTTTCTCAGAGGGTTTCAATGTGAAAAAATAACCACTGGGGAACTTTTCAGGATTATTTCTCACGGCTTTGTTTATATCCCTTGTTTCTGTTTTATATAATTCTGCTACATCTCTATCTAGTAGTATTTTTTGTCCTCTTAACTCAATAATACGTTCCTCTACTTCTTTCGTTCCAATAACTTGAAGTTCATTTTCCATAGTTAAATTATTAATTTGATTTTTGTATTTATGCTTTGTATATAGAGCAAATATAGTGATTTTTTGTTCTATATACAGAGCATAGATCATTTCTTTTTACAACTTGATATAAATCTTCTTCTTATACAAGAAATATCCCGGTATCCAGTTTAGTACCACGAAGAAGATAGCCCATGCTAATGAGCCTCCGAAATCGCCGAATATCGGCCTGAATAGATCCATATACATAAAGGCGGAGATACCGCTCATTCCCAGCAATACGGCCAATATATCCCCTTGTACATACAGATACAACGGGTTGATACCGAACGACTCAAAGAATAACGTCCATTTCTTCTTCCCGTTTATATCGATGATCCAGATTAATAAAGCGAGGAATAAGGAGGCGAATCCGCAAGTAACCAATACGAACGTACTACTCCATATCTTTTTATTGATAGGGCAACCATAGCTTAGCAAGAAACCGGCAAAAAGAATAATCGTACCGAAAATGAAGATATTACGGATAATCAACTCATTGTTCTTTTTACAATCCTGTATTACCTTTCCTACGTAGAAACCGAGTAATACATGCGCTATGCTACCGATGCAGCTCAAGAGCCCTTCCGGATCAAAGGCGATCCGTGTACCATCTGCCATATCATCGTGATACATATGCGATGTACCGAATAAAGTTCTGTCCACGATCGCTATAATGCTATCCTCCGACATTTCCATACTATGCGTGAAACCTAGTAATGCCCAGTAAAATATCAATATACCAGCGGCTACCTGCAAAATATACTTATGATTAATCGCTAATCCTATCAACGACCCGAAGCCGTATGCCAGCGCCAACCTTTGCATCACCCCAAGGATACGTAAATTCTGGAAATCGGTAAATCCATTGTAGCAAACATGCCCGAACAGACCTAATCCCACGAGGAATATCAATACCGTGCGTCTCAATACTTTCGTCACGCTTTCTTTCGACAGCTTGAAGTTATATTTCCGAAGCGAGAAAAACATGGAGACCCCCATGATGAACATAAAGAACGGAAATACCAAATCGGTGGGAGTGAGGCCGTTCCAACGCGCATGCTCTAAAGGCGTATATACATACTTCCATGACCCGGGGTTGTTTACCAAAATCATCCCTGCGATCGTAATTCCCCTCATCACGTCGAGGGATAGCAATCTTCCGGATTGTTGTGCCATATTGATAGTAGATTAAAAAGTTACCAATGAAAGTCCAAAGATAATGGAATTTCCTACAATATCCCTGCCTTTGGGAATACTGTTTTTAGTATATTGAAAATCAGATGTATAAAAACATGTACATGTTTTCGGAAAAACACGTACGTCTTTTTTCGGAAACACGTACGAGAATTTATGAAAACACGTACGTGTTTTTCCAAAAAGATGATGGAGATATCCAAGCGATAAGAATTTTATACAATAAGCCTAATAATCAATTATTCTTTAAGGTTTGATGAAAAATATGCCTATCTTGCGCATAGAATCTAAAGATAGGAACCAATGAGGCATTTGCTTATTTTGATATCGCTATTATCCACACTCTCATTTATAGGTTGTCGAGATGAGAGCGATGCCATATACCTAATCGATCGTGCGGAATCCTTGTTGAAATCCGATCCGGATAGTTCCCATATCCTATTGGATAGCATAGCCGTGCCCGATAATTTGAGTGATAAATTATTGGCTCGTTGGTGTATGCTATCCGGTAAAGTGGCGGACACGTTATATACGGATCTGCCCTATGTACAACAATTGCTACGTGCGCAAGCCTATTATAAGTCACACGGGACAAAGCAAGAACAAGCGAAGATTGGTTTGTATTTGGGGCGTTCGTATGTGGAAGATAAAGAGAACGAGAAAGCGATGAAGGTTTATTTGCAAGCTTTGGATATCGCTTTACGCAGTGAAGACTATAATCAAGCCGGATATATTTGTAGCTATATGGGAGATCTGTATGATTTCGAGGGTAATTATCTGTTAGGAAAGGACAAATATAAGGAAGCGGAATCTTATTTTCGAAAAGCGGGTAATATGCGAAGTTCGGCTTTCGCCTTGCGGGATGTGGGAAGAATGTATGCGTTTTCGGATTCTTTGGATATAGCGTTAATTTTTTTGTTGAAAGCGGATACTATTATAGTTGAAGTAGGTGACTCTTCTGATATAGGGACTATATATAATGGAATAGGAAATATTTATAATATGTTAGGTAATAAAGAGTTAGCTAAATTGTATTTGTGGAAAAATGTCAATATGTCAGATTTTGATGACGCACCAAGTTACAGGACATTGGCTGGTATATATATAGAAGAAGGCGATTTTAAGAATGCACGTATTTGTTTGGAGAAAGCAAGTGTACCTAGTTTTAATGATATGACCCGTTTTTCGGTACTTTATGGTTATTCTTTGTTAGAGAAAGCGGAGGGTAATTGGGAAAAGGCTTGGTTTTACTTGGATGAATATAACAGTGCCTCAGATTCGATCTTGACGATACGAAATAGGGAAAACATAATAAAAATAGAAAAGGAATATGAGCATTTAAAAATATCATTGGAAAATATGCGATTAAAATCGGATAAACAAAAGTATTTTATCTATTGGGTAATATCTGTATCTATTCTTTTAATATTATTATGGGTCTTTCAAATACGAATTGATAGAAAAAATAAAAGACTTCTTAAGCAGGAAATCGATTTGTCGAATAAGAGTAATGAATTATTCAGACTACGGGATAATTTACGTAACAAACAAGATAGATTAGAGGCTTTATCTATTCAATTGTCTGAAAAAAATGAAAAACTGAATGAACTTGATTCAAGAGAGAAACTGGAGAAAGAATATGAACAAATAAAAAAAGAAGAGGAAACCCTCGTCCTTCGGATAGCGGAACGGCGTAAGGATCTATTCTTATCATCCGCTATAGCCAAGAAAGTAATCAAGCTATCCCAAAAAGTAGTACCGGGAGCTACCAAATCTCCACTATCAGAAAAAGACTGGCAAAATATTATTACGCAAGTGAATGAGGTTTATCCTTTTTTAGCGGATCGACTCGCTGCGTTTAATTTATCTGCCGCCGAATTGCGTTATTGTTATTTGAG
>OLWC01001011.1_pt1 | contig 10363 bp, 8 predicted proteins | sample 1673911 | NCBI WGS metagenome assembly OLWC01 (sample SAMEA103958134, study PRJEB25191) | human gut metagenome
CATGTTCGGGGGCGGCAACGCCAAATTCGCGACGGCGGCGGGCGGCGCCATTCTGGGCGGCATTGCCGGCAACCAGATTGACAAGGCCGTCAACAACACGACCGGGGAACGCATCACCGTGCGTCTGGACCAGAAGAGGAACGGCACCCGCAACTACACGGTCGTCCAGGTCGCCAGCAGGAACAACCCGATTCAGGTCGGACAGCGCGTGCGCGTGATCATCGGCAACAACGGTTCCCGCGTGCTGGCCTATTAATTGGACATCCACTACTGACCAAGCTATATACCGGCATGATCTTCGGCACCTTACCCGGCGGCGCACCTGTAGAACTGTTTGAACTGTCTTCCGACAAGCTGACGGTACGCATCAGCAACTACGGGGGGCGCATCATCTCCGTCGTCAAGGACGGCATGGACATGATCGTAGGGCCCAAGCACTTTGAAGACATGCTGAAAGACACCTGTTATTGCGGTGCGATTTGCGGCCGTGTCGCGAATCGCATCGCAAAAGGCAGGTTCTCCATTGACGGGGATTCCCGCACCGTGGCCGTCAACAACGGCCCCAACCACCTGCACGGCGGCATCCAGGGGTTCGACAGCAAAGTCTGGCAGGTGCAGGAAGCCGGGCGCAATACGCTGGTGCTGACCCTGCACTCCGCAGACGGTGAGGAAAATTACCCCGGCAACCTGGAAGTGGTAGCCACCTACACCGTGGTGGAAGAAACCCTTCATCTCCGCCTGGAAGCGTATGCGGACGCAGCCACAATCGTCAACCTCACCAACCACGCTTACTGGAACCTGTCCGGCAAACCCACCATTGATTCCATGACCCTGGAGGTACGGGCCTCCGCCTATACTCCGGTGGATGCGACCAATATCCCCGACGGCCGTATTCTTCCCGTGGAAGGAACGGACTTTGACCTGCGGAAAGCAGCCCTGCTGGGGGAACGCAACTCCGCCGCCCACCCGGACACCGCCGCCGGACTGGACCACAACTACGTGCTGGATTCCGAACCGGGCGACAAAATCGCCGCCATCCTTCTTGACCCGGAATCCCGGCACCGCCTGATTGTGGCGACGGATGCTCCCGGCCTCCAGGTATATACCGGGGAATACCTGCCCCAGGCGCGCCAGGGAATAGCGCTGGAAGCCCAGGGCTTCCCCAATGCCGTCAATACCCCCCACTTCCCCAGCGTCATTCTGCGTCCCGGCCAATCCGCCACGCGCAGCATTACCTGGACTGTCAGATAGGCGGCATGCCTGAATCCCGTTTCCGAACAAAAAACGGCGCTTCGACAACGCCCGCAACGGGCTTTCCTGTGCAGGCACGCGGCATCAGGAGGCCGCGTAAAGCCCTTCCGCCGCTACCTTTTGGAGCCCTTCCGCGATGCGTTCCAGGGAACGGCTTACAAAAACCAGATCCGCAACGGAAACCAGATTGTCCTGATATTGCTCAGGCAAGCAGGCAAATGCCTCCGTCAGGGACGCCGCATGCTCCGCCAAATCCTCCAGCGCAGGGACAAGCTCCGCCAGAGCCTCCCCGTCCCAGGAGGAAACAGCCTTATTCACAGCCCTGAACCGCTCCGCCATTTCCCGATAGACAGGATCCGCCAAGGCAGCCTCCCGGATGCGCGGGCGCTTATTCAGCCTGTTGGCCCTTTTGGCGATGGTCACGGCCTCATCACCAATCCGTTCATACATGGAGGACATGCGCAGGGAAGCCAGCACCACTTTGAGGTCGGAAGCCACCGGACTGAAAAAAGCCAGCAGATGCAGCCCTTCCCTGTCCACCGTCATTTCCAGCTCGTCCAATTCTTCGTCATCAGCAATAACCCGGTTGGCGGAAGACTCATTCTGCTGCAAAAGGCCGGCGGCGGCCAAATCAAGGGCGCTCTGCGCCTTATAGGCCATCTGGAACAAATGCGTATTCAGGGAGGAAAGGGCGGCGTCAAACTCCCTCAGGGTGTGCGCGTCGTGATTCATGATTCGGAATATTGGCTTGATGATTGGATAAGGTTTTGCCGGCATGATAAAAAAGATGCTGCCTGCGCAGGCTGTTCTTTCTGGCGGCGCTGGCAGCCAGCCTTCGTCCAGAGCCGGGAACATGGGGAACACGCCCGGTTCCATTTTTGGAAATATTCTTTGGAAAAAGCATAATCGTCTCTCTGTTAACTGAATCTTCCCGTAATATAATCCTCCGTTTCTTTCAGGGAGGGATTGGAAAAAATCTTTTCCGTATCGTTGCATTCGACTAACTCTCCCAAAAGGAAGAAGGCCGTTTTGTTTGAAATTCGAAGAGCCTGCTGCATATTATGGGTGACCACAATGATGGTAAACTTGTCCTTGAGACGGTGCATCAGCTCTTCCACCCTCACCGTCGCAATGGGGTCCAGGGCGGAACAGGGTTCGTCCATCAGCAGGATGCGCGGCTTCACGGCAATGGAACGGGCAATGCACAGCCGCTGCTGCTGGCCGCCGGAAAGACCATTGGCGGAAGCATGGAGACGGTCCTTTACCTCATCCCAAAGAGCGGCATGCCGCAGGCTTTCCTCCACAGCCTCGTCCAGAATGCCGCGGTTTCTTACCCCCGCCAGCTTCAATCCGTAGGCTACATTCTCATAAATGCTCATCGGGAAAGGGTTGGACTTCTGGAAAACCATGCCCACCTCCCGGCGCAGACGAATGGTATCCAGGGAAGGAGAAGTCACGTCCACCCCATCAATGCGGATGGAGCCTCCCGTAACGCGCGCCTCCGGAATACGGTCATTCATCCGGTTGATACAGCGCAGCAGCGTGGACTTCCCGCACCCGGAAGGGCCGATGAACGCCGTCACCCTGTTCCTGGGGACTTTCATGGTGACGTTGAACAGGGATTGCTTGCTCCCATAACAAAAATCCAGGGAATCCACCTCTACGGCGGTCTGGTCGGCTGCTGCTGGATGCGGAGTCATGTTCTTCTAATGGCGCGTCCTGCGCCTCTGGACACATGGTATCCCAAAAACAGGGCTCCCTGGCTACTCCGGGTTTGTGACGATTTCTTAACCAGGATTCTCTTCCTCACCATGGGGGCGGGAGGGTATCACTACCCCGTCTTCCGCCATGAACGGCCCCGCCGGACGGAAACGGAAGACGCAACACACCAAAAAAGACGCCATGAAATTTGTCGCCAAAATCCTGACCATCGCCGCCGCCCTCAGCTCCCTGAGCATGGGCGCCAACCAAGTGACCGTTGACAGCAGCATCAAGCCGTATGCGCCCACCAGCGGCGTTTCCGGCAACCTGAACGCCGTCGGCTCCGATACGCTGAACAACCTGATGACCCTCTGGGCGGAAGGATTCAGCAAAAAATATCCCAGCGTCAAAGTCGGCGTTGAAGGCAAAGGCTCTTCCACAGCACCGCCCGCCCTCACGGCAGGCACGGCCCAGCTCGCCCCCATGAGCCGCCAGATGAAGCGGGAGGAAATCGCCGCCTTTGAAGCCAAATACGGCTACAAGCCGACGGAGATCAAAGTGGCCCTGGACGCCGTGGCCTTCTTTGTCAACAAGAACAATCCCATCCAGGCCCTTACCCTGGCGCAGATCGACTCCATTTTCTCCTCCACTTTCAAGCGCGGCGGCTCCAACATCACCGACTGGGGCGATGCGGGAGTGCCCTCCATGAAAGGAAAAGCCATCTCCATTTACGGCAGAAACAGCGCCTCCGGCACGAACGGGTTCGTGAAGGAAATAGCCCTGAAAAAAGGGGACTATAAAAACTCCGTGAAGGAACAGCCCGGTTCCTCCGCCGTCGTGCAGGGCATCAGTTCCGACGAACAGGGAATCGGCTATTCCGGCATCGGATACGTCACCTCCGGCGTAAAAACCCTCTCCCTGGCGGAAAAAAGCGGAAAGGCGGCGGTACAGCCTTCCTACGATAACTGCATCAACGGAACGTACCCGCTCTCCCGTTACCTGCTGATTTACGTCAACAAAAAACCGGGAGAACCCCTGGACACCCTGACCAGGGAATTCATCAAATTCATCGTATCCAAAGACGGCCAGGAAATCGTGACCAAGGACGGTTATTACCCGATTCCCGCCAAAGTCAGCGCAGAAGTGCTCAAGAGCATTGAATAAACACTCCCTTCCCGTGCCGTAAACACATGCCGGGGCAGGACTCCGGCCCGCCCGCCGGAGTCCTGCCCTCCAACTTCTCCTCTCTGCCGTCATGAGTTCCAATGCTCCCTCCCCCGCACCTTCCAGAAAGCCCAAACCCGTTCCGGAACGCTTTCAGGTGGCAAAAACCACGCTGTGGTTTGACCGCATCATGACCAAAACCATCATCGGCGGAGGATTCACCGTCATTGTAGCCGTTTTCGGCATTCTTTTCTTCCTGCTGGCCGTTACGATTCCTCTCTTCCAGAGCGCGGACGTGGAAGAACGGCAGCACCCCGCGCCCTCCTCTCCGGTTCCGGGAACCTGGGGACTGGACCCTTCCGGCACGCTTCCCTTTGTCTACGGCAACGGGAAAAACATCTTCTTCCTGGACAAAACTACCGGGAACCTGTCCTCCGTTCCCGTTTCCCTGCCGGACGGCGAAACCGTCTGCGCCCATTCCTATGACGCATCCCTTACCGCCTACCCCATCGCCACGGAATCCGGCAAGGTGGGCCTCATCCATGTTCATTCCGGACTCAACGTCCACGGCCGGACGAATGCCCACGGCCCGGACAAAGCCGGAGCGGAGGCCGGCCCTCTCTACCCCCTGACGGAAAACGGCTCCGTCCCCGGCAAAATATCCGGCATAGCCTATGCGGACGCGGGAGAACGGAAAATATTTACCGCAACCGTGGAGACGGAACAGGGCACGCGCCTCCTGCTGATGACGCTGGAAGAATCCCGCTCCCTGCTTCATGAGGGAGAACTGGCGCCTTCCGGATTCCATGACCTGACGGACCAGATGGAAGGCCGCCCCACGGCCATGCTGCCCGGAGCCTCCGGAGACAGCCTCGTCATCGCTACGGATGCGGACAAACTTCTTTACTTCTCCTATGATGAAGACGGGGAAACATGGGTCAGACGCCAGATGATTCCGACCCCGCTGGGGAAAGGGGAAAAAATGACTTCCGTCAACTGGCTTTTCGGAGACATGTCCCTGGTCATAGGAGGCGACAGGGGAAGCCTTAAGATTTTCAGCCTTTATCCCCATTCCCGCCCGGACGGCACTTCCCTGCGCCTCTTCGGCCAGACCAGGCAATTCTCTCCCATGGACGGTCCGGTGCAGCATTACGCGGCATCCGGCATCAACCGTTCCTTCCTGGTCTCCACTCCGCGGGAACTCAGGCTCTGCTACGGAACCACGGCCGACATCCGCTGGAACAGTGGACCTCTGGAATTCGTTCCGGTCCAACTGGCCGCCAATACGGAATTCAACGCCGCCATTGCCGTGGACCCATCAGGAAACATCCATTTCTTCTCTCTGGAAGACAAGCACCCGGAAGCCGGCGCCAAAGCCCTGGTCGGGAAAATATGGTATGAGGGGTACGATTCTCCCAAATGGCTCTGGCAATCCGTGGGCGGCACGGATGATTATGAATCCAAGCTGTCCCTGATGCCCCTGGTTTTCGGCACGCTGAAAGGCACCCTGTACGCCCTTGTCTTCGCCGTCCCGGTAGCGGTCACAGCCGCCATTTACACGGCCCACTTCATGGCCCCTGCCGTCAAACGGGTGGTAAAACCCGTCATGGAAATCATGGCCTCCCTTCCTTCCGTAGTGCTGGGCTTCTTCGGCGCCCTTTACCTGGCCCCCAGAATGGAAGACAAAGTTCCCGCCCTGCTCTGCATGGCCGTCCTCATTCCCGGCCTAGCGGCCCTCATCGCGTGGTTCTGGACCACCCGGCCCGCAGCCTGGCGCAACAAATTCAGCCGCGGTGTGGAATACATCGTCATGACCCCCGTCATCCTGCTCTGCGCCTGGTTCTGCTGGGAATACCTGGGCTACTGGCTGGAACAGCCCCTCATCAGCCTCTGCCGCAGCGTCATGGGTCTGTGGGGCGACGGGGACTTCCAGGCCGCCAGTTTCGCAGACCTGTGGCGCAACGGCTTCGGCATGCCCTATGAACAGCGCAACTCCCTGGTGGTTGGATTCATCATGGGCTTTGCCGTCATCCCTGTCATCTTCACCATTTCCGAGGACGCCCTGAGCAACGTCCCCCCTTCCCTTATCGCCGCCTCGGAGGCTCTGGGGGCCAGCCGCTGGCAGATGGTCCGCACCGTTGTTCTTCCGGTGGCTTCCGCAGGCATTTTCTCCGCCCTGATGATAGGTCTGGGCCGAGCCGTGGGGGAAACCATGATCGTACTGATGGCCACGGGAAACACCCCCATCATGGACTGGAATATCTTCAACGGCATGCGCACCCTCTCCGCCAACATCGCCACGGAACTGCCGGAGGCGGCGCAGGACTCCACCCACTACCGGGTCCTCTTCCTGGGCGGCCTTATCCTCTTCTCCATGACATTCATTCTGAACACTCTGGCGGAAATAGTGCGCCAGCGTCTCCGCAAACGCTTCAACGTCGTGTGAACCATCCAACCCTTTCCCTCCCATCCATCCACCTTCCATGAAACAGGACTTCAGCCTTCCGCCCGCCCCCAAACGCCCCCTGGGGGAAGTCAATATCTGGCTCGCCTCCATCGGGCTCTCCCTGGGCCTCATCATGATTTTCGGCCTGCTGGGCATCATCGTCTTCAACGGTCTGGAGGCCTTCTGGCCCAAAACTATCCATGAACTGACGCTCGCCCCTTTTTCAAAAGAAGAACAACCGCTTGTCCTGTACGCCGGCATCACAAAGGACCAGACGCGCCACGTCCCCGCAGACCCCGCCCATCCCGGCTCCACAGCCAGAGACGTGCGGGAATACCAGCTTTTCACCGGCAGCAAGGAATCCTATGGACAATCCTACCGCTATGTGGACGCGCACAATGTCACTGCCTCCGCCACCCCCAAAGGCCTTCTGTGCCTGGAACGCATGGAGGGAGGGAACACCCTGGTCAAACCTCTGGAACTCAAGCTGGCCTCCGGAGAAACCATCCCCGCCGCCTCACCGGAATTCATGGAGGCTTTCCGCCGCGTGCTGGACCGGGAAACAGACCTGAGGGACAGGGTCAAAACCATTGACACCAGGGACATCGGCTCCGTCAATACCCGTCTGGCGGACGTCAGACTGGATATCAAGGCCATAGAACGTTCCTACGACATCCGGGAAGAAAACGGACAGCGTACGGCCGTCCCCAGGAAAAACCCCATTCTCACGGATATGGACGACCCGGCCGGTGAACTGGACCGGCTCCGCGCCAAAGAGGAACAGCTCAATGCCGAATACGCCCGGTACACCGCGGAAGCAGCCAAACTGAGGGCTCAACAGGGCCGAGACTCTCTTGTGTATGCCCTGGGAGACGGGGAAAGAAAGGAAATCCGCATGGATAAAATCGTTTACGGCTACCAGCCGAATGACCTGGGGTTCTTCGGCAAATGCGGCGTCTTCCTCCACAACCTGTACCATTTCATCACGGATGATCCGCGGGAAGCCAACACGGAGGGCGGCATCTTCCCCGCCATTTTCGGCACCTTCATCATGACTTTGCTCATGAGTGTGCTGGTCACGCCCGTGGGGGTCATCGGAGCCATCTACCTGAGGGAATACGCCAGACAGGGGGCTCTGGTTCAGGCCGTGCGCATCTGCGTGAACAACCTGGCGGGCGTGCCTTCCATCGTCTTCGGCGTTTTCGGCCTCGGCTTCTTCGTTTACTATCTGGGAGGGAGCATCGACGAACTTTTCTACTGGAAAAAGCTGGCTGTGGACAACACCCCCACCTTCGGGACCTCCGGCATCCTGTGGGCATCCCTCACGCTGGCCCTGATGACGCTGCCCGTAGTCATCGTCTCCACGGAGGAGGCACTCTCCGCCGTCCCCCGCGGGCTGCGGGAGGCTGCCCTGGCCTGCGGGGCCTCCAAATGGCAGATGATTAAACGCATCATCCTCCCCAGCGCCCTGCCGGGCGTCATGACCGGCCTCATTCTGGCCATGGCCCGTGGCGCCGGAGAGGTAGCCCCACTCATGGTCACGGGAGTGGTCAAGCTGGCCCCCTCCCTGCCCATTGACGGGGAAGGCCCCTTCATCCACCTGGAACGCAAATTCATGCATCTGGGCTTTCATATCTACGACGTGGGCTTCCAGTCTCCGGACTCGGACGCCGCCCAGCCCATGGTTTTCGCCACCACGCTGCTCCTCATCCTGCTGGTGGTGGCCATGAACCTCACGGCCATCCTCATCCGCAACCGCCTGCGCAAAAAATACGCGGCCTCCAGCTTCTAACCCCATTCTCCTTCACCATCCCATGACTGAACCAGCCGCCGCAAACGACGAGCCCATCATTGAAGTGGAAGACTTCTCCTTCTTTTACGGGAGCAAACAGGTTCTCTTCAACATCGGCATGACCTTTGAAACCAACCGGGTAACCGCCCTCATCGGGCCCTCCGGCTGCGGAAAATCCACGCTGCTCCGCAACATCAACCGCATGAACGACCTGGTCCCGGACGTGCGCCACCAGGGGGATATCCGCATTGACGGCACCAGCCTGTATGACCCGCGCGTGGAAGTCATCTCCCTGCGCAAGCGCGTAGGCATGGTCTTCCAGAAATACAACCCTTTCCCTAAAAGCATTTACGAAAACATCGTCTTTCCCCTCCGTGTGGCCGGCCGCAACAGGCGCGCGGAACTGGACGAAACCGTGGAACGAAGCCTGAAGGGAGCCGCCCTGTGGGATGAAGTGAAAGACAAGCTGCATGAAAGCGCCTACGGCCTTTCCGGCGGCCAGCAGCAGCGGCTGTGCATCGCGCGCGCCATTGCCAACCGCCCCCAAATCCTGCTGATGGATGAACCCTGCGCCGCCCTGGACCCTATCGCCACCTTAAAAATAGAGGACCTGATGGAAGACCTGAAAAAAGAACTCACCATTGTCATCGTCACCCATAACATGCAGCAGGCCACACGCATCGCGGACCGGACCGCCTTCATGTACATGGGCCGCCTGGTGGAATACGGGGAAACGTCCCAAATCTTCACCAATCCTACGGAAAAAGAAACGGAAGCCTACATTACGGGCCGTTTCAGCTAAAAGCCCATTACCAAACCATTCTCCTCATGACATCCCCCGGCAATCACATCCTCCCCCACTACGACGCGGCCCTGAACGCTATCCGCCTCCGCGTCAATGCCATCTGCGGCAGCCTGCTGAAATACATGGACATTCTGGAACGGGTCATTTCCGGCCCGGACAGCGACGGGGCCAACAGCATCATTGCGGACAGCGACCCGCTGCAGGAAGAAACCCGGCAGGTTCTCTCCCTCTGCTCCTCCGTACTCACCCAGTTCCATCCGCTGGGACGCGACCTGAGGCTCGTCATCACCTTCTCCCGATGCGGGGACAAGCTCCAGGAATGCATGGAGGAAGTAACGGGTATCGCCAAGCATGCCAAGGCCTCCATCAGGCATCAGGAATCCCTCTCCCCGGATATTGTGCTCCCTCTGCTGGAAATGGCCGTATCCGAATTCAGAGACGCCGCTAGGTGTCTGGAAACGCAGGATGTGGACGCCGCCAGGGAAATACGCCTGCGCGACAAAAAACTGGACAAAGCCCATCGCAAAGCGCTGGCCCTTCTGGTCTCCCCCGAACGGGAGGACTCCCCTTCCCTCAACGTCAACCTTCTCTTCATTATCCGTTCTCTGGAACGGATAGGAGACATTGCCAAAACCATCGCCGCCACCGTCGTCTTCCTGAAAGAAGCCACGGATATCCGCCACGGAAAAGAAAGATAAAACCATTCCTGCCCGCACGCTCATTCCGCCCGGCCGACGCTGAAACAATACACGGCGGGGTTAATCAGGGCCAGGGGAAGATAAAACACGGCAAAGGAAAGGGAGCCGCCATACAAAACCAGGCACAGGATGGACATGACAAACAGCACGCTGATTTTCAAGCTCCGCGCCCAGTCCAGACGATGCACCAGCCAGACCAGGGCGGCGCACACAAAACCAATAACCGCGCACAACACGCCGCCCAGGGTCAGAAACTGCATGTAGCTGGAACAGAACTGCTCCAGCCACCGCACATTATCCGGACCCGGAGGATTCCCTTCCCAGGCAAAAACACCCGGCGGCAACAGCACCCACAACAGCACGGAAAAAAATACCAGACGGTCCGTATTAAGGCGATAAGTCATGCGTTTTCATGATACCATTTCCGTGCACGGGATAACAAGGGAAATCGCCCGTGCGCCGCGGTTCCGGGAACGGCAGGATTTACAAGGGGGCAAAGGCGGACT
>OLWC01001012.1_pt1 | contig 10330 bp, 10 predicted proteins | sample 1673911 | NCBI WGS metagenome assembly OLWC01 (sample SAMEA103958134, study PRJEB25191) | human gut metagenome
CCGAGCTTTTTAAAAAAGATGGTGATGTTTTTAAGAAACATCACCATCTTTTTGGAAAACATCAAGGTCTTTTTTGCAGCATGGGAGTGTGTAAAAACTAAACCTCGCCCCTACGAACCAAAAGACAGCATTGTCCACGTTTTGACACATCCCCCTGTTTGTAAAGTGTGTACGTACGCATCGGGCTACACATACGGTGGCATCAGGCCACACGTATATACGTATCGAACTACACGTACGCACGCATGAACCTGCACGTATATATGTCATTGTGTCAGGCTCCGTCATAACGGACTCGCTAAGTATGGGTGATAAGGGCCGGAATAACAAAAGCCCGTCAAACATGCAATTTGATGGGCTTTTATCTTTAATAAGTAGTTTGTTGGACTACCAGGATTCGAACCTGGACAAACAGAACCAAAACCTGTTGTGCTACCATTACACCATAGTCCAATCATTATGTGCTTTCCTTGGAAAGCGGTGCAAAGATACGTTTTTCTATCTATATAGTCCAAATATTTTCGCACTTTTTTTTGCTACAATATGCAAATGCTTATCTTTGTAAACCTAATTAAAAGATTTCGATACGATGAAAAAACTTCTAGCTTGCATTGCGCTGGACTGCATAGCAACAGCGAACAGTTACGCAGGAACTCCACTCTGGATGCGTGACGTGCAGATTTCCCCGGATGGGAAGGAAATCGTTTTTTGTTATAAAGGGGATATTTATAAGGTGCCCGCCAAAGGAGGCACTGCCACCCAACTCACCACACAGAGTTCTTACGAATGTACACCTATATGGTCGCCCGATGGAAAAGAGATAGCTTTCGCCAGTGACCGGAACGGAAATTTCGATGTATTTGTAATGCCTGCCGACGGCGGACCGGCAAAACGGCTCACCACTCATTCGGCAACGGAATTGCCTTCCGCTTTTACCCCGGACGGGAAATACATACTTTTCTCCGCTGCTATTCAAGACCCTGCCAACAGTGCCTTGTTTCCCACATCGGCCATGACCGAGCTATATAAAGTGTCGACCAAGGGAGGACGAACCGAACAGGTGTTGGGAACTCCTGCCGAGGCTGTATGTTTTGATAAAACCGGAAAAACCTTGCTTTATCAAGACAGAAAAGGTTTTGAAGATGAATGGCGCAAACATCATACCTCTTCCATCACCAGAGATGTGTGGATGTATGACACGCAAAGCAAGAAACATACCAACCTTACCCGGCATGCAGGTGAAGACCGGAATCCGGTTCTCTCACCGGACAATCAGACTGTCTATTTCCTGAGTGAACGTGACGGGGGAAGTTTCAATGTATATTCGTTCCCGCTCAATGCCCCACAATCCGTCAATCCCGTGACAAGTTTCAAGACCCATCCGGTTCGTTTCCTTTCTATGGGCAGCAACGGAACTTTGTGCTATACTTATGATGGCGAAATCTATACCCAACAAGGAAATGCCGCCCCGCAAAAAGTAAAAATAAACCTGATACGTGACGATCAGGACAAAGTAGCCGACTTAAGTTTTACCAAGGGCGCTACTTCGGCCACGGTGTCACCCGATGGAAAACAGGTTGCATTCATCGTACGCGGAGAAGTCTTTGTCACTTCGGCTGATTACACTACTACCAAACAGATTACCCACACCCCGGCACGCGAAGCAGGGGTAACCTTTGCACCCGATAACCGCACACTGGCATACGCCAGCGAGAGAAACGGTAATTGGGAATTGTATCTGGCTAAAATAGCACGCAAGGAAGAAGCCAACTTCCCGAATGCCACTCTTATCGAAGAGGAAGTATTGCTGCCGTCCGCCAAGGTGGAGCGCGCCTATCCCCGGTTTTCACCGGACGGCAAGGAACTTGCCTTTATCGAAGACCGTAACCGCTTGATGGTGATGAATCTCGATACAAAAAAAGTACGCCAGGTGACAGACGGTTCCACATGGTATAGCACCGGAGGAGGCTTTGATTATGCCTGGTCGCCCGATGGCAAATGGTTTACATTGGAGTTTATCGGAAACAAGCATGACCCATATTCGGATATCGGCTTAGTCAATGCACAGGGAGGAGATATCATTAATATCACTAACAGCGGTTACACCAGCGGTTCGCCCCGTTGGGTGCTCGACGGCAATGCGATCCTGTTCATCACCGAACGCTATGGCATGCGCAATCACGCTTCATGGGGGTCATTGAACGATGTCATGCTGGTATTCCTCAATCAGGATGCATACGACAAGTTCCGCTTGAGCAAAGAAGACTACGAGTTGCAGAAAGAACTGGAAAAGGAACAGGATAAGACCAAAGAAGACGAATCGAAGAAAGATAAGCAAAAAGATAAGGATAAAAAGGAAGATACCAAAGAAGAGAAAGTAAAGGATATTGTGGTCGAACTGAAGAATATGGAAGACCGCATTGTACGCCTCACTCCCAACTCCTCGAACTTAAGCAGCGCCATCATCTCCAAAGACGGTGAGAAGCTTTATTATCTTTCTGCTTTTGAAGGCGGATTCGACCTTTGGAAACTGGACCTCAGAAAAAAGGATACCAAGTTGCTCCACAAGATGAATACCGGCTGGACAAACATGGAAATGGATAAGGAAGGAAAAGAAATCTTTGTTTTGGGCGGAAACACCATGCAGAAGATGAATGCCGCTTCCGAAACATTAAAGCCCATAAGCTATAAGGCAGATATGACGATGGACTTGGCAGCCGAACGCGAATATATGTTCAATCATGTCTATAAACAGCATCAGAAGCGTTTCTACAATCTCAATATGCATGGAATAGACTGGGATGCCATGAGTGCCGCTTATCGCAAATTCCTGCCGCATATCAGCAATAACTATGATTTTGCCGAGATGCTGAGCGAATGGTTGGGCGAACTCAATGTGTCACACACCGGAGGACGTTATTATTCCAATCTAAAGGGAGATGCCACAGCCAACCTGGGACTGCTGTACGACTGGAGCTATGACGGCAAGGGCTTGCTCATTTCCGAAGTGGTGGAAAAAGGACCGTTCGACCATGCCCGCTCCAAAGTAAAAGCCGGAGATATTGTAGAGAAAATAAACGGAAAAGAAATTACTGCCGAAGCAGACTATGCGGCACTCTTCAATAATTTAAGCCGGAAGAAGACGCTGGTATCTCTCTATAATCCTCAGACCAAAGAACGCTGGGAAGAAGTAGTGATGCCTATCAGCAACGGTGCATTCAACGAACTGCTCTACACACGCTGGGTGAAACAGCGTGCCGCCGATGTGGATAAATGGTCCGGCGGACGTTTAGGTTATGTACATATCCAGTCGATGGGTGATGACAGTTTCCGTTCTGTTTACTCGGACATCTTGGGTAAATACAATGATCGCGAAGGAATTGTCATCGACACTCGCTTCAATGGCGGAGGCCGCTTGCACGAGGATATAGAGATACTATTCAGCGGTAAGAAGTATTTCACTCAGGTGGTACGTGGACGTGAAGCATGTGATATGCCGAGTCGTCGTTGGAACAAACCGTCCATCATGCTGCAATGCGAAGCCAATTATAGTAATGCACACGGTACTCCGTGGGTTTACAGTCATCAAAAACTGGGCAAACTGGTGGGTATGCCTGTACCGGGCACCATGACGAGTGTATCGTGGGAAACGCTTCAAGACCCTTCATTGGTATTCGGTATCCCTATCATCGGTTATCAATTGCCGGACGGAAGTTATCTGGAGAATACACAGTTGGAACCGGATATCAAGGTAGCCAATGCACCGGAGACAGTTGTTCAGGGCGAAGATACCCAGTTGAAAGTGGCTGTGGATGAACTGCTGAAGGAGATAGACGGGAAATAAAGTGCGAATATGAAGTTATAAAAAAGTGGAAGGAGAGAATGTGTATGTTCTCTCCTTCCGTTCTTATATCTATCACAAAGAATCTCTCTTTCCTTATTTGGCAATCACCAGATAATAATTCTTCTTTCCGCGTTGAACCAACAGGTATTTTTCATCCAGCAGGTCGGCAGTAGTGATTACCTGGTCAAAGGCATTTAATTTCTCTTTATTCAGCGAAACGCCTCCACCTTGAACCAACTTACGCATCTCACCTTTTGAAGCGAAGACAGCAGCGTTATCGACGAATAAATCTACCGCTTTCACACCTTCTGCCAATGCATCACGTGATACCTCAAACCGGGGAACACCTTCGAATACGGCCAGCAACGTGTCTTCATCCAGTTTCTTCAATGCCTCCGAAGTAGCATTACCAAACAGAATGCCTGATGCCTCGACAGCCGCATTGTAGTCTTCTTCCGAGTGAACCATAACAGTCACTTCCTTGGCCAGACGCTTCTGCAATACACGCAAATGTGGAGCTTCGGCATGTTCTGCCGTCAATGCTTCCACTTCTTCCTGACTCAGTGAAGTAAAGATTTTGATGTAGCGGGCAGCGTCCTCATCACTTACATTCAACCAGAACTGGTAGAATTTGTAAGGAGAAGTATAACGGGGATCCAACCAGATGTTACCTGATTCAGTCTTACCGAACTTGCCACCATCGGCCTTTGTAATCAACGGACAAGTCAAAGCAAATACTTCGCCACCGTTGGTACGGCGGATCAACTCGGCACCGGTAGTAATGTTACCCCACTGGTCTGAGCCACCCATCTGAAGTTTACAGCCTTTTGTTTCGTATAAGTGCAGGAAGTCATAACCTTGCAACAGCTGGTAAGTAAATTCTGTAAATGACAAACCGTCACGGGCTTCACCGTTCAAACGTTTCTGTACAGAATCCTTAGCCATCATATAGTTCACTGTGATATGCTTACCTACCTCACGGGCAAAATCAAGGAAAGTAAAATCCTTCATCCAATCATAGTTATTCACCAATTCGGCTTTGTTGGGAGCATCGCTCTCAAAGTCCAAGAACTTGGCCAGCTGCTTCTTGATGCAAGCTACGTTGTGACGCAAAGTCTCTTCTGTCAGCAGATTACGTTCCTGCGATTTACCGGAAGGGTCGCCGATCATACCGGTTGCACCACCTACAAGAGCCAACGGCTTATGGCCGCAACGCTGGAAATGACGCAGCATCATCACACCACACAAGTGGCCGATATGCAAAGAGTCAGCAGTAGGGTCGATGCCCAGATATGCTGTAACTTGTTCTTTAGCCAATAACTCCTCGGTGCCCGGCATCATTGTGTGCACCATTCCACGCCATGTTAATTCTTCTACAAAATTCATCGAATGATTAATCTATTTAATTGTTTGATTTATACTTTAATGCCACAAAAGTACGACTCTTTATCTGAAGAAACAACTCTTATCGCTGAAAAAAGATTTTTCCCGCATTTTCGGCTATCTGCATGGAAAGCTCTTCTGCGGTCACCCGCCGCACTTCGGCAATACTCTTTATGATGTCACGGACGGGCATCCGGCTTTCATCCGTCTCGGTCAGCAAGCACTCCAAAGGAATCTCCTGCAACACAGGTAGTTGATACTTCTCTCCTATCGAAAGACGAATATCCTCACGCAGCAACATCCGGGCTATATTCACATTATTACGGAAGCCGTGTACCACCCACGGCACGTTCGGACGGAATTTCCTTTTCAGTTCCACCAACTCGTTAAAGGCTTTCACACAATGAATAATCAAGGGTTTTCCCATCGCTTCCGCCAACAAAATCTGCTTCTCGAAAACTGCCATTTGAAGTGCCGGTTTTATCGGCATCAGTTTATCAAGACCTGCCTCACCGATAGCCAGCACAGCCGGATGCTCCGCCGCTTCACGCAACAGCCTCCACTCTTCTTCGCGCACCGCTCCTGCCTTCCACGGATGAATGCCCACAGAATAATAATTCCCCTCAATAGGAGAGAAAACGGCAGGTTCTACATTCCAAATGCTCTCGCCCGCTATCGGAGCTGCATAATGACTGTGAATATCAAGTAGCATAAATGATATAATTTAAGGAACAGGGTCGTATCCCGAACCACCCCACGGATGGCAACGCAACAAACGACGAACAGCCAGATACAATCCTTTAAAAGGACCGTGTTTCTTAATCGCCTCGATAGCATATTCGGAACAAGTAGGAACAAAACGACAGGAAGGCGGAGTCATGGGAGAAATATACCCTCTGTAGAAATAAATAGGGAGTAACAGAAGACGTGAAAGCAGCTTTTTCATTCTATTTTTTCCATTATATGAAACAGCAATCTCTTCACTTTCCCTTCTATCTCGACCGAAGGATGAATCTCATTGTCCAACCATATAAAGGCTAAAACCAGTCTTTTATTCTTGGCAACCAGCGCATCTGTCAATAGCTGTTTGTTCTTGCGGTACGCTTCCCGTACCCGGCGCTTCACCAAATTGCGTTTCACTGCCCGTTTAAAGCGTTTCTTGGGAACACTTATCAAAATAGAAACAGGCGCCTCCCCTTCCGAAGCATCCAGCCACATATACACCACACGCAGGGGGAAAGCCGGAAAAGACTTGTTTCCACCGGCAAAAAGACGTTCTATCATCGCCTTGCTATTCAATCGTTCTGCTTTGCTAAGTGTATATTCTGCCATAGTTTTACTTTTCCATATAAAAAGAAATCGGGGGTTTCGAATCACAAAGTTATAACTTTTTGATACAAAACCCCCGATTTCGGGCTATAAACTAAAAAATTTAATCTTTGTTACGTTCACGGATAAACATATCCAATGCAGCCGTCATTGAAGGAGCTTCTACAGTGGGAGCTTCCAGGTCAAGGCGCAAACCGGCATCTTTTACCGCTTTAGCTGTTGCAGGACCAAAACATCCGATGGCAATCTCTTGTTGATCGAATTCAGGGAAATTTTTCATCAACGAGTTGATTCCGGCAGGACTGAAGAACAGCAACATGTCATAATCAAAACTTTCTTCGGGAGTGAAATCGTTGCTTACTGTGCGATACATCACTACCTCGGTATGTTGAATCTTCTTAGCATCCAATGCGTTTCTAATTTCGTCATTGTGCACATCCGACATCGGAACAAGATACTTCTCTGTGTTATGCTTGATAATAGACGGAAGCAAATCTGCAAATTTACCGGTTGCCCCAAAGAATACTTTGCGTTTACGATATTGCACATATTTCTGTATATACAAAGCAATTGTTTCAGAAGTACAGAAATACTTCATTGTCTCGGGTATGGTAACACGCAACTCGGTACACAGACCGAAAAAATGATCAATAGCGTGTCTTGAAGTAAATATCACTGCTGTATGATCAAGAATAGAGACTTTTTGTTGTCTGAACTCTTTGGCCGACAAGCTCTCAACTTTGATGAACGGGCGAAAATCGATTTTCACACCGTACTTCTCAGCTATATCGTAATAAGGCGACTTCTCAGAAGTCGGTTTGGGCTGAGAAACGAGGACTTTTTTTATTTTCAATGTACTAAAAATTTAAAACCAAAATGTTGTTCGCTATAACTATTCCCCTCCACAGTATCAAGTCAGGGAGAATTTCTAGCGCACAAAAGTACAGAATTAAATGGAGAACGCCATAAATTCTGTTGAAAAAGTTATGAATGCACTTATAAAACAGCAATATTTTAGCAATTATTATAACAAAACCGATAAAATAAGGTGCAAGTTGCGGCGATAAATCAAAATAAACAATCAAAAGGACAATGGGAAAAAGCAAAAAACCGGCTCCGATTATCACATTGAAATATGACTCTATCCAAATCATATTCTTGGTTTTGTTAAAGAATATCCAATTTACAAAGTTATACGCCAACCACTTAAACAACAAGAAAATGACCACACATCCGATGAAAGTGCTCAATAGCAGATAGTGGGGTACAACGCGGAATAAAAGCAAATCGTGGTCCGAAAAATAATCATATACACAGAAACCGGCAAGGATACAGGTTTGGAATATCAAAACCAATGTATAACGGACATCCGAAGCAGTGGTATCATCAAATAAGCTGGCACGCTCTTTCGACAAGGAAAAATTCTTAAACTGTTGCTCCAGATGTTTCTTTCCATGGGCAAGAACATAGGATACCAAAATGAAACACAGAAACAAAACACTGGTCACCATCCAATCCGACCGCAGTTGATAGGGTATTGGTTCTCCTTTCATCCCTTCCTGAACGGTGACATGATGCACCTTTTGTGTCAAAGCCGTATCTACACGGCTCTGTTCTTCGGCATACAGCTGAAGCAGATATTCTATTCCGGGATGACAATTTTCGCTCATATCGCTGCAAATTTACGGATTTCTTTGTTCCAGACAGGTGTTGTATAGAGTAAATTTACAGCCTCTTCGGGTTCAGAAGCTACTTTCCAAATGGCACTATGCTCTTTTCGCATAAAGTTTTCGTCCACTGCTCTTTGCAACATATCCAACAGGGAGTCATAGAAGCCGTTGATATTCAAGATGACAATGGGATTGAGATAGAGCCCTAATTGCTTCCAAGTAATGATTTCAAGTAATTCCTCCAAGGTGCCGCAACCACCCGGCAAAGCAATCACTCCATCCGACAGGTCGGCCATCATTCGTTTGCGCTCGTGCATGGTTTCGGTTTCAATCAGCTTGGTGAGTCCGGTGTGATGCCATCCCTGTTCTACCATAAAATGCGGGATAACACCGGTCACAGTGCCGCCGGCAGCCAATGCCGCATCGGAGGTTGCAGCCATCAAGCCGATACAGCCTGCACCATTAATCAGATTGATTCGCTTTTCCGCCAAAAGACGCCCCAATTTCTCGGCAGCATCAAAATATTCTTTTGCTATCTTTGTGCTGGACGCACTATATACACATACGTTTTTTATATCATTCATTCTTGTAAACTCTTATATTTTCGGGCGGATTCATTCCGCCCGAAAACACACAATATCCGAATCCGGCTTTTATAAACCGAATGCTTCCTTTATCTTATCCACATAATCCAACTTTTCCCAAGTAAACAATTCCACTTCCAGTGTCTTTGCTTCATGATACATAGATTCATATGTCTTGGTCACTACTTTGGGTTCACGTCCCATGTGTCCGTAAGAAGCTGTTTCTTCATAAATCGGATTGCGCAGTTTTAAACGTTCTTCAATAGCCTTCGGACGAAGATCGAACAGTTCGTCTATTTTTTGGGCTATTTCACCATCGGTCATTTTCACATTGCTACGGCCGTAAGTGTTTACATAGATATTGATGGGACGAGCCACACCGATGGCATACGAAACCTGAACCAGCATTTCATCGGCTACGCCGGCTGCCACCATATTCTTGGCAATATGACGGGCAGCGTATGCAGCACTACGGTCTACCTTGCTGGGGTCTTTACCGGAGAAAGCGCCACCACCGTGAGCACCTTTTCCACCGTAAGTATCAACGATAATCTTACGTCCTGTCAAACCGGTATCCCCGTGAGGACCGCCGATAACGAATTTACCGGTAGGATTCACATGATAAACTATCCGGTCATTGAACAGAGCCAGAACGTCTTCATTATGAATCTCTGCAATGACACGGGGCATCAGGATTTCAATTACATCTTTGCGAATCTTCGCCAACATCTCTTCATCAGCTTTCAACTGAGCTTCTTTAGAGGCATCAGCCGGAGCCACGAACTCATCGTGCTGGGTAGAAACCACAATGGTATCGATACGGACAGGCTTTCCGTTATCATCATATTCGATAGTCACCTGACTCTTTGCATCGGGACGGAGGTAAGTCATTACCTTTCCTTCACGACGAATTTCAGCCAAGACCATCAGCAGTTTATGCGCCAGGTCGAGTGACAGCGGCATATAGTTTTCTGTTTCGTTGGTAGCATAACCGAACATCATTCCCTGGTCTCCGGCACCCTGATTCATCGGGTCTTCGCGTTCTACACCACGATTAATGTCTGCACTTTGCTCGTGAATAGCCGAGAACACGCCACATGAATTTCCTTCAAACATATATTCGCTTTTGGTATAACCGATACGGTTAATTACCTCACGTGCAATGCGTTGCAAGTCTACATACGCTTTTGTTTTCACCTCTCCTGCCAGTACTACCTGTCCGGTAGTCACCAGGGTTTCGCAAGCTACTTTCGAACTGGGGTCGAATGCCAACAGTTTGTCAAGCACAGCGTCCGATATCTGATCGGCCACTTTGTCGGGGTGTCCTTCTGACACCGATTCGGATGTGAATAAGTATCCCATTTTGAATATAAAATTAAGAATTTAAAACTAAAAGTTAATTCGTTATCAAACGGGGGAATTAAATCAGAGTAGGAATTATACGGAAGAAAGTCAATGTATTTTTTAGCATTTTTTTCTGTGGTTGCAAGCTACTCAAATCTCTCCACTGTTTTTAACGG
>OLWC01001017.1_pt1 | contig 10304 bp, 9 predicted proteins | sample 1673911 | NCBI WGS metagenome assembly OLWC01 (sample SAMEA103958134, study PRJEB25191) | human gut metagenome
CTCCGGCTCGAATACCAGCAGGTAAAACACCAGCGGCAGCAGCTTCATCACCTCCTCCACCACCGGGGCGATCTCCACGGTGGCGGCAAGCGCGTCCGCCTGATACACCGCCGCAAGGAAGGTATTGATGTAGGCCGAGAGCAGACACACCCCCATCCCGGCAACGCCGAACAGGAAGAAGCGCAGCCGCCGCCTGCCCATGCACAAGGCAGCGACCAGCAGCGGCGAGGCCATGCAGATGAAAATGTTTTCAATGCAGGTCATGTGCACACCGCCTTTCTCGTAGCGGGCAGCAGGCCCAGAATGGCGAGCGTCAGCAGAATATCGCACCAGAAGGCCGGGCTTGCCAGCGAATCGTTCTGCCAGAAGCAGCCGGCCGTCCAAAGGAGATATTCAGACGCAGCAAAGCACAGCACGGCGGTATGAAAGTGCCGCATATCCCGCGCCGCACCGGTCTGACGACGCGCATAAGCGAGGCCCCGTATGGAGCAGAAGGAGAGCGCGATCATCATGCCGCACCAGATCAGGTTGGAGAGGATATCCCCATAGGTGCAGTAAAACACCATCAGCGGCACGCCGACCAGCGGCGCCAGCCATACCACCCGGCAGCGGAAGGCACGTTCGTCCGGGCCAGAGAGCGTTGCCTGCAAAATGCGCAGGAAGATCATGCTGGCCACCCAGCCGAATTCCGACACATAAAACACACGCGGCGTCGCGCCAAACAGCAGCAGATACAGCGTCCAGTAAAGCGCGCCCAGCGCGAAGCAGCCGTAGAAGCAGAACAGCAGAAAATACTTCTGCGCTCTGCTTTTCCAATACGCAAAGCCGGCAAGGCACGCCCCAGCGAACGTGACCAGTAATTGCAGCAGATTTTCAATCAGCTCCATGCTGTCCCTCGTCTTTCTCGTCCCGCTCCATCTGCTGCAGACGGAAGCACAGGATGGTCATGCACACACCCAAAAGGAAAGCCAGAAGTCCGACGATAATATACCCCAACGCGTCGCCGCCGCCATACATACTGGCCGCCGTCTCAAAGCCGGTGCAGCTGTCGGGTTGAAGCTGCGCGGTCATGCCGGGCATGGCGATCGAGACGCCAGCGAGCAGCGCAAGGCACGCCGCCGCAGCTGCTGCCATAACGAGCCTGCCGCGCCGGAGCCGTTTCTTCCGCTTTTCTGCGGCAATTCGCCGTTTCACCTCCGCGCACCGTTCCTCATAGCTCCGCATTTGTGATCCCCTCCCGTTCCAGCAGCCTGCGCAGGCTTTTCTTTCCGCGATATACCATGTTTGTAATCTGCTTCACCGTTTTGCCCATGACCTGCGCGGCCTGTGCGTAGCTCATGCCCTCAAAATAGGTGAGGTAGAGGGCCTCGCGGTAGTCCGGGTTCATTTCGTCCATGCAGACGTGCAGGATGCGGCTGCGCTCCTTCGTCCGGACGACCTCCTCCGCCAGAAGCCTGCCGTCCGGCTCGTCCGCCAGCTCATCGAGGCTGAACAGGCGCTTCCGCCTGCTTTTGCAGCGCAGCGCCATGTGGCGCGCCGCCTTATACAGATACGCCTTAAAGCCTCCATCCCGGATCCTCGGCTTCTTTGTGAGAAGATAGGCGAAAACGTCGAGCATCAGCTCCTCCGCCTCATGGACATCGTGCAGATAGCCGTCAATGTACATCGTCAGAGGGTCGCCGTATTGTTTCATCAGAGCCTCCAGCCCTGTGTCGTCGCCGGACAGATATTGCCGATACAATGCCTCGTCGCCGGACATCCTGCGCCCTCCTCTGCTTTCCATTTATCTGCCATACAGTATATACGAATCCGCGAAGAAACTCAAGGCGGCAGATGAAATGCTCCTGTATTGCCGAAAACAGCGGGAGCAATCACAGACATCCATGATTGCTCCCGCTGAAGCATTGCGTCAGTCTTCAGGGAGTCTATTCTGCCGCCCGCCCTTTGGAATGCTCAGCGGATGTTCTTGTACATCGGGCCGTAGGCGGCGCAGGCGCGGTAGTCCTGGCCCTCCTTGTCCATGCCGAACGCGTTCCACGCTGCCGGACGGAAGATATCCTGCTCCGGAACATTGTGCATACAAACGGGGATGCGCAGCATCGAGCAGAGCGTGATGAGGTCCGCGCCGACGTGGCCGTAGGAAATCGCGCCGTGGTTCGCGCCCCAGTTCTGCATGACGGAGTAAGCGCTCTCAAACGGGCTGCCGGCCTTGCCGTCGCAGCGCGGGGTGAACCAGGTGCACGGCCAGGTGGGGTTCGTGCGCTCCATGAGCGTGTCGGTGACCTCCTCGGGCAGATGCACGGTCCAGCCCTCGGCGATCTGCAGCACGGGGCCGAGGCCCTTGACGAGGTTCAGGCGGATCATAGTCGCGGGCATTTCCGCACGGGTGACAAAGTGGCTGGAGAAGCCGCCGCCGCGGAAGTTGTCGAAGCCGGCCTCGCACCAGACGGTCGCGTCGGTCATCTTCTTGATGTCCTCGTCCGTGACCTCCCACCATTTCTTCATGACGGCATTGCCGCTTTCATCGGTGCACTCGCCGCAGGCGTCGAGGCAGGCTGCGCCGGAGTTCAGCAGATGAATGATGCCGCCGTTCTCCTTCGCCTTGCCTTCGAGATCGTAGCCGGTAACGCGCTTCGTCGCCTCAGGCGACCAGTAGGTGCGCACGTCGGCGAAGATCTGCGCGCGGTTCGTCAGCAGCTCCATGAACAGCATGCCAAGGCCGTTGAGCACGTCGTTTTCCGTTGCGAAGACCATCGGCTCCTTCGGGCCTTCGAAGTCGAAAGACGAGTTAAGGACAGCCTCAGGATAATCGCAGTTGGGCCAGTGGTCGGTCCACTGTCTCTGGCCCTGGAAGCCGGCAGCGATGGCGTTATGGCCGACGGATTCTTCAATGAAGCCTGCGGGCAGGTTCTTGTTGCCCTGGATCAGATCCTTGATGATGCAGTACATCTTGATCGTGAATTCCCACTGCTTCTCTTTTTCTTCCTTTGTAAACTTGATGCGGCGCTTTTCGCCGAGGAAGTCGACGTATTCGGGGTTGTCGTCGCGGCCTTCTTTGCAGTGCTCCTTCGTCCAGGCCAGTGCCTTTTCATAGGCCTCATGGTCGTAGATGCCCTCTTCCATGCGGCGGAGGATCTCGACCTCGTCAACGGACTCCACGCGCAGGCCCAGATACTCCTCCATGAAGTTCTGATCCATGATGGAGCCGCCGATGCCCATGGTGACGGAGCCGATCTGCAGATAGCTCTTGCCCCGCATCGTCGCGACTGCGACAGCGGCACGGCCGAAGCGCAGCAGCTTTTCCTTCACGTCGTCGGGGATTTCCGTGACCTGGTCGCGGTCCTGCACCTCATGGCCGTAGATGCCGAAGGCGGGCAGGCCCTTCTGGGCGTGGGTCGCCAGAACAGAGGCCAGATACACAGCGCCCGGCCGCTCGGTGCCGTTGAAGCCCCAGACGCCCTTGATGGTCATGGGGTCCATATCCATCGTCTCGGAGCCGTAGCACCAGCAGGGGGTAACGGACAGGGTGATGGCGACGCCCTCGCGCTTGAATTTCTCGGCGCAGGCAGCGGATTCCGGCACGCGGCCGATGGAGGTGTCAGCCATGACGACCTTCACAGGCTCGCCGTTGGAATAGTACAGATTTTCCTCAAACAGCTTCTTCGCGGCCTCGGCCATGGCCATGACCTGATCTTCCAGACTCTCGCGCAGCTGCATCGGGCCGCGGCGGCCATCAATGATGGGGCGGATGCCGATTACGGGGTATTCGCCGATATAACGATTCTTAGCCATACAACAAACTCCTTTACGCTTATAGAATGTCATTTCATACGCCCTTCCGGGCGGGACTTACAGGTTGGAAAGCTTCGCCTTGAGGCGCAGCAGCTTTGCGGGCGACGCGTCGCCCGTGAGCCGCGCCAGCAGCAGCTCTGCCGCGCGCAGTCCCATTTCATCCATGGGCTGCTCGACAATTTCAAGCTTAGGCGAAACGATGGAGCACAGGTCGACGTTGTCATAGCCGATGAAATCTACCTCGTCCGGCAGGGCCACGCCGCGCTCATGCGCAGCCATGATCGCGCCGAGCGTCATGTCGTAGTTGGTGACGAATACGGCGGTCGGCGGCTGCGTCATATTGAGAAAGGCGCTGAACAGACGCGAGCCGGATTCGAGATCGTAGTTCCCGGCGGCAATGAGCGCCTCATCGACCGGCAGACGGTAATCCGCCAGCACGCGGCGGTAGCCCACGGTGCGCTCCCGCGCGGTGGAAATGGTCTGCGGGCCTGCGATAAGGCCGATGCGGCGGTGTCCGCGGCCGATCAGATGCTCAACGGCCATATAGACCGCGTTCAGATTGTCGACCACGACGGTATCATACTGCGCATTTTCCAGCGACCGGTCGATCAGCACGACAGGGATCGTGCCGACGCGGACGCGAAGCTCTTCGGCGGTCGCGTGCTCCGGGACGTAGACGATGCCGTCGACGTGATAGCGCGCAAGAAACGCAAGCTTGCCGAGCTCCTGCTCCCGGTCAAAATCATAGCTGCATACGAAGCATTCATAGCCGCTGCGCCGCAAAATCAGCTCCAGCGACGCGACCACGCGGCCAAAAAAGGGACTTGAGATCGTCGGCAGCAGCACACCGACTGTCATGGAGCGGTTGGCCTTGAGGCTGCGGGCAAACACGTTGACGGAAAAGCCCAGCTCCGCGACCGCCGCGTCGATCGCAAGGCGGTTCTCCTCGCGGACGTTGCCGCCGTTGAGATATTTGGAAATGGTGGACAGCGAAAGCCCGGTCCGGCGGGCAACGTCCTTGATCGTTGACATTGGCTGCTCCTGTTTGCGCATAACGTTTCGCTTTTTCTTCATTGTACTCTATCCATGCTTTCCGCGTCAAGAAGCAGTTCGCTCAAATTTTCCCGCTGTTTTTGTGGAAAACGCGCAAGCCGCCGCAAGATAGTCCGCTTCTCCCCTGCCACATTTCCCCCGTTCTATCGCGAAACGTTTTGTCTTTCGGCTTTCACAATTTGCGCCGCTCCGGTATCCGGCCGTCAGGGCTAGGATCACCAGCTCATTGTCTTGGATCAGGCAGATCAAACGACAATCCTCCATCCGATAGCGCCATTGTCCGCTGCGTATATCGGTCCAATCGCTTAAATTCTTTTTCAAAATGCTCCGTTGTCTCAACTGTATATCGGTCAGAAAATAGCATACATTTTGTCACGCCTCTAAAAATGGGCGCAAAAAAGCCCGGAAGTCGTTGAAACTTCTAGGCTTTTCGCAGCGGCATCTATTTGGGTGCAGCTTGATGGTGGACCTGAAGAGACTCGAACTCTCGACCTCTCGGATGCGAACCGAACGCTCTCCCGAATGGTTCAGATATATGCACCCAAAATTCTTAGAAAATAGCAAAAATATAGGAATATTGAGAAAACCAAGTGATATGTCCTTTTTATACAAAGGCACTTTTTCGGCTGCCCCGCAGCAAGGAAAAGTGTCTTTTGTATTACGGTCATAATTTTGAGGATGCAACGCAAACGCCGGGCAAATGAGCTATTTTGCTGTTTGTAATTATTGAATACCTGATTTGTAAAGAAGCAAATTAAAGGACATTTATGCAAAACATAAATGTCCTTTTTCTATTGTTCAAATTCCGCATGTCGAGGTGATTTTTATGCAATCGCAAGTCAATTTCTCCTACTTTTACGGCGAAGAATCTGAGCAGTTCAGTTACTTCCGGATTCCCAGATTGTTGGTGCGCAGCAAAAGGTTCAAAACGCTCTCCACCGAAGCGAAGCTGCTTTACGGCCTGATGCTCGACCGCATGGGGTTATCTGCCAAACACGGCTGGTATGATGAGCTGGGGCGCGTTTACATCTATTACACACTCGACGAGATTCAGACTGACCTCATGTGCGGACACAACAAAGCGGTCCGACTCTTGGCCGAGCTGGATACCGGAAAAGATGGTTTTGGCCTGATCGAGCGCGTGAAGCAGGGGCAAGGCCGTCCAGCAAAGATTTACGTCAAAAAATTCACCACGACCGATGTACCGGAAACTCCCCTTTCTGCGCCCATTTCAGACTTCCCGGATTCGGAAATTCAGACTTCCCAAAATCAAACTTCCAGACTTCCGCTTTTGGGAAGTCAAGACTTCCCAAAACGGGAAGCAAGTTATTTAGATAATATCTATCCTGAGTTTAGCTATCCTGATCCATCTATCTATCCGGCGCAAGCGCCGCCGGGAAATGGAGATCGATTGATTGAGCGATGGAGTTTGAAAGAGCGTGTCAGAAGTCAAATCGAATATGACGCGCTCTGTACGCAGTACGCCGCCGAGGATGTGGACGCGCTGGTGGAGCTGATCTCGGAAGTCCTGAGCAGTACCGCCGACGCTGTCCGGCTGGGAAAAGAACAAATCCCCATCGAGATCATCAAGGAGCGGTTCCGGCAGCTCACACAGATGCACGTTGCCTACATTCTGGACAGTCTGCGGACAACCACAACACAAATCAATAATATCAAAGCCTATCTTCTGACCGCGTTATACAACGCGCCGACGACGATGGGCTTTTTCTATTCCGCACAGGTGCGGCACGATTTCGGCAGAAAATAGGTCTCACGGTGAGACGTATTTTTTGATATAAAAATTCAATTTTGGAGGTAACACATGGCAGAAGAAAAAGCACGCGACCCGACGAAGCCGGAGATCAAGCCGGTCAACATCCCGCTTGCCAAAATCCACGACCTGCCCGGCAGCGTATTCGCACCGCCGAGTCCGAAAAGTCTTGAAGCATTGACGAGCAGCATCGTTCTCAGAGGCGTACAAGAGCCGGTTATCCTGCGGCAGCGCGAGGATGGCGAGTTTCAGATCGTTTCCGGCAACCGCCGCCGCAAAGCCAGTGAGCTTGCGAAGAAAACAGAGATTCCCGCGTTCATCTATGATATGACGGAAAAAGAGGCGCGGGATTTCCGTTTGCGCGGCAATGCGAAAGGCACACCGCCCGGAAAGCTGCTGCCCGAAAGTGAGATCGGCAAGAAACGTGAAGCACCCGCAAAAACGCCGGACAAGGCTGCGGAAAATAAGACACCGGTTACGCAGCCAAAGCCGTCTGAAAAGGCCGCCGAGGTAAAAGTCGCACCCACACCAGCGCAGAAGAAACAGGATGAAAAACCGAAAGCGGCTGCACCTACGGAAAAGGCTGACGCAGACGGCAAAACTCCGGTCATGCCACCGAAATCGCCAGACAAGGCCGCTGATGCAAAACCTGCGCCAACGCCGGAGGCGAAGAAACCGGAAGAAAAGCCGAAAGCGGTTCCGTCTCTGGAAAATGAGGATGCAGACGGTAAAAAACCGGATATATCTCCGAAACCGCTTGAAAAGCCAGCCGAGATAAAACCAACGCCCACGCCGGAGCAGAAAAAGCCGGAGGACACGCCGAAAACGGCTGCACCTACGGAAAAGATTGATGCAGACGGAAAGAAACCGGGCGTACCGCAGAAGCCATCTGAGAAGCCTACTGAGTTCAAGTCCGCACCGGTGTCCGAGCCGAAAAACCCGGAAGAAAAACCGAAAACGGACGCGCCCACGGAAAAGGCCAGTACAGACAGCAAGGGTTCGACCACACAGTCGAAGCCGCAGGAAAAGGTCGTAGAGGTCAAACCGGCCCCGGCAGTTATGCCCGGTCCCGCCGCTCTCGGTCCGACCGGAACAAAAATCACAAAGATTTTTGACGAGCGGCTGATGCCCCCGGACGAACACGCCATGAAAGATCTTCCGGTTCCGAAAGATGGAGAATCCTATTTCATCACGCTCCACCCTGCATATCTGGAAAAATCTGAGTTCAACACCGTTTCCGTAGACACAAACAGCGACGATTACAAGGAGCTGAGAAAATCTATCGAGCTGAACGGCGTGAAAGACCCGGTTCTGACCAGAATCAATCCCAAGGGCGGCTTGGAAATCCTTTCAGGCCAGCGGCGGCACATGATCGCGCGAGAGCTGAATTATCCGGTTCCGGCCATCATCCAGAAAATCGACGACAACGACGCGATGATCCTCGTTGCGGACAGCAATCTGCATCGACCGCATATTTCCACATACGATCTTTCGCGGACGCTGCGCAATAAAATGACCGCGATGAAACGCAAGGCAGGACGGAAGAAACGCGGCGTACCGGGTGCGGACGAGCTGCAAAGCGACGCGATGCTGGCAAAAGAAATGGGTATCAGCACCAGCAAACTGAACCGAATTATCCGCCTTTCCGAAGCAACCAAAGCTGTCTGCGATGCAGTGGATGATAACTCGCTGGAATTGTCGATTGCATCAGATTTGTCATTCCTGTCTCCAGAACATCAAAATGCAGTCATTGATCTGGTGGGTCTGAACCTGAAACCAACGGTCAAACGTGTGCAGCGTTTAAGAGACGCAGAGAAACGCGGAAATCTGGACGATAAGACGATGCGGGCGATTCTGGAGGACAAAGATATTCAGCCGGTCAAGCCGCCTGAGCCGCCGAAGCCAGCGCCGACGCAGCCAGACCCACCGTTTCCGGTTGCGTCAATGGTAACACCCAACGTGTCGCCAGCACCGGCACCGGCCACGGGCACATCACCTGTCACGCTGGCACCGCCGAATATGAAGCCGGTCATGCCGGAACCGCCGAAACAGGAAAACACCGCGCGGCCACCCGCAACGCAGACGGTGGAAAAGCCGGAGACTGCACCAACGTCAGTCAGCAACGTCATTCCGATCTCCGCAGAGAGCAAGCAGCCGGGCGACTCCAAAGCAGCGGACGATGAACCGATTGAGTTTAATTCGCCGCGTGAAAATTTGTATTCGCTGAAAGTCACGTTAGGTGGAGATCGACTGCGCAGATACTTCCCGGACGTTACAATGCCTGCCTTGGCAATTACTGAGAGTATCTATTCTGCGTTGGAGGAACGCCGACAGCGCGAAGCACGGATGAAGCAAAAAACGGAAATTCTGCATCCGAGCAAACCCATCCCAACACGCTGATATGCACCACAAATCATTACTGCACCGCCTGGTGGTGCCGCCCTGACAATTATATTTAGGAGGATTCACACATGAATTACCACCCCAAGCACAAATCCAACTCGCGCACCGCCGTCTGGATCGGTGCTGGCGTTCTCGCCGCCGTTGCCATCGGCGCGATCATTTTCATCATCGTTACGCTCCGCTCTCCCATGACAAAGGAAGAAGCCCGCGCCAAAGCCGGAATCGTTTATGATTCTTCCGCCACTGAGGGCGGTTGGGATAACCTTTCGCCGGAGGAGATCGAAGCACGTCTGAACGAAAAAGTAGCCGAGGGCATGATTAACATTTCGGCCAACACTGCCCCAATCTTTGAGGACGGTTCTTCGGAGGGAAACTTGATGCTCGTAAACGAGAGCATCAATAATTATCCACAAAAGGTCCAGATTGTCCGCAATGACACGGGCGAACAGATTTACGAATCCGGCGCTATCGCCGTCGGCAGCAAAATCGAACGCGCGAAGCTGGATGTTGTTCTCCCCGCTGGTACATACGAATGTACCGCGTATTTTCACAACTTGGACCCCGAAACCGGCGATATTATCGGCACGGCTGGGGCCATCATCACAATCACCATCAAGAATTAAATTTTCAAAACAACAAAGGAGTATTTTACCATGAAAAACACCAAGAAGATCGTTTCCCTCGTTCTCGCAATTTGTATGCTCGCGTCCCTCGCCATTTCCGCTTCCGCTGCCAACACCGTGGACGCTTCTGGCGGCACTGGCACTTCGTCTGTTACCCTGTCCAGCACCGCGGATGGCAGCATCGGCGGCGATCCGGCTGCCACGAAGATGAGCGTCACTGTCCCGACCGTCCTGCCCATCGCAGTCGGCACGGATGGCACGGTCAGCACCGCCACCGATGCGAAGATCGTAAACAACTCGTTCGGCGCTGTCAAGGTCAACTCCGTCAGCATCGAAGCCGCGCAGGGCTGGTCGCTGGCTGCGTTCGGCGACAAGGCTACCCTTGCCCACGAAAAGGTCAACTCCAACAAGTTTGGCTTCTCCATCTCTCTTGGCAACGGCGAAAAGAGGCTGACCGACGACAAGAACGCTTCCAAGCAGACGCTTCTGGACGCTGCTGTTGAAGGCTGCTTCATGTCCGGTGTGGGCGACACCTCTGCGAACTCCATCGGGATTAGCTATGACGCCATCGTGACGCCGGTTTCCGAAGCTGTGACCAACACCGCGATTGCGTCCGTGTTGTTCATTATCGCTTGGGATGCGGTCTAATTCAATCGCCTATC
>OLWC01001029.1_pt1 | contig 10186 bp, 4 predicted proteins | sample 1673911 | NCBI WGS metagenome assembly OLWC01 (sample SAMEA103958134, study PRJEB25191) | human gut metagenome
CCTTCCGCGTATTTGTTGGTCAGCAGGGAGCCCTGGGCTTCCCGGACGGAGGGAGAGGTGAAATTTTCGGAGGCAATCAGCTCAATGTTGTTGCTTTCCCGGCGTCCTTCCTCCTGGATGAGACCCGCCAGTTCCGGGTCCGTCCATTGCAGGGGGCTACCGGAGGATTTAACGACGCGGCGTTCATGGCGTCCGCCTTCAAAGTCAGCATGCAGCCAGGCGTCCAGGACGTCTTCCACACTTTCATTGTCCACATAGGCGGAAGCCAGGCAGAGCAGGTTGGAATCATTGTGCTGGCGGGAAAGGGCCGCAGCAGGGGCCGTGCGGCAGAGGGCGGCGCGGACGCCCACCCAGCGGTTGGCGGCAATGCTCATGCCTATGCCGGACCGGCAGATAAGGATGCCGCGGTCGTTGGTGCCGTCAGCAATGCTGCTTGCGACTGCATTGGCGTAGTCGGAATAATCACAGGAATTTTTGGTCATGGTTCCCATGTCGGTCACTTCATGACCCCATGCCTTGAGGAGTTCCGCTACGGTTTCCTTGAGATCGACTCCGGCGTGATCCGCGCCGATGGCAATTTTGTATGTCGTATTCATGGTGGTGCTCATTGCTGACGGGCAAAAATACTGCCTTATTTCCCCCCGGCTGGCAAGCCCCGGATTCATTCCGGGCCGTTCGGAAGGCACGGCTCCCGGAATTGCCCCCGTGAAAAAGAACCCCGGTCCCCTGAATGGGGCCGGGGCGGCAGGAGGTTCGCGAGGAGAGAGCCGTTATTTTCCGGAGGATTCCAGCTTCAGCATATCCTGGACGATGTTGATGCCTTCGCGGAGTTCCGGATCAAGGCCGGAGGGGTATTCCGGGGAGTCGTCCAGTTCTGCCGTGGGGTCTTCCGCCAGGTGCATGAATTGTTCATTGTCTTTTTCCGGATCCGCCAGGGGCAGCTCCTTGGCGTTGACGTCGTCCAGCGTCAGGCGGTAAATTTTGTATTTGGTAGCGTCTTCCTTGGCCATTTCCGCGAAGCGGATTTTACGTTCCTTGTTGATGGATTTGCGGCGTTCTTCCAGGGCGGAGTTTTCCTGTTCCCGGATTTTCTTGTTCAGGGAAAGCTTGTTGTCCTTGATGCGCTGTTTCATCATGGCGATATCTTCCCTGGCAATCTGGAGGTCGCGGTCTTTTTCCACGCGCTTCGCGCTGGCATCTTTCAGCACGGGCAGCATGGCCGCGATGGAGGAGTCCTTTTTGTAGTTGGTGCAGGGCGTAATCTGGTCATAGGGCATCGCGTAGTCCAGAATGTCTTCTCCCAGCTCGAATGCCGCCGTAGCGGTGGGAAGCTGGATATCGCTTTCCACTCCTTTGAGCTGGGTGGAGCCGCCCGCCACACGGTAAAATTTCTGGGTAGTGACTTTCAGCAGGCCCGCACGGTCTCTGGCCGCGAAGAAGGGCAGGTATTGGCCGATGTCCACAGGCTGCTGCACAGACCCCTTCCCGAAGGTGGATTCATCCCCCACAATCACGGCGCGGCCGTAATCCTGAAGGGCCGCGGCCAGAATTTCAGAGGCGGATGCGCTGAGTTTATTAATGAGCACCACAATGGGGCCATTGAAGAGTTTCTGGCGGTTGTGGGCGGATTTGATATCCACGTTGCCGCGGGTGTCCTTGATTTGTACCACGGGGCCGTTTCCGGTAAAGAAGCCCGTCATCAGGCGCACTTCCTCCAGGGAACCGCCGCCGTTGCTGCGCAGGTCAATTACCAGGCCATCCACATTTTCCTTGTTCATCCGTTCCAGGATTTTTTTGACATCCTTGGCACAGCGGCGGTCTCCGCCTTCCATGTCTGCGTAGAAGGAGGGAAGGCTCAGCACGCCAATGCGGTTCCTGCCTTCCGGAGCTCCGGTAAGTTCAATGATTTCACCTTTGGCAAGTTCATCCTTCAGAGGTACCTTGGAGCGGGTCAGCGTAATGATTTTGGCCTGTCCGGGGGCGTCTGCCGGCTCTACTTTCAGGCGCATCTGGGTATTTTCGGCTCCGCGGATCATATCCACCACTTTGTCCAGCTTCATGAACAGGATATCCACCATTTCTCCGGAGTTGTCGGAGTCAATGGCAACGATGCGGTCGTTCAGCTTCAATTCTCCGGATTTGTCAGCCGGTCCTCCCACAACGATACCGGTAATTTTGGTGGAACCGTCGTCTTCACTGCCCAACAGGGCGCCGATGCCGGTGAGTTCCGTACCCATGGAGATTTTGAAACGGTCCACCTGGCGCGCACCCATGTAATCCGTATGCGGGTCATACGTCAAGGCTACGGCGCTGAGCAGTGTTTCCGCTACGTCTTCCAGATCCGTTTCCTGAATATTGCGTTGAATGCGTTCATAACGCATAAGCAGTTTTTCCTCCGCGGGTTTTTCATTGGCCAGGGGATCGGGCTTGTTCTGTTCCTTGGCCAGGCGCGCTACGGTTTCACGGCGCAGGATTTCGGACAGGAGCTGTTCCTCCACCATGTCTTTCCAGACCTGCTGCATTTCCGCCTCATCCTTGGGCCACGCGGCTGTTTTGCGGCGGGAACGTTCGATAGACTTGTCTTTGTCAAAGGTGAAGCCTCCCTTTTTCAGCAAATCCCGCGCATAGGAGATGCGCTGCATGGCGCGCTGGCGGTAAAGGGCGTGCATGGCCTGGGCCGCATCCATCATCTGGCCGGACATAAGGTAGTCGTCCAGCTCCTTACCGTATTTTCTTTTGAGGGCGTCTACGTCCTGTTGGGTGAAGAATATTTTGTTGGGGTCTACCTTGCGCAGGTAGGTTTCCAGGAATTTAGTGGATAGTTCATCGCTGAATTCTTTGCGGGAGAAGTGGAAATTCTGGAGCAGCAGGGACATTTGCTTGCCCACCTGGTTGAAGTCCGTAGCCGCAGAGGCGCAGGAAGTAATGGCGGCTGCGGCCAGGGCCGAGAATGCGGTGAGTCTAATCCAACGGAATGAGTGCATGTTCATAACGGAAAAGGGTGCGTTTTTTTCCATTTGGGGAAAAAGCTGGCGCCGGGATGTAAGTGTTACTGATTTGCAGGTGATTGTCTATCTTATAAAACGTCCACATGACGCTATTTTGCTCTCCTTGTTTCCGGAAGGGGACAAGAGTAAATGGAAGCCGGTTCATCCGGAAATATCTGGCGGCGGCAGGGGGAGGAAAGAAGAGAATTCATGGGTGGATAAATCCACCATAAAGTTTGAAATTTTGTGCGGAAGTCCGGCATTTGTCATATTGGAGTTGCATGGAAATGGATTTCATTTTACGGATGTTTTTTTTGCATTTTTTTCGCTTTTTGTTGTTGCGTGCTTTCTTTGGTTTTCCGTTGCTGCATCCTTCCCGGAGAGGGAAAAGTGGCGGGATGACTGCTTTCCTGTTTGCAGCGGGGAGGGTGAGGATGGGGAGAACGGACGTTTTCCGAAGAGACGCCGCAGGAAAGGAAGCATTTCAGGATTGAGGTTGCAACGGTTTTCTGTACACTTCGCGTGATGATGAGCATACCGAATCGGGACAAGAGTTTTTCCGGAAGCAAGATGGGTGTTCTGCTGCAGCGTTCATTCAGCACCGTGGTTTTGCTTGGGTTGCTGGCCGGGGCTTTGTGGTGGGACTGCGAACTTGGGTATTACGGTCTGGTCTGCATTTTCTGTATTTTGGCCGCCTGGGAATGGCGGCACATGCTGCTGCGTTCCGGAAAAGCCTCCCAGCCGAACTTGAGCTTTCTTTTCGGAGTGGCGTACCCCGTATTGCTGTCCTGGTCATGCTGCATCACTAAATTCCGGGAAAGCGCCCTTGCGGAACAGGTTTCTTTCCTCATCCCCCTTCCTCTTCTGGTGGCACTTGCCGCTCCGGTCCTCCTGGTAGTGGTTGCCTTCATCCGTGAGATGAAGCACCCGGTGGATGGAAGCAGGGCTCTCCGTTCCGTGGGTACTACGCTGCTTTCCTTTATTTATCCCGTCTGGCTGTTCTCTTTTGCCATTCTGGCCCTGCATCTGGCGTATATGAGGGCGGGGTATGTTTATCCGGCCATTGTCATGTGTGTGCTGTGGGTCGTTCTGGTAACGAAGATGGCGGACATTTTTGCCTACGTGAGCGGGTTCCTGCTGGGCGGCCGCCTTTTTTCCCGCAGGCTCATTCCCCACATCAGCCCCAAGAAAACGTGGGAGGGCCTCCTCGGTTCCTGGGTGCTGACGAATGCGGCGGCCATAGGGCTGGTTTTCCCGATGTTCAGAATTTCCGTCTTGTCCATAACCCAGGTACTGGTACTGATGGGATGCACATCCCTCATTTTCCTGCTTTCCGTTTACGGGGATCTGGCCGGGTCCCTGGTTAAACGCAGCCTGGCCATCAAGGATTCCGGTTCCCTGCTGCCGGGGATAGGAGGAATTTTTGATTTGATTGACAGCCCTTCCTTTACCGTGCCGTTTTTCTGGTTTCTGCTGGCCTGCATCGGCTGAATGTCCCCGGCACGAACGGATTCCCTGTAACCCGGTATGGTTTTTTCTTCTCTTCCCATTGAGGAAATCCGCGGAGAATTGATGGAGGCTCTGCGGGTTCCTTCTCCGCGCATTTTGTTGAAAGCTCCTACCGGCTCCGGCAAGTCCACCGGCGTTCCTCCGATGATGGATGACGCCGGTCTGGGAGACCGCGGCCTGATTGTCGTTGTACAGCCCCGGCGGATGGCCGCTCGCCTGCTGGCGCGGCATGTGGCCCGGCTGCGCGGGGTGGAGCTGGGAAAAGAAGTGGGGTATGCGGTGCGTTTTGAACGGTACATTTCCTCCCGCACCCGTATCGCGTACGTGACGGACGGCATGTTGGAGCGCTGGCTGACGGAATGGCCCTCCCTGGAAGGGGTGAGCGCCGTGGTGTTTGATGAGTTCCATGAACGCAGCCTTTCCGGGGATTTATCCCTGGGGCGTGTGCTGGATCTGCAGGAAGGGCCGCGCCGGGATCTGGCCGTGGTCGTGATGTCCGCCACACTGGAGATATCAGGGCTGCGGGAATATATGGGAGGTTCCTGCCGGGTTCTGGAAGCGCAAGGCAGGCAGTATCCCGTGGAAGTCGTTTACCGGGCTCCCCGCCTGGTCAGTGACGGACGCGGCAGGGTGGCTCCTCCCCCCATATGGGAGCAGGCGGCGGATGTTGTGCGGGAGGCGGTGAGGGAGGATGACTGCGGGGATGTGCTGGTATTTATGCCGGGCGTGTATGAGATACGGAAAACGGTGGAGTTGCTGGCAGGAAAGCCGTGGATGAGCGGCCGGGACGTTTTTCCCCTTTACGGGTCTCTGGCGCCGGAGCAGCAGAATTGCGCCGTGGAGCGGGGGGATATCCCCCGTGTCATTGTTTCCACTAATGTGGCGGAAACTTCCCTGACGATTGAGGGAGTGCGTACGGTGGTTGATTCCGGGCTGGTCCGCCGGTCCGGATGGGATCCGTACCGGGGGCATCTGGTGAAGATTTCCAAGGCGTCCGCCGCTCAGCGCGCGGGCCGTGCCGGGCGCGTGGCTCCGGGGCGCTGTTTCCGGCTGTGGAGTGAGGCGGAACAGGCCCGGAAGGAGGATTTTGACCCGCCCGAATGTTTCCGGGTGGATCTGGCCGGCGCCGTTTTGAATTTGGCTGCCTGGGGCGTCACCGTACCGGAAAATTTCCGTTGGCTGGATGTTCCTGCCCCCCTGGTGATGCAGCGGGCCGTGAATTTGTTGGCTGCCCTGGGTGCGACGGAAGAGGACGGAAGCCTGACGGATACGGGAAAAAGGATGACCGCTTTTCCCCTGCCGCCCCGGCTGGCCCGTCTGATGGTGGCCGGCCAGGATGAACAGTGTGCCGTGGAGCTGGCCGCCGTTGCAGCCCTGATGCAGGGAGAAGGTGTTGCGGTAAAGGGGGGGCTGAACGATCATTTGCGCGATTCTGCGGATTACACGGATTTCCAGGCGGAGTGGCGCGCGGTGGAGAAGGCTGTGGATGCCGGTTTTGGGGCGGCGGCGTGTACCCGCTGGGGCATCTCTTCCCGCGGGGCGCGGGAGGCATGGATGGCATACCGGCAGCTTCTGTCCGTCGGCAGCTGGGGAAAAGCCCGGGAAACGCCGGGACCGGATTTTACGGCGGCGCGCCCTGCCGTAGTCCGTGCAATGATTGAGAGTTTTGCGGACCATGTGGGTGTGCGAAATGGCGTGGCAGCCAATACATGCCGCATGGCCGGCGGGGTGGGCGGCAGGCTGGCGGAAGGAAGCGTGGTGTTTCAAGGAGAGCATTTCGTAGCCGCAGAGGTGGCGGAATTGTCCGGAAAGGCGGTGGAAACCCGTGTGGGACGCTGTACGCTTATTGCGCCGGAAGATTTGCGTTCCATTTGGCCGGAGCGTTTTTCCTGCGGGGAGGAAGCCGTCTTCGATGCCGCTTTGCGGCGCGTGCGTCTGCACCGGAAGCTGATGTATGGAGATCTGGTGCTGGAGGATCGTGACCGCGGGGATGCCCCTACGGAGCTGGCCGCCCCGGTTTTGGCTGAAAAAGTAGTGGACGGAACCCTGAAGCTGGTGAAATGGAATGATGCCGTGGAACAGTGGATACGCCGTCTTAATGGTTTGAGCGTTTGGATGCCGGAACTGGAGCTGCCCCGGTTTTCGGAGGAGGACAAGCTGGTCGCCATTTCTCTGGTCTGTGAAGGGGCCGTGGGTTATAAGGACATCAAGGAAAGGGAAATTATTCCCGTGCTGAGGGATTGGCTTTCCGGCTGGCAGGCGAAGGCGCTGGACGATTATGCCCCGGTAAGCCTCACGTTGCCCAACGGCCAGCACGCCAAGGTCAGGTACGGGGAGGATTCCTCCCCGGTGATCAGTCTGACGGTGCAGCGCCTGTTCGGCGTGGCGGTTTCCCCACGCATTGCCAACGGGGCCGTACCCGTGATTGTGGAGGTGCTGGCCCCCAGCCAGAGGCCGTGGCAGGTAACGGGATCTCTGGAAAGTTTTTGGCGGAACGGATACGGGCAAATGAAAAAGGACCTGGCGGGGCGTTATCCCCGGCACCGTTGGCCCGACCCCGGGGAACTGGATTTCCTTCCCCGTTCCCGGTGATAAGGAGAAAGGATTTTTCTGTAACAAAACAGTAGCAAAATCGACCGTTTCCGTGTAAAGAGGCGGTGGTGCAGCTCGCGGATGCCCTCCGCCCACCATTCACAAGAGACAGTTATGGACTCAATTTACTGGATTATCATCACAGCCCTGCTGCTTCTGGCGGCATTTGACTTGATCAACGGCGTAGCGAATGACGCCGTCAACTTCCTCAATTCCGCCATCGGTTCCAAGGCTGCACCCGTGCGGGTGATCCTGACCGTAGCTTCCATCGGCGTGCTGGTGGGGGCCTGCTTCTCCGGAGGTATGATGGAAGTGGCCCGAAACGGCATTTTTCACCCGGACATGTTCAGTTATCATGAAGTGATGCTGCTTTTCCTGGGGGTAATGATCAGCGAAGTGATTCTGCTGGATACCTTCAATACTTTCGGATTGCCTACGTCCACCACCGTTTCCCTGGTATTCGGTATTTTGGGGTCTGCCGTAGCGACGGCCCTGTTCAAGATTTCCAAGCTCCGCCTGGTTCAGTCCGTGTGGGATTTCATTAATACGGACAAGGCTTTTGAGATTGTCACCAGCATTCTTCTTTCCGTAGCCATCGCCTTTACGGTGGGCACCATCGTCATGTGGATTTCCCGTCTGGCGTTCACGTTTAAATACCAGTCCCGGGTCAAATGGTTCGGCTGCTTCTGGTGCGGCATTGCCATGACGGCGATAGCCTATTTTGCCGTTTTCAAGGGCTTGAAGGAGTCTACCCTGATGGAGCCCTCGTTCATCCAATACATTGACCAGAATCTGGGCATGGCCCTGCTCACGGCCTTCGGCGGTTTTTCCGTGCTCATGTTCCTGCTTCAGCATTTGTTCATGACGAATATTCTGCGCCTGACCGTTCTGGCGGGCACTTTTTCCCTGGCTCTGGCCTTTGCGGGCAACGACTTGGTGAATTTCATCGGCGTTTTCATGGGTGGTCTGGATTCCTTCCAGTACGCCAGCGGCGTGGCGGCGGCCGGTGGCTCTCCCTCATCCATCACCTCCATGGAGTGTCTGATGCCGGGGCAGGGCATGCCGGTAAACCATTATATTTTGTTCGCCGCGGGCTGCATGATGATTTTTGCCTTGTGGTTCTCCAAAAAGGCAAAAACGGTGATCGCCACCGGCGTGGAACTTTCCAGGCAGGGTGAAGGCGGTATTGAGCGTTTCGGCTCCGTCCCCCCCGCCCGCGCCATCGTTCGCAGCGCCATCGCCCTGGGACGCGGGGTGAAAAGGCTTATTCCCGCCCGCATGCTGGTGCGCATGAACCACCAGTGGGATCCCGCCCCCCAGCCCTTGAATCCCAAGGACCGGGTGGCATTTGACCTGATTCGCGCCACGGTGAACCTGACGGTTGCTTCCCTGTTGATTGCATGGGCTACTGGCAGGCAGCTCCCTCTTTCCACCACGTACGTGACGTTCATGGTGGCGATGGGCTCCTCCCTGGCGGACAAGGCATGGGGAAGGGAGAGTGCGGTTTACCGTGTAACCGGCGTGCTGACGGTGATTTCCGGCTGGTTCATGACCGGGCTGGCTGCCTTTACGCTGGCCGCCGTCATGGCTACCATCCTGCATTACGGACAGGTGTACGCCATCTTCGGTCTGCTGGCCCTGGTGGTTGTCATTCTGGTAAAGTCCACCATCATGCACCGCAAGCGGGAAAGCAAGCTTTCCGTAGAGCGTTTTGACCAGATTACGGAAGAAAATATCCTGGATGTATGCAGCCACCAGATTGTGGACAGCACGCTCAAGCTGCGGGAAATTTACAATGACACCGTGGAAAACTTTTTCCAGGGGGACAGGAAGGCCCTGAAAGAACTGGCGGATGCCGCAGAACGGCTGGCCATGACCAGCAGCGAACATCACAAGTACGATATTCTCCCTATTCTGTACAAGATGCAGTCCCGTTCCCTGGATATGGGCTACCACTTTGTGCAGGCCCTGGAGCATCTGAATGAAGCTACGCAGAGCCTGTCGCAGTTTTCCGAGTCCATCTTCACGTATGTGGATAATAACCACACGCCGTTTACGATTGACCAGGTGGACGATTTGAAGGAGGTGCATACCGCCCTCATCAAGCTGCTGGATGAATATTGCAAAATGCTCCAGACGGGGACGTACATTCAGTTCGACTATACGATGGTGGCCCAGGAACAGCTTCTTCAACTGGTGGCAAAGGCCACCAAGCGCCAGATCAAGCGGGCCCAGCGCAACCAGACGCGCACCCGTTCCTCCCTGCTTTATCTGAACATGCTTAATGAAATGAGGTTTATGGCCGTGCAGGTGCGGGCCCTGACCAATGACGAACGAAACTTTGTAGCAGCCTGAAGCGGCGGTTCTCTGTTTTTTTCACGTAAGGAAAAAAATTCTTGAGCGTTTAATTCGTGAAGGTATCCTGAATGAACAGGGATGTTCGATAAGGGAGGAACGAGAGCTTCCCTTGTCACCAGGAATAACCCTGATTTCATAGGTAGTTAGTTGGAGCGGCTACGGGAGAAATTCCGTAGCCGCTTTTTTGTCTTCCCGGGCCTTGTGTCATACAAAAGAAATAATGTTTGAACATATTTGCCGTGCGTTTGTCTCACCCATAACGGTTATGATCCGGATGCAGTGAAAGAGAGAGCGCTTCATCCACTTAAGGACTCAACCGTCTTCATAGGTAGTTAGTTGAACAGCAGCCCCGGCGAAGGGATTCGCCGGGGTTTGTTCATTTCCGGAAGATGTATTCCGCGCTATAAACAGCTGGAAGGGAGGGGAAAAGAAAAAATAGGCTGCGTTTTGCCACGGGGTTTGATTGACGTGTGGGATGCGTCAGGGCATAGTGGCAGGGTATGAAGAGAGCGTTTTGCGTGATAGCCGGTGCATGCAGCCTGCTTGGATGGGCTCCAGCGGACGAGACGGGCATGAACAATGTGCTGGAGGATTGGCGGATGAGGCAGTCCGACTGGGAATCCGCATTGAAAACGGCTGAAAGCGGGGAAAAAAGGGCGGAATTGATGAAAAACCGTCCAGATGCCGTTCCGGTGGCTCGGGAATTATGGAACACGATAGATCGGAAGAGCGGTTCAGCA
>OLWC01001031.1_pt1 | contig 10184 bp, 8 predicted proteins | sample 1673911 | NCBI WGS metagenome assembly OLWC01 (sample SAMEA103958134, study PRJEB25191) | human gut metagenome
AATACTAAAGAAGGCGGTATTCAGGTAGAAGGTGCGGTAATGATGCCGGCTTATATGAAGAATGATGAGCAAAAGGCTATATTTAACGGTGCTAAAGTAAATGATGTGCTGGTATTTAATCCTGCTGTAGCATTTGATAATAATGAAGCTGAACTTTCTTCTTTATTGAAGATAAAGAAAGAGGAAGTTGCCGGTGTGAAAGGTAACTTCAGCTTCCAGGTGGAAGAGATCACCCGTATGGTTCCCGCTGAGTTGAACCAGGAATTGTTCGACAATGTATTTGGCGAAGGCACTGTAAGCAGTGAGGAAGAATTCCGCGCTAAGATCAAAGAAGGAATTGCAAAGCAGTTCGAATCAGATAGCGATTATAAATTCTTGATCGATGTTCGTGAATATTTGGTTAATAAGATTGGTAAGTTGGAATTCCCCGATGCATTACTGAAGCGTATCATGTTGCTGAATAATGAAGAGAAGGGTGAAGCTTTTGTCGCTGAAAACTATGACAAGAGTATTGAAGAACTGACTTGGCATCTGATTAAAGAGCAATTGCTCAAGAATAATGAGATTAAAGTGGAACAAGCCGATGTGATGAATATGGCCAAGGAAGCAACTCGCACTCAGTTTGCTCAATACGGAATGTTGAATATCCCTGAAGAAGTTCTAGAGAACTATGCAAAAGAAATGTTGAAGAAGCAGGAATCTGTAGAAGGTTTGGTAAACCGTGCAGCTGAAAGCAAACTTTCTGCCGCATTGAAAGCTAAGGCTACTTTAAACCACAAAACGGTTTCTATGGAAGAATTCAACAAAATGTTTGAATAATAACTTAGTAAGTCGAAGTAAGTGATTGCTAAAACTTTCTAAAAAAGGGGTTTTTGACCATAAATTTTCGTTATAGATAAGAGTATTGGATACGTTAACCGTATTTTTTTGTACTTTTGTTTGTTTGAAAAATAGAGGTTGAAAACCCTTTTTTGTTACTAATAACTAAACCATTAGATTATGGATGATTTTAGAAAATTTGCTACCAAGCATTTGGGGATGAACAGTATGGTGCTGGATGATGTCATCAAGTCGCAAGGATATCTGAATCCTTACATTTTGGAGGAGCGTCAGTTGAATGTGACTCAGTTGGATGTGTTTTCCCGACTGATGATGGACAGAATTATTTTTCTGGGTACACAGATTGATGATTATACAGCCAATACACTCCAGGCGCAGCTTTTATATTTGGACTCAGTAGAGTCTGGTAAAGATATATCTATTTATATCAATTCTCCCGGAGGATCTGTTTACGCCGGATTAGGTATTTATGATACCATGCAGTTCATTAATAGTGATGTTGCCACGATCTGTACAGGTATGGCCGCTTCGATGGCAGCCGTGCTGTTGGTTGCGGGAACAGAAGGTAAACGTTCTGCGTTGACTCATTCACGTGTGATGATTCATCAGCCGATGGGAGGCGCGCAAGGACAAGCTTCGGATATTGAGATCACGGCCCGTGAAATCCAAAAGTTGAAGAAAGAACTGTATACCATTATTGCAGACCACTCTCATACGGATTTTGACAAAGTATGGGCAGACTCTGACCGTGACTACTGGATGACAGCTCAGGAAGCTAAGGAATATGGTATGATTGATGAGGTGCTGTCACGCAAACCGGCTGCTCTATAATGTATTTATTTCCATTCGATAAGAATAACAGTACTAAAAACAACCCAGGTTTCCGCTATCATTTCATGCAGGCTTCTTTCTTAAAGACGCATTAGGAAACTTGGATATTTAAAGGAATAAACATTGGAAGATAATAAAACACCTAGAAACAGTAGAAGGAAATGTAGTTTCTGCGGACGTTCGGAAAATGAAGTCGGATTTCTGATAACCGGAATGAACGGCTGCATTTGTGACAGTTGCTCGGAGCAGGCATATGAAATTATGCAGGAAGCCATGCATCAAAAAAAAGGTGCACCGGGTGAGTTGAACTTGAAGGAACTTCCGAAGCCAAAGGAAATCAAGGAATTTCTTGACCAATACATTATTGGTCAGGATGACGCCAAACGCTATCTTTCCGTTGCCGTTTACAATCATTACAAGCGTCTGCTCCAAAAAGTGGATAAGGATGATATAGAGATTGAAAAGTCCAATATCATTATGGTAGGTAGTACGGGAACGGGAAAAACCTTGCTGGCACGCACTATTGCCAAATTATTGCATGTGCCGTTTACCATTGTTGACGCCACCGTGCTGACAGAGGCCGGATATGTGGGTGAAGATATTGAGAGTCTTTTAACCCGTCTGCTTCAAGTAGCGGATTATAATGTGGCGGAAGCTGAAAGAGGCATCGTATTTATTGATGAGATTGACAAGATTGCCCGTAAAGGAGATAACCCCTCCATTACTCGTGATGTAAGTGGTGAAGGTGTACAACAAGGTCTGTTGAAACTGCTGGAAGGATCTATCGTGAATGTACCACCTCAGGGAGGACGTAAACACCCCGACCAGAAAATGATTCCGGTCAATACGAAAAACATTCTGTTTATTTGTGGTGGGGCATTTGATGGTATTGAACGCAAAATTGCGCAACGTTTGAATACGCATGTGGTAGGTTATAGCGCGGCAAAGGACGTGGTGAAGATAGATCGCGGCAACTTGATGCAATATATTGCCCCTCAGGATTTGAAATCATTCGGGCTGATTCCTGAAATCATAGGCCGTCTGCCCATCTTGACTTATCTGAATCCGTTGGATAGAACCGCTTTGCGCAATATCTTGACGGAACCGAAGAATTCCATTATCAAACAGTATGTTAAATTATTTGAAATGGATGGGGTCAAGCTGGAGTTTCAACCCGAAGTATTCGAGTATATTGTAGACAAAGCTATTGAGTATAAGTTAGGAGCACGCGGATTACGTTCCATTGTGGAAACGATCATGATGGACGTTATGTTTGAAATTCCCTCTCAGAAAGCGAAAAAGTACGAAGTGACACTTGATTTTGCAAAACAGCAGATGGGAAAGGCAAATATTTCGCGAATGCAAACAGCTTAGTATCAAGATATAAAGGGAGAGAGAAAGAAAAAATGCAATTCTTCTGAAAAATATTACCCGAAATATTCGTGTAATTTGAGAACTTGTTTATAACTTTGTTAGGCAACAAAAGATGTAAAACAAGAAATCGGGAAAACCGTGAAAAACTATTGATACAATGACGGAGAATATAAATTTAACGGACGCATTAAAAAAGTATTTTGGATTTGATACTTTCAAAGGTAATCAGGAAGCGATTATCCGTAATCTGCTTGCCGGAAATGATACATTTGTTTTGATGCCTACGGGCGGTGGTAAATCGTTATGCTATCAGTTGCCATCCCTTATCATGGATGGAACAGCAATCGTTATATCTCCTTTAATTGCATTGATGAAGAATCAGGTGGATGCCATGCGTAATTTCAGTGAGGAAGACGGAGTAGCACACTTTATAAATTCGTCATTGAACAAATCGGCTATAGACCAGGTTAAATCGGATATCCTGAGCGGCAAAACCAAATTGCTCTACGTAGCTCCCGAATCCTTGACAAAGGAGGAGAATGTAGATTTCCTGAAAGGAGTGAAGATCTCATTTTATGCGGTGGATGAAGCACACTGTATTTCGGAATGGGGGCATGACTTCCGTCCGGAGTACCGTCGCATCCGTCCTATTATTAATGAAATAGGAAAGGCGCCGGTGATTGCCCTTACTGCTACTGCAACTCCGAAAGTGCGTATGGATATTCAAAAAAATCTGGGTATGCAGGATGCGCAGGAGTTCAAGTCCTCTTTCAATCGCCCGAACCTGTATTATGAAGTGCGCTCGAAGACAAATAATATTGACAGGGATATTATCAAGTTTATCAAGGCTAATCCTGGTAAATCAGGTATTATCTACTGTTTGAGCCGTAAGAAGGTGGAAGAATTGGCCGAAGTGCTTCAAGCTAACGGAATCAATGCGCGTGCTTATCATGCCGGAATGGATTCTGCTACACGCACAGCCAATCAAGACGGGTTCCTGAAAGAGGATATAGATGTGATTGTAGCTACCATCGCTTTTGGAATGGGAATTGATAAGCCCGATGTGCGCTTTGTGATACATTATGATATTCCGAAAAGTCTGGAAGGTTATTATCAGGAAACGGGGAGAGCCGGTCGTGACGGAGGGGAAGGTCAGTGTATTACGTTCTATTCCAACAAGGACTTGCAGAAGCTGGAGAAGTTTATGCAGGGAAAGCCCGTGGCAGAGCAGGAAATCGGTAAACAGTTGCTGTTGGAAACAGCTGCATACGCAGAGTCTTCTATATGCCGTCGTAAATCATTGTTACATTATTTTGGGGAAGAATATACAGAGGAGAATTGTGGAAATTGTGATAACTGTTTAAATCCTAAAAAGCAAGTGGAGGCTCAGGATTCATTATGCGCTGTGATTGAAGCAATCATAGCAGTGAAAGAAAACTTTAAAGCAGATTATATAATTGATATTCTTTTGGGTAAGGAAACGTCAGAAGTACTTGCTCATAAACATGAAGAACTGGAAGTATTCGGTTCAGGCATGGGAGAAGAAGAAAAAATGTGGAATGCTGTCATTCGTCAGGCTTTGATAGCGGGTTATTTAAGTAAAGACGTAGAGAATTACGGTCTGTTGAAGGTTACCCCCGAAGGACATAAATTCTTGAAAAAACCGAAATCCTTCAAGATTGTTGAAGACAATGATTTTGAGGAGGAGGAAGAAGAAACTCCGGTTCGGGGAGGTGCCTCTTGTGCAGTAGACCCCGTGCTTTACTCTATGTTGAAGGATTTGCGTAAGAAGCTGTCCAAGAAACTGGATGTGCCGCCGTATGTTATTTTCCAGGATCCTTCTTTGGAGGCGATGGCTACCATTTATCCGGTGACTTTGGAAGAATTGCAGAATATTCCGGGCGTAGGTGCCGGAAAGGCAAAACGTTATGGCCAGGAGTTCTGTGTATTGATAAAGAAGCATTGTGAGGAAAATGAAATAGAGCGTCCGGAGGATTTGCGTGTCCGTACGGTGGCCAATAAATCCAAACTGAAGGTATCCATCATTCAGGCTATTGACCGGAAGGTAGCCTTGGACGACATTGCAGTGTCAAAGGGGTTGGAGTTCGGTGAATTATTGGATGAAGTGGAGGCTATTGTTTATTCAGGAACCAAGCTGAATATTGATTACTTCCTGGAGGAAATTATGGATGAAGACCATTTGAACGATATTTATGATTACTTCAAGGAGTCTACAACAGACAAAATAGATGACGCGATGGATGAATTGGGTGATGACTATACGGAGGATGAAATCCGGTTGGTCCGCATCAAGTTTATTTCTGAAATGGCAAATTGATGCTTCTTTGATTGTTTTGATAATAAAAAAGCCGGGCGACAGAGATGTTTGTCCGGCTTTTCATATGTTTTTATAGCATATTCTTGTTTCGGGAGAAAATATCCGTTGTATTTGCATAAACCTTAAATTTGGTATTATGAGAAATCTAAACTGTCACATCCGTCACATCTGTCACACAGCAGTTTATGCGCTTGAATTACAACGTGTTGCGATGGTGACGGATAGCGTGACGGATACGGTGACAGACTTTTGTCAATCTTGCACATATGCTACAGCCTCTTTTTACATGCATGATGTGGGTAGTTTCACCCAGTGGAATAGTTTGTTCCGTCCAGTGGAACAAATAGTTTCATGCTAATGGAACAAATTATTCCTATCAGTGGAACAATTTATTCCTATATGTAAAGACAGGTTGTACCATGCGCTAGAATTAATGGTTTCTATTAGAAAAACTCATTGTTCCAAATGGTGCAATACATTGTATCATAGCATATAATGGTCTGGATTATACCTGTCGCGAATGCATTCCTTCAATATCTTTCCGCTTCACCTCCCTATCGGAAATTCCTGTACCCTTCGCGTCCTTTTTTTTGAAAGAAACCTTCCTGTATATTGCTTTGTTTCCCGATTTTATCCGTATCTTTATAGATTGGAAAAAACGAATAAATACACGATAAATGATAAAGATTACCCAGGTACGCGACGGCGGAAACCATGTAACCCAGAGCACTCTTACACTGGATGCATGGGTAGAGAGAATGAAAGAGGAAGTGAAAACCTGTCCCGTCACCATGTTCAGAAGCCAGTTGCGCCATGTCCTCCCCGGCGACCATTGCGAGGCGGCGGACAAACTGCCCAAGATGATGCCTGCCGCCGAGTTCCGCAAGACGGAGGGCGGACAGTGCATGAAGGCTTATAACGGATTGGTGGAACTGACCGTAGGCCCCTTGGCGGGCAGGGCGGAAGTGGAGCAGGTGAAACGGGAGGCATGGAAGTTGCCGCAGACGCGGTGCGCCTTTATGGGCGCCAGCTTTCACCCGACCCGACAATACGCTGCCCCTTACCCGTGCGGAGGCGGAAGCGTTTCATGCTCATGCCTACATCATGGCGGTGAAGTGCTACCAGCCCCAGTTGTCATTCGATATCCGTCCCAAGGAACCTTTCCTGGAACAATATTCACGCCTTTCCTATGACCCCGATGTGCTTTACCGGCCGGACTCCGTGCAGTTCTACCTGTCACAGCCTATGGGGATGCCCGATGAAATGGCCTTGCATACCGAACCTGCTGTCTCCGGCCAGCGTCCTTTGGAACGTGCCTTGGGGAGTTATGAAACGGCAGATGCGCTCTCCATGCTGTTCGAGGCGGCCTTGAGGCAGGCTTACATTGATTTGGATAAGCCCGATCCGGCCGATGAAAAGTCCTCCTATAGCTGGGATACCCTTCTTTCGCAACTGGCGTTGAACTGTTTCCGGTCGGGCATTCCGGAGGAAGCGGTGGTCAGCAGGGCGCGTTTCCGTCATTTTGTACGCAAACCGTTGGAACTGGTGCGTCAGGTGGTGCGGAATGTGTACAGCCGGCGTCAGGATTTCGGAAGCAAATGCGCTTTGAGCCGTGAGCAGCAATTGTCGGTCCTCATTGCCGAGTTTATGAAAAGACGTTATGAATTTCGCTTTAACGTGCAGACCGGAGAGGCGGAGTTCCGCGAGCGGCATTCCTTCTGCTTCCGCTTTCAGCCGGTGGACAAGCGTGCGTTGAACAGCATCGCCCTGGATGCACAGGCCGAAGGTATCCCCCTGTGGGACAGGGATATCAGCCGCTATGTGTATTCCAATCGTGTGCCGGTGTATAATCCGCTGGAGGATTTTTTGTTCAACCTTCCGGAGTGGGACGGACGCGACCGCATCCGTCCGTTGGCGCAGACCGTACCTTGTGACAATCCGCATTGGCCCGAATTGTTCCATCGCTGGTTTCTGAACATGGTGGCTCATTGGCGGGGGATGGACAAGCGCTATGCCAACAGTGTTTCGCCCCTGCTGGTGGGAGCGCAGGGAACGCGCAAGTCCACCTTTTGCCGCAGCATCATGCCGCCTTCCGAATGCTCCTACTATACGGACAGCCTCGATTTCTCACGCAAGAAAGATGTCGAACTAAGCCTGAATCGATTCGCGCTGATCAATATTGACGAGTTCGACCAGGTGAGCGCCACACAACAGGGATTCTTGAAGCACATTCTGCAAAAGCCGGTGGTGAATGCGCGCCGGCCTTACGGCACATCGGTGGTGGAGATGCGCCGCTATGCTTCGTTCATTGCCACCAGTAACCACAAGGATTTGCTGACCGATCCTTCGGGCAGCCGCCGCTTCATCTGCATTGAGGTGAAGGGGGTGATTGATACCTCGCGTCCCATAGACTACGATCAGTTGTATGCACAGGCCATGCACGAGCTGGCGCACGGTGAGCGTTACTGGTTTAATGATGCGGACGAGTATGTCATGACGGAGGCGAACCGCGAATTTCAGCAATATTCTCCTGAAGAGCAGTTCCTTTTCCGTTATTTCCGCATGGCGGAAGCGGGGGAAGAGGGCGAGTGGATGGCGCCTGCCGAAATATTGAAGATATTGCATCAGGAAGTGGATATTCCATTGAACGCCAAGAGGGTGGCGGCATTCGGACGAATTTTGAGGAAACAGGGTATTCCTTCACGGCATACACGTAAAGGCACTGTGTATCAGCTGGTAAGGGCATGATGAGATCCGGAGGCGGCGGTGTGACAGATAAAAGTCCGTCACACCATCCGTTACACCATCTGTCATAGTGGTAAACTATTGTCGTACAATGTGTTGCATGCGGCTGTGACAGTGTGACGGATATTACCAGTTAAATTCATTTGTGTAGTAGTCGAATGACGGCTCTTCGCTGATGCCTCTCTGGCGGAACAGCATGCGAATGGTCTGTTGGTCTTGTGGCGCAAAAGGGCGTTCCTTGCGGAAGCACCGGTAATACTGGCTTCTGCCCAGGTGGTTGATGATCATATTGCGCAGCAGGCTGCCTTCTTTGTAGGGCACATTGTCCAGCAGGTGGGTGACTCCCCATGCCATCCGCACTTTGTCGGTGGAACGGAACAGTTCACATTCTTCACCCTCCTTGGGATAACGGAGCGGGTTTACCACTTTGAGAAATAGATGTTCATCCGTATCCTGCAGGGCGGCAGTTCGTCTCAGGCAGTTTTGGGAACGGGGGCATGTGGCGTTAAGGCAGCGTGCGAAGTCTTTGGGTGCAAAGGGAAATTGCGGTTGTTTTTCCATGTTTCTTTTGTTTCTTTTGTTCAAAGTACAAATTTAATGAAAAACACTGGACCTGAAGAATAAAAGCGCTTCATTTGTTTCATGAACTCCCTGTTTTTTTGTAATTGTTTTATGTGAGCCATTTGGGGGACTGATTCTTTTTATTTCTGCAAAATTTCGTATTCTCTTAGCAAAAAAATATTCTATCGTTTTCCCATATTGAATAAAATGCGTATATTTGCACGCAATAAAATCTAAACGCATAAAGCCCTATGTCATTTATTGCAGATAAAATCGTAATGGACGGATTAACCTACGACGATGTATTGTTGATCCCCGCCTATTCTGAAGTTTTACCAAAAACAGTCGAACTCACGACTAAGTTCTCACGCAACATCGAGTTGAAAGTCCCTTTTGTGACTGCCGCTATGGATACGGTTACAGAAGCGAAAATGGCCATTGCCATTGCCCGTGAAGGGGGAATCGGTGTGATTCACAAAAACATGTCTATCGAAGAGCAGGCACGTCAGGTAGCCATAGTGAAACGTGCGGAAAACGGTATGATTTATGATCCTGTGACTATCAAGAGAGGATCTACTGTGAGAGATGCACTTGCGTTGATGTCTGAATATAGAATCGGCGGTATCCCTGTAGTAGACGATGAAAGATATTTGGTAGGTATTGTGACGAACCGTGACCTTCGTTTTGAGAAGGATATGGACAAACGTATTGATGAAGTAATGACGAAGGAGAATATTGTCACTACCAACCAGTCCACTGACATGGAGGCTGCCTCACGGATTCTGCAAGAGCATAAGATTGAAAAGTTGCCGGTGGTGGATAAGGAAGGTAAACTGGTAGGTCTTATTACTTATAAAGATATTACAAAAGCGAAAGATAAACCGATGGCTTGCAAGGATGCCAAAGGACGTTTGCGTGTGGCTGCCGGTGTAGGGGTTACTGCCGATACGCTGGACCGTATGCAGGCCTTGGTTGATGCCGGTGCGGATGCAATCGTTATTGATACGGCTCATGGCCACTCCATGTATGTGATCGAAAAATTGAAAGAAGCTAAGAAACGTTTCCCGAATATTGATATTGTGGTAGGTAATATCGCTACGGGCGAAGCTGCCAAAATGTTGGTGGAAGCCGGTGCGGATGGTGTGAAGGTCGGTATCGGTCCGGGTTCTATCTGTACTACCCGTGTGGTTGCCGGTGTGGGTGTTCCCCAGCTTTCTGCCGTTTATGATGTTGCCAAGGCGCTGAAAGGTACAGGTATACCCTTGATTGCTGATGGTGGCTTGCGTTATTCGGGGGATGTGGTAAAAGCTTTGGCTGCCGGCGGTTATAGTGTAATGATCGGTTCATTGGTTGCCGGAACGGAAGAGTCACCGGGTGATACGATTATCTTTAACGGACGTAAGTTCAAGTCATATCGTGGTATGGGCTCATTGGAAGCGATGGAAAATGGTTCGAAGGACCGTTACTTCCAGAGCGGAACTGCCGATGTGAAGAA
>OLWC01001035.1_pt1 | contig 10166 bp, 7 predicted proteins | sample 1673911 | NCBI WGS metagenome assembly OLWC01 (sample SAMEA103958134, study PRJEB25191) | human gut metagenome
CTGGTGCTGACGGCCGGCGTGTCGTGCAGCGACGATGAAGAGCTTCTTGCGGGCAATGGAATCGCCGATGCAGCCTGGAGTGCCGAAAACCAGGTCGAGATCGAAGGCGGGGTGCTTAATTACACGTTTGCCGCCGCAGGCGATTGGACTGCCCGGAGTTCGGCTGACTGGTGCGAAGTGCAAACCGGTTCGGGTATGGCGGGCGAATCGTTGCTGCGTCTGAAAGTTGCCAAAAATACCCGGGCCGAAGCTCGTTCCGCGACGATTACCGTCAGTGTGTGGGGATATGCTTCGCCGGTTTCGTTCGTGGTGAAGCAGGGCAAAGGATTAATTGAGCAGGGGGACGGAAAATACCGCAGCGTGAACGAATGGGTTGCCGAGTACATGAAGAGCCGTTATCTCTGGAATCGTGCCATCGAGAATGTTTCGCTCGATTACAGTCTTTGTTATGACTTCTTTTTCTTCTCGATTCTCGACGGTGTAGCCGCTCAGGACGAGGTGAACCGCGAAGACGGTCATTGGCAGGGGCAGAAACGTATGTATTACTATTCGCGTTTGGAAAGCGATGCGCCTCTGTCGCGTACTCCCGGCGAGGCGTATGTCGGTTCGGGTATCTATCTGTTGGATGCGACCCGACTCGGGGACGATTATATCGGAATTGTGGTCATGGTCGTCATCCCCGGAACGCCGGCTGCGGAAGCCGGTCTCGTGCGCGGCGACTTCATCACGGCGGTCAATGGCGAGGAGGTGACCGAAAGCAACTATCAGAGTTTGGGCCAGGCCGTGTACGACGGTGCGGTCGATGTTACGGTGAACAGTGTCACGTGGACCGACAACGGGACTACTCCTGTGCTTACCCCGAAAGGGAATGTGCAACTCGGAAGTGCGACCTTCACCAGTCCGGCTATCTATATGGATAAAGTGGTCGAAATCGAAGAGTCGGACAAGAAGGCCGGTTATCTGCTCTATATGGGCTTCGATGTCGATTACGATGAGGAGTTGATAGCCGCTTTCGACCGTTTCCGTGCACAGAATGTCACCGACCTGATCCTCGATCTGCGTTACAACAACGGTGGCGATGTGCTTTCGAGTACTGTGCTCGGTACGCTTATCGCAGGTGAGGCGTACAAGGGACAGCTCTATGCTCATATGACGTTCAACGAGGACCGCACGGAGGCCGGAGAGAGTGGCGACTACAAGATCGGCGTCAAGGAGACGTTCGAAAGCGTGTACGAACCGATCGAAAGAGCCTTGCAACATGCTTTGGGCTTGAAGAAAATCTATGTCCTGGTGAGCGAAACGACTGCTTCGGCGAGCGAAATGGTCATCAACGGTCTGCGCGGCCTTGATATTGAGGTCAATCTTATCGGGATGCCCACTAACGGTAAGAACGTAGGTATGGAAGGTGTGGTCCGCTCGTTTCACAATTACGATTTCCTGCTTTTCCCCGTTTCGTTCTATATTGAAAATGCCAAGGGCTTCCGGGATTACTCGGATGGCTTCACACCCGATGTCCAAATCGATGATTCGGCGATTTATCCGGGTGAATTCGGTACGATGATGGATCAGCTCGGATACCTTGCCCTGCAGTGGATCAAGACCGATAACAAACCGCAGTTGCCGTCCGCCATGCACACGCGCGGCAGTTGCCGGTCGATGAGATCTTTCGGCGATCTGTGGGAAAACCGGCCCGTACAGCCTGTGGGCGGAGCCGTGATGCAACCCGTGAGAGAGGAATAGACCGCTCTGTTTTACGTATGCCGCAGGGGTGCCCGTTGCAGGGCGCCCCTGCTCTTTTATCCGGACGTGTGTGTGATTTTTGCCGATAAAATGGTCGGATTCGCATAGTTTTTCGTACTTTCGCTCAAATTTACAGCAGAAATATGCAGCGACGCAGAGTCAATTTTCACACCTTGGGCTGCAAGCTCAACTTTTCGGAGAGCTCTACCCTCGCCCGTGAATTCGAAGCGGGCGGCTTCATCCGGGTCGGGGTTTCGGAAGCGGCGGATATTTCGGTCATCAACAGTTGCTCGGTGACCGAACATGCTGACAAGAAATGCCGCAACCTGATCCGTAAAATCCATCGGCGCAATCCGGCGGCGATCATTGTCGTCACCGGTTGCTACGCCCAGCTCAAACCGCAGGAAATCGCCTCGATCGAAGGGGTCGATCTGGTGCTGAGCAACAACGACAAGGGCGAACTTTTCAGGCGTGTAGCGGCTCTTGCGGGCAAGGGGCCCGCACAGTTCACCAGTTGCGACGCGGAGGAGCTGACCAATTTCTTCGCCGCCTTTTCGAGCGGCGACCGTACCCGCGCGTTCCTGAAAGTGCAGGACGGCTGCGACTATAAGTGCGCCTACTGTACGATCCACTATGCGCGGGGTGCCAGCCGCAATATGCCGATCGCCGACCTGGTGAAGGAAGCCGAACAAATCGCCGCTGCGGGACAGCGGGAGATCGTCATCACGGGGATCAATACGGGCGATTTCGGACGCACGACGGGTGAGCGGTTCATCGATCTGCTGCGGGCCCTGAACGAAGTCGAAGGCATCGAACGCTACCGTATATCTTCGATAGAGCCGAATCTTTTAACGGATGAGATAATAGCGTTTTGCGCTTCGTCACCTAAATTCCAGCATCACTTTCATATCCCGCTTCAGAGCGGTTCGGACAGCGTGCTTGCACGGATGCGCCGCCGCTATACGACCGAAAAATTCGCCGAGCGGATCGAGGCCGTGCGGCGCCTGATGCCGGACGCCTTTATCGGGATCGACGTGATCGTCGGTTTTCCCGGTGAGACGGAGTCCGATTTCCGTACGACCTACGAGTTCCTGGAGCGCCTTGCACCGGCCTATTTGCATATTTTCCCCTTCTCGGAGCGTCCCGGCACGCCGGCCGTCGATTTTCCGGACAAAGTGCAGCCTTCGGTGGCTACACGGCGCGTGGAGGAGCTGGAAGAGCTTTGCCGCCGACTGCACGGCGAATTCTGCGCCCGGGCCGAAGGTACGACGGACGAGGTGTTGTTCGAGAGCACGATGCGGGGCGGGATGATGTTCGGCTATACGGGCAACTACCGCCGGGTCAAGGCCCCCTACGACCGGAGTCGGATCAACACGATTTGCCGGGTGCGGCTGGGGCGTATGGACGATGCGAACGATCTCGAAGGCGAAATCGTGGATAATTAGCGATTTCTTCGTATATTTGTATCAGGCGAAGGTTCGGGTGAATTTCGTTTCGGCATTCCGGCCGGATGCGGCCTTGCCTCCGGGCCGCATTGTATTTTGCGAAAATGGCCTGTATTTCGGGCGGGCGGCGGCTGGGCTTGCCGTACCGTCCGGTCGTTTTTGTAAGAACGAGTTGCGGTGTAGTCTGCCGGATTCGGCATTGGTTACGCCTTGAACTGTTTTTTCGGAATACGGCTTGTAGCTCGGTAAGATTCAAACAAGTTTGCTTTTGCCCTTGCCTTGCATTATATTTGTTGCATCGCTCCGGATATGTTCGGGTGGGGGGACTGCCCTGCCGATACGGGCGGTTTGGGACGATTTTAACAGTTAAACGCGTATGACGGGAATTCGAAGAAGAATATCCATTGCTTTCTTGAGTATCGTCGGGTTGTTGTTCGCCTCGGGGATGATCTCTTTTTTCGAGCTGAGTCACTTGAGCTACGACACCGAGGAGATTTTGAAAGCCAACCAGCGGAATGTGGAGCTCGCCAAGGAGATGCTCGGCGCCGTGCATGATCAAAACGTGGCGATCGTGCATTTGGCGATCCTGCAAGATGCGAGTTACGATAGCCTGTGCCGCACGGGAATGCAGCGGTTGGAACATGCGGTGGCTACGGCCCAGAAAGGAGCGTTGGACCGCTCGGCGCTCGACTCCCTGACGGGTGCGACTACCGAGTTGCTGGTGCTGACCAAGATGTTTCTCGCGACCGAATCCCCGAAGGCAGGGGACGAGTCGGGAGAGGTGTGGTACAACGAATATTATGAAAAACAGTACGAAAAGGTCGTCACGGCGGTTCGGGACTATATGACTTCGACGCAGAGTTCGCTGGCTCCGCGGGCCGAGCAGCTCAAGAAAAACGCTTACCGGGCCGTTACTCCCGTGCTGATATCGCTGGTGGTGATGATCGCTACAGTGTTGATGCTCTTTTACTTTACGATGCTCTACTGTGTCAATCCGATCGTGGCGATGAACAAGGGGCTCGGACAGTATCTGACCTTCAGGATACCCTTTGCCGTGAAAGCCGAGTGTAAGGACGAAATCCTGGAACTCAAGGAAAAAATCGAGGCACTCGTCGCCATGCTGAAACAAAATAAAGCGTAGAGAGTCATGCGGGTCAATGTGATATTGCGATACGTGGGAATGATTATGCTGTTGTTGGCGTTCTTTATGTTCGTTTCGGCAGGGATCTCCTATGTCAACCACATGGATTCCGCGTTTTACCCGTTGCTGCTCTCGGCTCTGCTGACGGCGCTGTTGGGGGGCTTCCCGCTCATTTTCGTGGAAAAGCAGGATCGGATCACCAATAAGGAGGGGTTTTGCATCGTGGTCGGTTCATGGTTGCTCGCCTGCGTCGTCGGTATGTTTCCCTACCTGATCTGGGGCGGTGAGTTCAGCGTGATAAATGCTTGGTTCGAAACTGTTTCGGGCTTTACGACCACAGGATCTTCGATTTTGCAAAATGTCGAGGCGCTGCCCCGGGGATTGCAGTTCTGGCGGATGTCCTCGACCTGGGTCGGAGGTATGGGCGTGGTGATGTTCGCGCTGGTGATCCTGCCTGCACTGGGTACCAGCAAAATGATGCTTTCGAGTGTCGAGATGTCCACCCTGGCCCGGGACAATTATCGTTACAGGGCTCAGATGGTGGTTCAGATCTTGTTGTTCGTCTATGTCGGACTTACGATATTTTTCACTTTCATGCTGAAATTCGCCGGAATGAACTGGTTCGATGCCGTATGTCATTCGATGTCGGCCTGTGCGACCAGCGGGTTCGGAACCAAAAATACCAGTGTCGCCTTTTACGACAGTGCGATGATCGACATGGTACTCATCTTCGCGATGGGTATTTCAGGCATCCATTTCGGTTTGATCTATGCGACCGTTACCGGTAAGCGCAACAATATTTTCCGTAGCGAAGTCACTTTGTTTTATCTCGGAATGTTGATTCTGGGAAGCCTGCTGATCGCCCTGAGTTTATATATCGCCGATATTTATCCTACGTTCAGGTCATCGCTGCGTTTCGCGTCGTTCCAGTTTGTTTCCGTGACATCGACTTCCGGCTTCGCTACGGCCGATTCCAGCCTGTGGACTCCGTTCGCAATTATTTTGCTGATACTGGGCTCGTTGATCTGCGCTTGTGCGGGTTCCACCTCGGGTGGTATGAAGGCCAATCGAGCATTGATGGCTCTGAAGATGCTTTACATCCGGGTGAAGCAGCAGCAGCATCCGAATGCCGTCATCCGGCTCAAGATGGACGGTGTGATTCAGGAAGCGGGCGTGCTGCATACGGTGTCGCTTTTCATCGTGGCCTACCTGCTTCTCATTCTCATCGGAACGATTCTCTGTACGCTTTTCGGCGTAGATCTGATGACCAGTTTTTCGGGGTGCGTGGCTTCTATCGGCAATGTAGGTCCGGGATTTGGAGGGGTTAATTCGATGGCCAACTACGGTGATTTGCCGGCGATCGTGAAATTTATCTTCACGGCGCTTATGTTGTTGGGACGTCTGGAGATATTCGGATTGTTGCAATTCTTGTTAATCAGATGGTGGAAATGATGTGGCATAAGTTATTGATCGGTTTATTTTTGACCTTCTCGGTCGTTATCGTGCGAGGAGCTTCCGACCCGGCGGGGCCCGGTATTCCTGCCCTGCAGTCGAATTCGGAATACGTTGCGCTTCGGGATCAGGACAGTCGGTTGCAGGTCCGGATCGACGAGATGCAGACCCGGATTGCAGGACTGCGTGCGATGCTGCGGGAAAATCCGGCCGCACAGGAGACTTACGGCGCTCAGATTCTCTCGCTCGAAAGCGAAATGCTCTCTGCCCAGGGACTCCGTACGCAGGTCGCGGCCCGGATCAACGCCATCGAGCAGGCTTGGCTGACCGAACATCCCGATTATGTTCCGGCGGCCGAAACGGAAAAATCTCTTATCACGCAGACTCCCGAATCGCAGCAGAGTCGGAATCTCGTGTTCAACGGTTATTTCCGTGAGAATCTTCCGGCACGTGATTACGAGGCTCTGCTCCGGGCGCAGCGCATGGAGGCGGAGGTGGCCGGATGTGCCGGGCGCCTGCTGGAGAACTACCGGCAGCAGACTCTTTTGAAGCAGCAGTACGATACCGTTCGTACGGAGCAGGCGGCTGTCGATCTTTTCGGTCGTTACCGCACGGTAGCCAACCTGGGCCGGGTTTTGCGGGATTCGCTGACGGCCGTATGGGGATATGTGTATGATAACAAGAGCTATGCTTACGATTATATCCTGGATAAGTTGAATTGCAGGGACCAGCAGGCACGTCAGCAGAAGGCGTTGGACGATGTGCGGCGGCAGATGTCTGCGGCCCAGGCCGAAGGGCTTGTCGATGCGCTCCCCGATTATTATATCCGGAAATGCTATTTGACGGATTATGAGCGGGAAATCGCCCGGCTGCTGGGGTTGGGACTTGCATCCGATTCCTTGAAGCGGGTGGCTTTACAGCTTCAGACGATAGATTTTCGTCTTCCGAAGCCGGAGATTACGGAGCGCTATTTCCTCGATTACGAACCGGTCGAATTTGTTGCGGGGCGCTATACGTATAAAAAGCCGATTCCGGACTGTCCTGTCTATGAACACGGAGTGATCTACCGAATCCTGCTCGGGGAGTATAAGTACAAACAGAATATCTCCATTTTCCGTAATGCTTCTCCGCTCTATGTATTGAAGACCGACGCGGGGCGTTACCGCTATTTCGCGGGAGGTTTCGCGACCAAGGCCGAAGCCGTCGATGCACAGGAGTTGCTGCGGACGAAAGGATTCCGCCGTCCGGAACTGGCCGTGTGGTACGACGGGGAATATACCAATCTGACACGGACCCCTGAGGCTGAAATGGCCGTTTTCCGGGTGGAGATCTCCAGTGAGCAGAATCTGTCGGATGCCGTGAAGCAGGCGATCGCGCAGGCCGCTCCCGGCTGCGACCTGTCCCGCGTGGGGGCGGATCTTTTCGTCGTCGGACAGTTCGACAACAAGGCTGTCGCGGATCAGGCGGCTGCCGCGATTCGCGCCGCCGATCCTCAATTATCGGTAAAAGTGACGGAAATTGCTGAATAATCGAATTTTTTGCGTATCTTCACCCAAAAGAATGTAGGTCCGTATTCGGACGTATATCGGTGCATCGGGTGGAAATTCGGCCTGCGAACCGGTTACTCCGATCTTTTTTGGTAATTTTTAATGCTGTGAATATGTTTTTTATCGTTCTGCTGGTCTTTTTCGGGTTACTGTTTTTGGTGGCGGAGCTCGTCCTGCTGCCGGGCGTATCGATCGGGGCGATTCTCGCGTTGGTCAGCTACGGCGGTGCCATTTATATCGCTTTCCGGGATTACGGTCCTCTGGCGGGCGGAATCGTCGTCGCCGTCGTTCTGATCCTTTCGTTCGCGGCGACTGTCGTTTCGCTGCGATCCAAAACCTGGCGCCGTTTCTCTTTGAAACAGAAGGTCGATTCCTCTGTGATGCCCGAACCGGTGCAGCAGAGTGTCCGTGTCGGAGATACGGGAATGACCGTTTCGCGCCTGGCCCCGATGGGCAAAGTGGAGATCGGCGGTAAGATTTACGAAGCCAAGTCCATGGACAGTTACATAGATCCCCGCCGGGAGGTAGAAGTCGTCGGCTTCGAAAATTTCAATATAATCGTACGCAAACACATTAAATAGATAAAAGATGGAAATCGGTATCATTGCATTAATCGTCTTCGTTTCGCTTTTTGCGATTTGGCTTATTTTTTACTTCATTCCCGTAGGCTTGTGGTTTTCGGCACTGGTGTCGGGCGTGCGGATCAGTTTGTTGCAGTTGATCCTGATGCGCTGGCGCAAGGTGCCGCCCTCGACGATCGTATCGTCGATGATCGAGAGTACGAAGGCCGGTCTGGAACTCAATCCCAACGAGCTCGAAGCCCACTATCTGGCCGGAGGCAACGTGACCAATGTGGTGCATGCGCTGGTGTCGGCCCAGAAAGCCAATATTATGCTCGATTTCAAGATGGCTACGGCGATCGATCTGGCGGGCCGCGACGTATTCGAAGCGGTACAGATGTCGGTCAATCCCAAAGTCATCAATACTCCGCCGGTAGCTGCAGTGGCCAAGGACGGTATTCAGCTGATCGCCAAGGCGCGCGTTACGGTGCGGGCCAATATCAAGCAGTTGGTCGGCGGTGCCGGTGAGGAAACGGTTCTGGCACGTGTCGGCGAAGGTATCGTTTCGTCGATCGGCTCGGCACAGTCGCACAAGATCGTGCTGGAGAATCCCGATTCGATCTCCCGCGTGGTGCTGGAGAAGGGATTGGATGCGGGAACGGCGTTCGAAATTCTTTCGATCGACATCGCCGATATAGACGTAGGTAAGAACATCGGCGCACAGTTGCAGATGGACCAGGCCGAAGCGGACAAGAACATCGCCCAGGCCAAGGCCGAGGAGCGTCGTGCTATGGCCGTAGCTCTCGAACAGGAGAACAAGGCCAAGGCGCAGGATGCCCGCGCCAAGGTGATTCTGGCCGAAGCCGAAGTGCCGCTGGCTATGGCCGAAGCGTTCCGCAGCGGTCTGGAAGCCATTGAGCCCATCCAGACCGAGAGTGCCTACAGCCTTGGCATGAACCGCTGGCAGACCATGCGCTATATCATTCTGCCGCAGGCCATGTCCACCAGTATGCCGGCTTTCATGGCAAATGTGATCTTCCTGCTCAAGGAGACCAGCGTGTTCAGCGCCATCAGCCTGATGGATCTGATGTTCACGGCAAAGGACCTGATCGGCATGTACTCCAAAACCATCGAATGTCTGTTCCTGCTGGTGGTGTTCTACCTTATCATTCTGCTGCCGGTGTCCATTGTGGGCAGCCTGATCGAAAGGAGGCTGCGCTATGCTGGATTTGGGTCTTGATGTCCTGTTCAAGGGCAAAAACATGGCCCGCCTGCTGGGCGGCCTTGGCGTTGCACTCAAGATCAGCGCCGTCTCGGTGATCATCAGCCTGCCGCTGGGCATCCTGCTGGGCGTGCTCATGACCTCCCGCAACCCTGTTATCAAGGCGGTTCTGCGGCTTTATCTGGAGTTCGTCCGCATCATGCCGCAGATGGTGCTGCTGTTCCTCGTTTACTTCGGCACCACCCGTGCCTTTGGGTGGAACCTTTCCGGCGAGACGGCATCCATCATCGTGTTTGTGCTGTGGGGCACCGCAGAAATGAGCGACCTTGTGCGCGGTGCGCTGATCGCCATTCCGAAGCACCAGTATGAGAGCGCCGAGGCCCTTGGCATGAGCCGTGCGCAGACCTACTGGTACATCATCATTCCGCAGACGGTGCGCCGCCTGATCCCGCTGTCCATCAACCTGATCACCCGCATGATCAAGACCACCAGCCTTGTGCTGATGATCGGTGTGGTGGAAGTGATCAAGGTAGCACAGCAGATCATCGAGGCCAACCGCACCGCCAGCCCCAACGCGGCGTTTGGCATCTACCTCACCGTGTTTATCCTGTATTTTCTGGCCTGCTGGCCCATCAGCCTGCTGGCCGGTTATCTCGAAAAGAAATGGAAGTGACTGTTATGGCAGAGCCGATCCTGACTGTAGACCATCTGGTAAAAAGCTACGATGGCAAGACCAATGTTCTGGATAATGTCAGCTTTGCCGTCAAGCCCGGTGAGGTCATCGTTGTGGTGGGCCCTTCCGGCTGCGGCAAAAGCACCCTGCTGCGCTGTCTGAACGGTCTGGAGCCGGTGCAGGCGGGCCGGGTGAAGCTGGGCAGTGAGACGGTCGCCTATGGCGGCAAGAATCTGGCGGCCCTGCGCCAGCGCATCGGCATGGTGTTCCAGAGCTACGAGCTGTTCCCGCACATGACGGTGCTGGACAATGTGCTTCTGGCACCCACCAAGGTGCAGAAGCGCCCCAAAGCGGAAGTGCAGCAGGAGGCCGAAGCTCTGCTGGAC
>OLWC01001046.1_pt1 | contig 10085 bp, 10 predicted proteins | sample 1673911 | NCBI WGS metagenome assembly OLWC01 (sample SAMEA103958134, study PRJEB25191) | human gut metagenome
AAAAAGGAGCAGCAAATAAAGATTGAAGGAGAGTTCAAGCCTACGGTGGATTGCCTTTGTGCGACCCGCCGTAGGTTTGTTTTTATCCATAAGGGAATAGATGCAACATTAGCGATAAAATGTGAGGATGGAATAGAGGAATGAATTCAAAAAAAGAAGTGCAGCACGTATACCTTGTCGGCGCGAAGTCATTGGGGGCTTACGGAGGTTATGAGACCTTTGTCTACAAGCTCACAGAGTATCACCAGAATAAAGAAAACATCAAATATCATGTTGCCTGCAAAGCCAATGGCGATGGCTGCATGGATGAGAGCAAATTTGATGGCGTGACAAAAATCAACGACCACGAATTTGAATTCCACAATGCCCACTGCTTCAAAATTGATGTTCCTCAGATTGGGCCTGCGCAGGCAATTTATTATGATGTTGCTGCACTAAAGGCTTGTTGCGAACATATCAAGAAAAACCATATCCCGCATCCGATTGTTTACATCATGGCTTGCCGCATTGGGCCTTTTGCTAGTCATTTTTACAGAGAAATCCATAAACTGGGTGGAACTGTGTATCTGAACCCGGATGGGGAGTGTGAAATAATACGCGGCTGTCATAATAGGGACAAGGGGACGGCAGAGAACGAAAGGCTCCGCGACCCGAAGTTCATATTTTCTTACCCGAAGAATGAACGACTGATCTTTTTGGGTGGCAGAAATGCCGCACAGGAAGAAATCTCGACCGTGAGGGTGGGGTGACAGCCAGCGGACGGGCGAGCGAGCCTATCCGCTCTTTGTGTTGGCCGAGATATTGATGAAGAAATTGAGTGGGATTGTGGGAAAGATTTATGAGTAAAAAACTTGCGATTGCAATGTTCGGACAGAAGCGATTATCAAGAGAGGGCGGAGTAGAGATCGTTGTCAAAGAGCTCTGCACCCGAATGGCACAGAATGGTTGTGATGTGACCTGCTACAATAGAGCAGGCCATCATGTGAGTGGTGCAGAATATGACGATGCTGGTAAAACGGAGTACGAGGGAATCCGTCAGAAGTCTGTTCCGACCATTGAACGGCGCGGGGCTAGAGATATAATAGGGTCAACCAAGAAAAACTACGATAACTAAATGGTTTTGACGGCTTGAGTTGTCCTTCAAATGTTTTATTTGTTGAAAAACTGCAAGAAGCGGGAAATCCTGAGGGTTATATGTAGGTGGCTTTTGGAAGCTCTGTTTTGACCCACAAAAAGGAGCAGCAAATAAAGATTGCAGGAGAGTTCAAGCCTACGGTGGATTGCCTTTGTGCGATCCGCCGTGGGTTTGTTGCTGTTTATATAGAAAAAGTGAGGAGTGCAGAATGTACATGAATGACGGAAATAAAACGAAAATCAATCTGAGAAACAAGAGTGTTTTTATCACGGGTGTAGCTGGTTTTATCGGTTCTAACCTTGCAAAGAGACTGCTCTCCACGGTGGAGGGTGTCAAGGTTGTGGGTCTGGACAACATGAACCACTATTATGATGTGCGCCTGAAGGAAGCACGTTTGAACGAATTGGAGCAGTTTGACAATTTCAGCTTCGTAAAAGGTAATCTGGCAGACAAGGCTGTGATCGAATCTATCTTTGAGCAGTATAAGCCGGAAATCGTAGTGAACCTCGGTGCGCAGGCGGGTGTCCGCTATTCCATTACGAACCCTGATGCCTATGTGGAAGCAAACTTGATTGGCTTCTATAACATTCTGGAAGCCTGCCGCCATTCTTACGATGAAGGGCATACTCCGGTGGAACATTTGGTTTATGCGTCGAGTTCTTCCGTATACGGCAGCAATAAAAAAGTGCCGTACAGTACGGATGACAAGGTGGATAACCCGGTATCGCTGTATGCAGCGACCAAGAAGTCCAATGAACTGATGGCACATGCCTATTCTAAACTGTACAACATTCCTTCCACGGGTCTGCGCTTCTTCACAGTATACGGCCCTGCTGGTCGCCCGGATATGGCGTACTTCGGCTTTACTAACAAGCTGCTGAAAGGCGAAACAATTCAGATTTTCAACTACGGTAACTGCAAGCGTGACTTTACTTATGTGGATGATATTGTCGAGGGCGTTGTCCGTGTGATGCAGGGTGCGCCGGAACGTAAAAATGGTGAAGATGGTCTGCCTGTTCCTCCGTATGCAGTTTATAACATTGGTAATCAGAACCCGGAAAATCTGCTAGACTTCGTACAGATTTTGCAGGAAGAACTGATCCGTGCTGGTGTCCTGCCGGAAGATTACGACTTTGACGCACACAAGAAGCTGGTTCCGATGCAGCCGGGTGATGTACCTGTGACCTATGCAGATACCAGTGCGTTGGAGCGTGACTTCGGATATAAGCCCTCTACCAGTTTGCGCGAGGGGTTGCGGAAGTTCGCTGAGTGGTACGCAAAGTTCTACAAATAATGAAGAATAGGAAAATAAACCGATGAAGTGTGTTGAGGTTTACAAGGAATTATATCATCAGGAACCGTTTGATGTGGCGTTCTGCCCGTACCGCATCAGTCCGCTAGGTGCGCATATCGACCATCAGTACGGAAAAATCAATGGTTTGGCAATCGACAAGGGAATCCACATGGCCTACCACCCGAAACAGAATGGTGTGGTGGAGTTGCAGTCGCTGAACTTCCCGAAGCGTGCCCAGTTCTTTGTAAATGCAGTGCCGGAAGAAAAGCAGGGAGACTGGGCTGATCATCTGCGTGGTGCGGCAAAGATGCTGGGAGAAAAGTACCGCCTGAAAGTTGGTCTGTCCGGCATCATCGAGGGTAGTCTGCCGATTGGCGGTTTGTCCTCGTCGGCTTCGGTCATTATTTGCTTTTTGTCTGCATTGTGTAAAGTGAACGGCATCCATCTGGAGCCGATGGAGATGATTCTCACGGCAAAGGCGGCGGAAAACCAGTATGTTGGTGTCTCCTGCGGAAAACTCGACCAGAGTTGCGAGGTACTTTCTAAGAAAAATCACTTGCTATACCTTGACACGAAAGACGATAGTTATGAACTGATCCCCACCAGTGAGAAAATGAAGCCTTATAAGGTAGCAATCTTCTTCTCTGGCTTGGAGCGTTCTTTGAAAAACTCTAAGTACAATCTGCGGCAAGATGAGTGCAAGGCAGCGGCCTATGCACTGATGGGCTATGCAGGGATGGACTACGATACCTTTGCAAACACCCGGCTCCGTGATGTGCCGTTTGAGGTCTTTGAAGCCTATAAAGATCGTTTGCCGGAGTTGTGGCGCAGACGTGCAGAACACTATTACAGTGAGTTCGCTCGTGCCGAAAAGGGTGCAGAACTGTGGCGTAAAGGTGATTTGGAGGGCTACGGTCAGCTTGTTTTTGAAAGCGGAAAATCCTCTATTTATAGCTATGAGTGTGGCTGCGATGAACTGAAAAAGCTGTATGAGATCATGACCGATACCGATGGTATCTACGGTGGCCGATTCTCTGGCGCGGGCTTCAAGGGCTGCTGTATGGCACTGATTGACCCAGATAAGGCCGAAGATATTGAAGTAAAGGTGACAACAGAGTATCTGAAAGCGTTCCCAGCACTGAATGGAAAGTATAGTTTCCATTTGTGTGAGAGTGCCGATGGCGTGGAACTGTAAGGAGAGTACATAGATGAAATGTTTGATTTTGGCAGCGGGCTATGCTACACGGCTTTATCCGCTGACAGAGAATTTCCCGAAACCGCTTCTGAAAGTGGGCGAGAAATCCATCCTTGATTGGTTGGTGGATGATCTGGTGGACACCACCGACATTGACGAATTTGTGGTGATTTCCAACCACAAGTTTGCACAGCATTTTGAGGATTGGAAAAGCAATAAGAAAAGAACACGGCCTTATGAGATTACTGTAATCGACGACGGTACAAGCACCAATGAAACTCGTTTGGGTGCAGTCAAGGATATTCAGTTGGCGGTAGAGAAATTGAATCTGGCTGACGATTTGCTGGTTATGGCTGGCGATAATGTGCTGGATTTCAGCCTTTCCAAGTTTGTGGAGTTCGCAAAGGAAAAGAATACTTCCTGTGTGATGTGCCACGAGGAAAATGAACTGAAAAAGCAGCAGAAAACGGCGATTATCACGTTGGATGGCAATGACCGGATTACCAGCTATGAGGAAAAGCCGAAAGAGCCGAAAGGAAATCTGGCTGTGCCGCCGTTCTACTGCTATCGTGCCTGTGATGTAAAGCGGATTCAGGAAGCTCTGGAGAACGGCTGCGGCTATGACGCACCGGGCAGCTTTGCGGCTTGGTTGAGCAAGCAGACACCGATGCACGCTTACGTCATGCCAGGTAAGAGGTATGACATTGGCGATATTAACAGCTATGAGTATGTAAAGAGCGTGTTTTCAAAATAAAAACGCAAAGAGAGAGGAGAAAGTAATCATGAGAGATTTTAAGGATTTGAAAATTGCTGTGGCCGGAACTGGCTACGTTGGACTTTCCATTGCAACGCTGCTGAGTCAGCACCATAAGGTGACTGCGGTGGACATCGTTCCCGAAAAGGTGGAACTGATCAACAACAAGAAGTCTCCGATTCAGGACGAGTATATTGAAAAGTATCTGGCAGAAAAAGAACTGGATTTGACCGCAACGCTGGACGCAAAGGAAGCATATTCTGATGCGGATTTTGTGGTCATTGCGGCTCCTACCAACTATGACAGTAAGAAAAATTTCTTTGATACTTCTGCGGTTGAAGCTGTTATCAAACTGGTAATTGAGTATAACCCGGAAGCAATTATGGTGATAAAGTCCACGATTCCTGTTGGCTTCACAGCAAGTGTCCGCGAAAAATATCACTGCGACAATATTATCTTCAGCCCGGAATTTCTGCGTGAGAGCAAGGCTCTGTATGATAACCTTTACCCTTCCCGTATCATCGTTGGTACGGATGTAGAAAACGCTCGGCTGGTAAAAGCTGCACATACTTTTGCTGAATTGCTTCAGGAAGGTGCAATCAAGGAAAACATTGACACTCTGTTCATGGGTTTTACCGAAGCAGAAGCGGTTAAGTTGTTTGCTAATACTTATCTGGCTCTGCGTGTTAGCTACTTCAATGAACTGGATACCTATGCAGAGATGAAGGGGCTGAATACTCAGCAGATTATCAACGGCGTCTGCCTTGATCCGCGTATCGGTACTCATTACAACAATCCCAGCTTCGGTTACGGGGAGTGTGAAATAATATGGGCAACCAGACAAAAGCCTGATTTCATGCGGGTTTGCGCGGCTTGACCTTTTCACCTCAACCTGTTTCTGCCTGTCATGGTGCGTTGCGGCCAGCGTGATTTTGGGTGCTAATGGCTTCTGGTTGCGCTCTATACTTAACCCACCACAGCGAAAGCTGATAGAGCAGAAAACAGAATAAGGAGGTACGAGGACAAGCCTGCGTATAGATTGTTGCTGCAATCTGTATACAGGCTTGTTGTTGTGCTGTGAAGTAGGAAAGGTGAATAGTGAAAGACGAGCATGACAATTTAAGGAAAAGAACTGCTGGGATTGTGTATAAGCCTAGGACAAGAATAGAAACTATGGAATGACGGCTGGAGAGAAGTAATGGAAGAAAAAATCAGACTTGCGGTTTTCGGACAGAAACGTCTTTCGCGTGAAGGCGGGATAGAGATTGTTGTAAAAGAGTTATGTACCCGAATGGCACAGAATGGTTGTGATATAACTTGCTACAATAGAGCAGGTCATCATGTAAGCGGTGCAGAGTATGACAAAACAATTGAATATGATGGCATCCGTCAAAAGGTTGTTCCGACCATTGAGAAGAAGGGACTTGCAGCGGTAAGCTATTCCATAATGGAATACCGGGTGCCAGACCACCGGTACTAATAAATGGCATAACTTATAAAAGTCGAGGAAATGTCAAGTCAATTGATCACTATTGGATTATGCTATATTTATGGGATTGAATAAAAGACAAACAAATATTAAGGTCAGATGAATGGCTTCAGATCAGTATGCTGGACAATATGGTTTTAGGGTACTCAAGAACAAAAGATTTGGATGAGAAAACGGTACAATCTGGAGTTGTTGTGCCGCGAAAACGTTATTTATCAAGCTTTGCAAACCCACAACGACAACAGAATAAATATATACTGTTAGATAAATCTTTACGTAAAAAAGATTTTGGACAGTTCAAACTGCTGTGTGATAGATGGAGGTATTTATAAATTGTAAATTTGCCAGAAATGCCAACTTGAGTTACGAAAATAACTATTTGAACACGGAAAATGAAGCAATAATGTTATGTGGAAAGAATGAAATCAAAAGTGAAGAGAAAAAAAGTATACTTCATAACAGTTGTTATTGGATTTGCTATATGCATGGTCGGAGTTATATTTGGAAGCCGATTGGTATTTCAGCGAACCTGCGAAAGAAGAACTACTCCATGGTCAGATTTAGGTACTGCAGACGATGATGAATATAGAATTCTCATAGATGCATATAAAATAAAAAATCAATCAAATGAAACTGTTATGATACAAGCATTTGATAATACAAAACTGATAGGTCATTATTATGAAAGAGAAAAAGGTGCGCCTTTAATTGTGTTTTTTCATGGATTGTGGGGGCACAGTTATTTGGATGGCGTGCCAATATATAGAATTACACAAAAACACAATTGGAATCTTCTACTATGTGACTTACGCGCACAGGGAGATAGTGAAGGGGAATTCTCAACATTAGGAGTGCTAGAAAAATATGATTGTCTTGATTGGGTAGAATGGGCACAAAATCGCTTTGGAGATAAAAATCCTATTTTTCTTATGGGAGTTTCAATGGGAGGATCGCATGAAAGAACAGACTGGATTTTTCCCCGGCAAGACCGGCCCTGTTGCCGATCTGTGAGAGGTTCTGGCAAGGTGAGCCAAAGGTGATGATGTGGACAGGCGGAATGTCGCCGCCGTTTAGCTTTGTCACATCTCCTAAATGCGCCATACCGGGAAAGTGGCGTTTCGTGATGGAAATAGGCGCTTTTTCTATCTCGCTGGCCCATGCAGGCACGATACCGCAGCGCACCGCCGCCAGCGGGAACACGCCGATCCCGTCAAACAGGCTCCCCAGCCGGATCTCGTTCATATCAGCGGCGGCCCTGACGCTTTACGGTCAGGATGCCGTCCAGCGTGGTTGCCGTGATCCCCAGCCGCTGGGCCACGGCCACATCGTTTTTCATGCTTTCCGTGGAGATACTGCCGCACACCACCAGCACATGAGAGCGGCGGAGCAGGTCACGGCCCATGTCGATGCCGCTCTTATGCTCCTCGGGAACGGCATCATTGAGGAAAAGCGGCTGATAGAGCGTGGGGCAGATGGGCGAAAAGCCCGCCTCATAGACAGCGCGGCAATACTTGGCGGCCTGCTCCGTCGCCTCGCAGGGATCGCCGCTCCACGCGGCGGTAATATACGCAAGGGGTCGTTTCATTGTGAAAACCTCCGTTTTTATATAATGTAGTGGGTCAACCTTTTTCCCCCGCCCTTTTCCAATCTTGGAAAAGGGGGCGGCTCTGGAGGATATACCCCCGCCGCTTGTCGGAGAAAAAGCATAGCCGGGACAGGCGGTCAAGGGCTGGCCGCTGAAAACAGCGGTGCGATGCACCCTTGACAGCCCGCTCCCGACCATGCTGGAATACGGGCGGCGACGGGGGATATAACCACAAGAGCCATTCGGGGAAACGAAAGACCTCGGGACAAAAAGTCCCAAGGTCACTTTTCCAGATCCGTTTTCTTTTCGGGCTTGCCCAGCTCGGGCGGCTGCTTGGCCTTCCAGTCATCCAGCAGAGAAATGATCTTGTCCTTCATTTCTCTCGGGGACTTGTCCTTGCCGAAATACTTTTCCAGTTCCGCACTATTGATGATCACCTTGTCTACCTCCTTTTTCTCCTGTGACAGAATACCGTCGATCACATCGCCGTTGAGTTTGCCGTCCTTGTCCAGCTCCCGCATTTTCTGTGCCTGCGACAGCGAGGGCGAGGACTGCTGCCCCTCGATGGACACGGCGATATATCTCTGATTTTTGGGGCGGATGAATGAGATCTCCACCGCCGGGGTGAACGCCAGCTTTTTCTCGTCCACCATCTTCTGCAAATCCGGCACAAGCTCGGTCAGGCGGATATACCGCTGCACCTGCTTGTAGTTCATGCCGTTGCGATCTCCCACGACCTGCGTGGAGCGTTTTCCTGCGTCCTTGTCCTCTTCACCGGGACGGGAGCCTTGGTGCTTGATGGCCTCCACCTGCATTTTGAGCGACTGCGCCTTTTCCGTGGGCAAAATGCGCTCACGGTGGCGGAGGTTGTCATCCGTCATGGCAAGGATGGCTTCATCGTCCGTCATGTTGCGGACGATACACGGCATATTCGCAAATCCGGCAAGCTCGCTTGCCCGCTGGCGGCGGTGGCCTGCGATGATCTCATAGCCGCCATCCTCACGGGGACGCACCAGCGCAGGCTGATTGACGCCCGCTGCCTTGACCGACTCCACAAGCCCCTGCATCTCCGCATCGTCCCGGACACCAAAGGGATGATTTTTGAACGGGTGCAAGTCAGACAGGTTGAGATAGACGATCTCCTCTTTTACCGGTCGAGTGGCGTCACGGGGCGCAGACGGCTCCGGCGTGACCTCCGCACCAGCGGGAGCGCCGCCCTTATCCACGGCAGGCTTCTCCGGGATGGGCTTGCTTTGGGACTTTTTGTCCCGAGGTTTGGACGGCTTGGCCTTACCGGGAGCGGCCTTGCTCTCCTTGGGCGGACGCCCCCTGCCGGGCTTGACAGCCTTGTTCTTTTCGGTGGGCGGCTTCTGCTTGACCGCCTTTTTCTCCTCCTTGGCCGCCTCGTCACGGGCAGCGGCAAAATCAACTACCTTGCCGGAATGTGCCGGGGCAGGTGCGTCCTTGCCGGGATCAGGCGGCTGTGCCTGCTCCTTTTCAGCCTTGGGGGCTTCGGGAGCGGCAGGCTCCTCCACCTCGGCATGGGTAACAGCGTCGGCGGGATCGGGTACGGCCTCGCCCATTTCAAAGAGCGCCGCCTGCCCCTCATGCTCCAGCATGACCACCTCTGCATCGGTCAGCGCAGGCTCGGGCGCAGGCTGCTCCGGCACAACGGCATTTTCTACCGTGGGAGCGGGAGCCTCGGCGGGCGGGGCTGCCTCGGGAATGTTTTTCTTATCATCTGCCATTTGCAAACCTCCTTTTCATGGCATAAAAAAAGGCCAGTCAGCAGACTGACCGGGCGGAAGTGACCTCCCTTCATGGTTTTATATATGAAAACGCCACCCGTTGTCCTGTTAGGGTGGCGTTTAATCAAATCATATTACAGTAAATTCAGTTACTTCTGTAAAAAACCAATACTTTCCACTTTTGTCAATCGTGCCGCTAATACACACTTCTTTGTCATCACGATAAGCGTTGCACGCTAATGCGTGCTTGTCTGGCGGAAGATGAAGTGAGATAGAGCGCATCTGACCGTCAATCTTTGTCAAAAGGCGAACAGTATTTTCTTCTTCATCTCCACCAGCGGATGGAGATTTGGACAGCATTTTTATAGTCCCTTTAAGAGTTACATCTTCGACTAATGTACAATCCTTGTAGCGCTTTGATATTTCATCGATGAACAAGAAATGGGAATTATCCAAAGTAAAAACTTTCGGTGGAGAAACGGTCTGTGTAAGCGCTTCTGCATAATAGACGGATGTTTCAACTGTAACATCTTCAGTATTTTCAGGTTTGAGTTTTGATAGAGCATCACACATATTCGCCGTTATACCGTCCCTATAAGCATTCTCTATCAAATCACCAATCTTGATTTGTCGATTAGCAACACCATCAACTTGAGTAATAGCGGTTCCGATGCGTTTGATTATTTTATGTTCAGGCGGTTCATCTGGCGGAGCTCCTGCATCAATCAAGTATAGTTGTTCGTTTTCTTCATCTGCGACCTGTACATCGATGTTAATAATGAAACTCCCAATCTGTGTTTGGCCAAACTGGAACTTTTCAAGAGCTCGTTTAGCGCTATTGTAGGTTCTTGCACAAATGGGCTTCGCATTTTCTTCTGCACAAGC